>Ga0310120_10002475_pt1 | contig 13523 bp, 10 predicted proteins | sample CB27_AW_983_MG_FD_203506 | JGI IMG/M metagenome (GOLD analysis project Ga0310120, IMG submission 203506) | Marine microbial communities from Western Arctic Ocean, Canada - CB27_AW_983 | ecosystem: Environmental > Aquatic > Marine > Oceanic | place: Canada: Western Arctic Ocean | collected... | reverse complement strand
CCGGGCGACCCCAGATCGCAGGCCGGCACGAGCGCCACGCGGCGACCCGCCGAGGAGCGGCTCTGCGACGCCCTCGAGTGTGTCGTGCTACCGGCCAGGGACGGCGCGCCTCCTTCGGACCGCCCGCCGGTCGAGATCTTCCTCGGTACGGAGCCCGCGCAATATCGCGCCAATCGTGTTTTCGGTTGGTCGATCGAGAAAGTGCGCGATCCCGAGCGCGAGGTTCGTATCTATCTACTGAGTGAACTCGCCGGATTCGATCGTCGCGGCTGGACGACCGGCTTTACGAATTTTCGCTTTTCGATTCCCGCCTACAAGAACGGTCGCGGTCGCGCGATCTACAACGACGAAGACCAGATCTACTTGACTGATCCGGCTGAGCTCTTCGATCTCGACCTCGGAGAGGCGGCTCATCTTTCGATCTCGGATACCGAGTCCTCGGTCATGTTGATCGACTGCGAGAGGATGTCGAAGATCTGGACGCTTCACGACGCTCAACATCTCTGGAAACGAGCGCTACTGCGTCGGGCGACGAAGGAAACGGGTCTGCGAGGCGATCTCGATCCCGGGTGGAACGCGCGCGACGAAGAATTCGAACCGGGCGTGAGTCATCTCCTTCACTACACGACCCTGCACACACAGCCATGGCGCCCCTTCCCCGAGCGTTTCGTCTATCAGAACGGATCGCATACAGATCTTTGGCACGATCTCGAGCGCGAGGCGATTGAGAATGGCTTCGAGTTCTTTCGTCGCGAAACCCCGAGTCGGGGATTCCAAGTGCGGCTCGCAGACCAACGCAAGCTGGCGGCGAGCGAAATGGGCAGTGGAATCGGGGTCTCCGGCGAACTCGCGGGTGCTGTCGAACAGCTCGTCCGGCAAACGAAGTCCCGAAGCCTGCTCGAGATTTCTCCCGATCTCAACGGTGACGGCGAGCAGTCTCCCGGCCGCTTCGGGCTCGATCGCGAGCGCCGCCTCGGTCTCGTCGATTGGTTGGATGAAGCGACTCCGCCGGCCTCGCACGACGGGGTGATCTGCGTGGACGGCCTCGAGGCGATGCCACTGTGGGACATCCCGTGGCTAATCGATTCTCTTTTTCGAAGTGCGCGTCGGTTCGTGTTCGTGGCCGTTCGCTGCCCGGAGGCGCTGCCCAAGAGACGCTTTCTGTTGCCGCCGCAAGGAACCACGCATACGCCCGATTGGTGGCGGTCGCATTTCGATGCCGCTTCGAGTCGTTATCCCACGATCCGCTGGGAACTCATGACCGCTCGCGGAAACGCGTTCGATTCCGATTGCATTCACCTGCGTCGGGGCGGTCCCCGTCCCGACGCTTCGCCTCCCACCGTCTGGACGCTGACCGATCGAGCGCCCGGGAACGATACCCAGGTCTCGGCCCTCGTTTCCGCACTCGGTTGGCCGAGTCTCGAGATCAAGTTTGAGCGGGGAAAGCGATTGCGACTTCCGTTTTCGGGACTCGGGACTCATCTTCGCCGACTGCGCGCGGATGCCAGGTCGATGACGATGCTCGAAGGGCCATGGCCTGATCTGTTGGTCGTTGCTGGGCGTCGGGTGGCACCGGCCGCTCGCTGGATTCGCCGAGCATCGCGTGGGCACACTCAGGTCGTCGCAATCGGGACCAAAGCCTTGAGACCGGCAAGAGACGTCGACCTCGCGCTGACTCCCAAAGGAGCCGCACTCTTTCCCCATCCGCGTCGAATGGAAATCGATCGGCCGCTGGTTTCCCATCGACGGGCCCCCGGCGTCTCTGCGCGTTGGCGTGATCGCATTCAAGCGATTCCCGGGCGGCGAATCGTTCTTCTGTTGGGCAGCGGTACGCGACGGCTCGGCCTGGACGCCTCCGCGTCCGAGGCCCTCGCCCGACTCGTTGCCGAGAGTGCGGCCGAACTCGGGGCATCGCTTCTGGTCTCTTCGAGTCGGCACTGTGCACCCGAGACTCTCCGGGGTTGTCTGCGGGCGATTGGCGACAGCGCGGCGATCGTCCATCACGAGACCCGCGACCAGCTTCCCGAGGAGCGCGCCTGGGGAGCGTTACTCGAAGCCGGCGACGCGTTCGTTTATTTCGGGTTGGGCGAGACGACGTTGGCCGAGATCTGTGCGACCGGACGCCCGGTTTTCCTGGCGCCCCAGATGCCATCACACGCGAGCATCTGGGAACGCGGCCGCGACGTTGTCGCGCAAGCCATTGTGGCTCGCTCACTTTTTACACCGGAGAATGATCGGGGTACGACACGACCACAGCAGCGTCTGGAACTTCTCTGCGCTCGTCTCGTCGACGGAGGATGGGTCCGCCCGCGTCGAGACGCCGAAGCCCTGCGCGGTCGCCTCGTGCGCAGCGGTCAAGCGCGCCTCTTGCGGGCGCCGATCCGTGCTGGAGACCTGATTGGGTTTGCTGCGCCAACCGAGTCCGAATTGCCGATCATTTCGCGCCGGATCAAAGAGATGTTGGGTGTTGAAAGCGAGTTGGCCATGTCGAGTATGGTTTCGGGTTCGGACGCGGACGAACGGGAGAATGATTGAGATGAGACGAACGATCTTCAGCGAGGAACACGATCTCTTCCGAAGTGAGTTCCGCCGCTTCGCGCAAGCCGAAGTCGTTCCGTCTCTGGAAGCTTGGAACGAAGCCGGAATCTCGGATCGCGCTGCTTGGAAGAAAATGGGGGAGGCTGGATTTCTCGGCGCGAATCAACCCGAGGAATATGGAGGCGCAGGGGCTGATTTTCTCTTCGACGCGATCGTGATCGAAGAGTTGTCGGATCTTCGGGCACACGCCCTTCAGGCCTCGCTGCACACCGATATCTGTCTGCCGTACCTCACGACCTACGGAACCGAGGAACAGAAACAGCGCTGGCTGGTCCCTGCGATTGCCGGGGAGTGTCTCATCGCCATTGCGATGACCGAGCCAGGTGTAGGCTCGGACCTGGCCGGAATATCGACCCGCGCGATTCGGGACGGCGACCACTACATCGTCAATGGATCGAAGACCTTCATCTCGAACGGACAAAATTGTGATCTTGTGATCGTCGTTGTGAAGACGGATCCCGCGGCGAGCCCGCCGCATGACGGCATGAGCCTTCTACTTGTCGAGGCGAACACGCCCGGGTTCGAGAAAGGGCGCAATCTCAAGAAGCTCGGCCTGAAAGGACAGGATACGAGTGAGATGTCCTTTTCGGATTGTCGTGTACCGGTCGAGAATCTTCTTGGCGGTGAGGGTCGCGGGTTCAAGATGTTGATGGAGAAGCTTCAACAGGAACGTCTCACGATTTGCGTCGGGTCGATTGCGTCCTGTCGTCGATCTCTCGAAGACACGCTGGCCTACGTGAAGGAGCGCAAGGCCTTCGGCAAGCCAATCGCTTCATTTCAGAACACTCAATTCAAACTCGTCGAAATCGCAACCGAGATCGAGATCGGTCAGGCCTTCGTCGATCGACTGCTGGTTGCCCATGTTGCCGGCGAGGACATCGTGACCGAGGTCAGCATGGGCAAGTGGTGGGCCTCGGACCTCCAGAAGCGTGTATCGAGCGAATGTCTACAGCTCTTCGGCGGCTACGGATTCATGGACGAGTACCCGATTTCTCGGGACTACGCGGACGCCGCTGTCCAGACGATCTATGCCGGAAGCAACGAGATCATGAAGGTCATCATCGCCAAGCGAATGGGACTCGGCTGAGGGCGCTTCGAGCCCTGGCCCCATCCTCTAGCCGAAGTTTTTCGTGATGCGCTCGATCGCCTCTTCGACCTTTTCCCTCAAGCCGAAGGCTGAAAGCCGGAAATACCCCTCGCCATGGGCGCCGAAGCCCGAACCCGGCGTGCCAACCACATTGGCCCTCTCGAGAAGCTGATCAAAAAACTGCCACGAATCGAAGCCGTCGGGTGTCTTCAGCCAGACGTAGGGCGCGTTGACACCCCCGAAGGTCGTGAATCCAGCTTTGCCCAGGCCTTCGAGGATCAGCGCTGCATTCGCCATGTAGTAGTCGATGTTGGCCTGGACTTCCTTGCGGCCCTCTTCGGAGTAAATGGCCGCGGCGCCGCGCTGTACCGGGTACGAGATCCCGTTGAATTTAGTATTCGTTCGACGGCGCCACAGGTCGGCGACCGACACGCTTTCGCCTTTCGAGCCGACGCCCCGGAGTTCGTCGGGAATGACGATGTAGGCACAGCGAATGCCCGTGAAGCCGGCGGTCTTCGAGAAGCTTCGGAATTCGATTGCGCATTCTCGCGCGCCGTCGATTTCGAAGATCGAATGCGGGAGGTCTTCGGTGATGAAGCTCTCGTACGCCGCGTCAAAGAGGATGATGGCGTCGTTCGCACGCGCCCAGTCCACCCACTTCTGCAATTCGTCGCGGGGTGCGACGACGCCGGTCGGATTGTTCGGCGAGCAGAGATAGACGAGATCGACGGGACGGTCGGGAAGTTCGGGTAGAAACGAGTTCTCTTCCGTGCAGGGTAGATACTCGATGCCGGCATAGCGTCCGCCGTCGTCGGCATCCCCGGTTCGGCCCGCCATGACGTTCGTGTCGACATAGACAGGGTAGACGGGATCCGTGACGGCCAGGGTTGCGTCGACTGCGAAGAGCTCCTGAATATTGGCGCTGTCGCACTTCGATCCATCCGAGGCGTAGATCTCGCTCGAATCGATCCGCACGCCTCGACTGACGAAGTCGTTTTCGCAGATGGCGTCGCGGAGAAAGTCGTAGCCTTCTGAAGGACCGTAGCCGCGAAATCCGTCCGCCGTCGCCATTTCATCGATCGCATCATGCATGGCTTGTCGCACGGACGATGCGAGGGGAAGTACGACATCGCCGATTCCCAGCTTGATGACGTCGGCCTCGGAATTCGCCTCTGCGAACTCGGCGACGCGACGGGAAATTTCTGGGAAGAGGTAGCCGGCGGCCAGCTTGAGGTAGTGGTCGTTGAGTCTTGCCATGGATGTTTCTCATGATGCGGCTTGCGCGCGGGGAAGAAGAGCGCCAAGCCTATCAAGAAGCTACGAAGGCATCAATTTCTGAAGCGATGTCCTAGCCGATCTGGAGCTGGACGAGGCCCGACTCGACCAGGCCGCTCACGAGGTCGTCGAGTTCCACTTCGTCTTCGGTCCATTCGGACGCCGCGGCGACCAGAGACCCGATTTCCAATTCCGTCTCGTCGTCTCGTGCCACACGGGCTTCGAGCCATCGCGCCGTCTGATTCGTGAATTCGTCCATGGCTCTCCCCGATTCGTGGTGGCCGATGACGGCCTTTCAAAAAGGGGAAAAGCAGGAAGCGTGCCAGCGTCGGAGGAGCGCGCACGAGATCGGGTGAACCTGGAAAACCAGAGTGCGAACGGGCCTTTGGACGGTTCGAATCGAGGTCGCGAAATGCCATCGGAGTTGGCATTCATCGATCGAAGCGACGGGATCCCGACGCCGACGGCCCCGAATCGCACAGATCGGGAGTGGGTTCTTCGGCCGGCTAAAGTCCCTCCCGCAACGGTCGAATGCATGCCATGGACCCGGCCATCTGGCAGCCTCAAGCGGTCCAGTCCTGGATCGCCTCACGGCCGGCACGGAGAGAGCATTGGGAGAGACAGAGGAAATGGCGGGCGCCGGGAGCGACGCGAAGTCCGACCAGGAGCGCACTCGCGGTCTGTCGATCTATGGCTATCCGCACTGTCCATTCTGTCGACGTGTCTTCGCAGTTGCGAGTTCGCTCGGTCTCGACATTCAGCTGCGCAACACCCTTGTTGGCGGTGAGCACGAGAGCGATCTGCGATCCGCTCTGGGTCGGACGACGGTTCCCGTCTTGTGCATCGAAAGGGAGGGGGCGGAACCCATCTGGCTCCCGGAGTCAGCGGACATCGTTCGCTACCTGGAAGAGCGGTTCGGTCCTTCGGCCTAACGTCGGCTTCGCGTCTTTTTACGCAGCCGAGTCTCTGCAGGCATCCGCCAATAAGTTCAAGAAGAGTCCTACGTCGGTTACGATTCCCGTCGACTCGAGGGAGCCTCGATCGGCCAATTTGGTCACGACCGCGGGGCTGATGTCGACGCAGATCAGGTGAACGCCGGCAGGCGTCATGTTTCCCGTTCCGATCGCATGCAGCATCGACGAGAGCATCAGGATGACGTCAGCCCCCTCGATCGCTTGGGCATAGGCGGCTTGCGCGGCCTCTAGATCCATGAGCGTGTCGGGCAGTGGGCCGTCGTCGCGAATCGAGCCGGCGAGAACGAAGGGAACGTCGTGCTCCACGCAGGCGTGCATGATCCCACCTTGCACGATGCCTGCCTGGACGGCTTCTCGAATTCCGCCGACGGCGCGGATACGGTTGATCGCCATCAAGTGGTTGCGATGGCCTTCGTGAACGGGTTTTCCCCGAGACAGATCGACGCCGAGCGATGTTCCGAAGAGGTCGAGTTCGATGTCGTGGACGGGGAGTGCGTTGCCCGTGAGCAGGGCTTGCACGAAGCCGCCCTCGATCAAGCTCGTGAGATGTCTCGAGCCGCCGGTATGGACCACGACGGGTCCTGCCACGACGACGATGCGCCCGCCGCGGTCGCGGATTCGCCGCATCTCCCAGGCGATCGCCTTGACGGATGCCTCGACACGTCGTTCGCTGCTGACGGAGGCGTTCATGAAGGAGAATTCGCCAATCGAGGTGTTTTCGGAATAGTGGACTCGGATGCCTCCGATGCCGCAGACGACATCATCGCCGATTTCGAGATCACGAAAGAGCGTGCAGCGCGCGTACGGGTTCGGCCCGGGCTCAACGACGATGACTGCATCCATGCGTTGCTTGTGAACACTGCACCAACCCTCGTCGAGATGGACTTCGGTCGGATAGATCGTGGTCGAATAGAAATTGTCCGGGGCGACACCCCTTTGGGTGACGGCAGTGAGAGTGGCCGGGGCTTCGCGTTCCAGCGGGTGCGCGCCGACGGCCATCAATGCGGCGAGAACACCCTCGAGGCGTTCCTTCGACGGGGCGACGACGTGGACCTGTGCACGGGATTCTTGATCTTTGCGTTCGGCGAGAGAGAGGCTCGTCATGCGAAAACTGCAGCCGGCCTCCGTCACGACGTCGAGTGCGCGATTGAGGCCGCCCGTGTCGAGGAGATGTCCCTTGAGCTCGACTTCGGTTGCACGAATCGCAGACGGCGGCGGCGGCGTGATCTCCGCGTAGTCCATTTGATCGAGAATCATCGACAGGCATTTGATTCCGCCGCCCGCCTTGAGATATTCGCTCACCGGACAGACGAGCGTCTCGAGGTCCCATTTGGCGAGACGACTCTTCAATTCGTTGCTCGCCTGATTCAGGAAGAGCTTGTCTCCGAGTCGCATCACGTTGCATGCGAATCCCATCGCGTCCGCGTCCTCGACCGCGATTCGATCGGCCGCGGGAATTCGACGCTCGATGGCGCGTTGTGAGCGCTCATCGAATGCAGCCGGGTAGTACATCACGCGTCCGTTCGGAAGCGGCGCGAAGCAGGTATCGAGGTGATAGAACCGGGGGTCGACGAGCCGCAGTGAGACGACTTCGGCGCCGAAGACCTGTCCGAGAATCGAATGGGTCTCGAGGGCCGTTCGTACGCCATATCCTGCCCAGAGCAGCGGGGCGCCCGGTTGGAAGAGAGCGTCGCCTTCGCCTTCGAATGGGTCGTGGCCGGGAATCGTAATGACATCGAACCCGTTATGCGTGAACCAATGCGTGAAGGGTTCCTCTTCTCCCGCGCGCTCCGGCATTCGGAAGCGGGCGGGGACGACGCGATCAAAGGCGGCGAGGCCCGCGTTGGCGGTGAAGCACATGTCGGGACAGCCGTCTTCGGGTTCGATCTCCACGATGGTGGCATGGGCGGAAAAGCTCTCGATGAGCGTCTGCCATTGGGCCTGGGCCAGGGGGCGATCGACCCGACCGATCTGCCCTTCCATCCAGGGGTTGATGACGTAGTCGACGCCGAAATATTTCGGTGGGCATACGAGAATGCGCATTCAATGGACCTCGGGAGGAGAATCGACGAATCCGGGGACGTCCTTGAGTACGTACGTGCTCGCGTATCCAGAAATGCGCGTAATGTGATAGGTGAGGGACCGACATGGCCGGATGGCCGGCGCCGCGCTGTTCCGCGTAGGGGGCTTAGGAGGCGTAGGGGGCTTAGAGGAGGCTTAGGAGGCTTAGGAGGCCGTCCTCGAGTCCCGCCGGCCGCTCAGGCCAGGCCGAGCTCTCGATCCTGATCCTCTGTGTCGAGATGCTCGAATTTGATGATGTCGAGGCGTTCAAAGGCCTCTCGAACGCGAGGCGTGATCAGACCGAGCTTTCGCAGGTTGGGAACGATGCGCATGAAGAGCATCGAGCGGAAGATCTGACCGGATGAGGATTCCATGATGACCTTCGTGACTTCGGCTTCGGGCCAACCCATCGCCCGCGCGACCTCGCCCCCCGCGAGTCGATTTCTCATCAGCTCGCAGGCATAGATGATGAAATCCTCGCGATCCTTCATTTCGCCGGGAGAGAGATCCCTGTAGTAGTCGCGTAGAGCCAGGACGCCGAAGGCCACGTGACGCGACTCGTCCTTCATGACGTACTTCAGCAGATCCTTGAGCAGCGGCTCCTGGCTCATCTTCCAGAGACTGCCGAAAGCGGCCATGGCCAGGCCTTCGATGATGACCTGCATACCCAGGAACTTGAAGTCCCAACGCGAGTCCGTGATCGTCGCGTCGAGCAATTCCTTCAGGTTCGGATTGATCGGCCATTCCCATTCGAGCTTTTCGTTGACGTATTTGGCGAAGACCTCGACGTGTCGAGCCTCGTCCATGGTCTGGCTGGCAGCGTAATATTTGGCGTCCATCCACGGGACCGAACCGACGAGCTGTGACGCGACGACGAGCGCGCCTTGTTCGCCATGTAGAAATTGCGAGAGCTGATTCGAAATTCCGGCGTGGCTAAGACGAACCATCTCCTTTTCGTTCAGCTTCTGCGCTGGGCCGTAGTCGGCGAAGGGGTTCATCGCCCTGGGAACGATCTCCGATTCAGGATCGACATCCGTGTCCCACGCGAGTTGGGTCGTGCTGTTCCACTGTTCGCGCTTTGCCTTTTCGTAGAGCTCGCGAAGTCCCTCCTTCACGCTTCCGTAATTCCAGACGTAGTTGGAGTCGAAGGACGTGAGAATGATCTCGAGATCCTCGTCGCTCTCGTCGGTCTTGTCGGTCTTGTCGGTCTTGTCAGTCTGGCTGATCGGTTCGGGATTGGCGGCCATGCGGGTGTTCTCCTCGTTCGAGCGCGGGATTTTGGGCGAATCACGGTCCAATCGATCTGATTCTTGATAGAATATGACGTCGAATTCAGTTTTAGACAAGGGTGCAGACTGACTTTGGATCGGGAATCCTCGATGGCTGGAAGCCGGGAAGAATCACGACGGGATGAGGACTTATTCGAGCATGGCCAGTATCTCCACCAGTGGCGCAACGTCCGGGGCGCGTAAACCCAGTCCGCGCGCGCCGCAGCAGGCGCGCAGTCGAAGGACACGCCAGAAATTGATCGATGCAGCGGTCGAATGCTTCGAGCGACACGGCTTCGAAGAGACGACGACTGCCATGATCGCGTCGGAAGCTGGAGTCGCGGTCGGGACCGTCTACAACTATTTCAACGACAAGCGCGAGATCATTCTCGAGCTCTTCGACCGCACGGATCGAGAAGTCGCCGATCACGTGATCGCCCAGCTCGACCCGGCGAGTTGGAAGGGCACGATCGATCCCCGTGACCGAACGCGAAGTCTGATCGACGCGATCTTTCACGCCGAGCGCCTTCGGCCGGGGATTCAACGCATCCTCTGGGCGCAGTATTTCAAGGATCCCGAATTTCGAGAGCCCTTCGAGGCGCTTCGCAATCGCATTCGAGACGCCATCGACGCCTTCATCGTGGCGGTCGACGAGGCCGGCCTCTGCCGCTCGGACCTCGATCGCGAAATGGCCTCGTTCGTCGTTTTGAACGCGGTGCAGTGGAATTCGTCGCAGGCGTTCCTGAACGACGATCCGGCCTTTCGAGACGCGGCCGCCGATGCGACGGCCGAACTCGTCGCGCGTTATCTCTTCGTATAGAGGCTCGCCTCGATCTTCATTTAGAGGCTCGCCTCGATCTTGATTGCGGTCGTCGTCAGGTCGCGAGCAATCCGTCGTGCGCCACCAGCGGGCGGGCATCCCAGACCGGAACGTGTCGGCGCAACAGGACGATTGGAATTTCACGCTCGGTGCGAAAGCGATACATCCGATAGGCGGGAATCGAGGACTGGAGCCTTCGCCAGTACTCCACACGCTCCTTGTCGGGTGCCTCGCTCCAGCTGACCTCGAAGGACTCGCGGCCAAGCTCGACTTCGGCGGTGGCCGAGGACTGGAGGTTGAGCCACCAGGCTGGTGGGCTGTCTGCGCCCCCGTTGGAAGCCGCGACGACGTAATCGCCCTTGTACTCGACGTAGGCCAGCGGCAGCGTCCGTCGCCGGCCGGTCTTTCGACCTTGGGTCGAGAGCAACAGAATCTGGATTCCCAGCAGATTGCCGCCCACGAGCCCGCGGGTGCCTCGATAGATGGCGCAATGCGCTCTGGTGAACATCAGCCAATTCGCCATGAAATATCGGCCTCTTTTGCTTGCCTTTTTCGATCCGGGGGGAGGCGGGGTTCAGCCGCGCCTCAGGGCAGCCGATGAGGGTGAAGACTAGCATTTGGAGCACTACTCATGTCCATTCGATTTCGAAGATTTGTGGCCGTCGTAGCGGCTGTCTTGTTGTTCTCTACGGTCTTCTCAACGGCCGCGATGGCACAGACCCAATCTCAGGGAGATGCCTCCAACGCGCCGGCCGCCGTCGACGTGATGTTGTTGCGTCCGGCTGGTTTCCTCAGCTTGATCGTGGGTACCGGACTCTTTCTGGTTCTGTCGCCGATCGTGCTGGTGACTCGTCCGCAGGAGATCGGCATCCCGTTCAAGCAGCTGGTCGTTCGCCCGGCGAAATATCTTTGGGTGGATCCAATCGGCGGTCATTAGGAGTCGTGGGTTCGCGATCCATTCACGATGGGTCGAACCCTCCAGGCTGGCTTCATCCTCGTCCCCCCGGTCGTTCACGTCAACCCCTTGCCTGACGCTCTCGAAAAGAGTGTCATTCGGGGCGTTCGTGCGTTCGCACGGTCGTCATGGGTCTGTCGGATCGTGAACTTGCCTAGATGTCTCGCAGCGTCTGGAGAATCACGATGATGGCGACCGAGATGCCCGCACTGTAGATGAGCCAGAGCATGACGGTCTCGACGTTGGCTGAATACCGCGGGACGCCGACACGATCTTCGACAGCCCAGCGTCGGAAGCGAACGCCCCCAAATACGTAGAGAATGGTTCCTAACGTGGTCAGTAGTAGCGTCCAGAATGCGGATGCGTCGAAGGCCATCGAAGATGCGCATCGGACGCAATGCCCTCGGATTCCATCGGGTCGACGACCGAGTCCGGCTCCCGTCAGGGGATCGATTCCGGCGTGATCCGCAACGAGCGGACGGGGCTGAATTGGGGTGGGCGACGGGAATCGAACCCGCGACATCCAGAATCACAATCTGGCACTCTAACCAACTGAGCTACGCCCACCGCCGGATTCGCCGCGCAAAGTACCGGGGGCCAGATTGGGTGTCAACGCGGCCCAGTCCCCGGGAACAGAGGTCACGAATCGACACTCGGTTCCCAACCGGAACCGTTTCTGTCCACCCGTCGTCAGAGTGGAGACAAGGGACTCATCCCGACTAGAAAAGGGAGTTCTCCATGACTTCATTCCGCGAGCCTCGATCCTCCTTTTCCGTCTTCATTGTTTCGATCGGAGTCTTCGCCCTGGTGGTTTCGGCAACACTGCTCCTTGCCGCTTGTGCGGTCGCCCCGGACCGGCCAGCGGAATCCGCATCTTCGGACCCCTCGAAAGTATCCACGATCGAAGCGCGCGAAGAGAAGTCGGGTCGCACTCGAGCTGACGTGATCACGCTAGATTCGGCGATGGCGAATCCGCCGAGACAAATGACCGCTCGCGCGAGTCGGCCGCAGTTGCTCGCCTATAGCCACGGCCCAACTTTTCTCGGTGACTGGAACACAGAACGCTACGACTCGATCGAGGTTCGCGGGTTCACGAGGCCCGTCGATGTCCCACTCTCGACTTTTTCGATCGATGTGGACACGGCTTCCTACGCCAACGTCCGACGCTTTCTCCGTGACCGAATGCGACCGCCTCATGGCGCCGTTCGCATCGAAGAGATGGTCAACTATTTCCGATACCGACCGCTCGCCGTCGAGGGTGCGGAACCCTTTTCGGTCGAAACCGAGATCTTCGTGGCTCCGTGGGCACCCGAGAATCGCCTCGTTCGGATCGGCATCCACGGACACGAGTTGTCTGTGGGCAAGACTCCGGCACGCAACCTGGTCTTCCTGATCGATGTGTCGGGATCGATGCACGGCCCGGATCGACTGGATCTCGTGAAGCATGGGCTTGCCGAGCTGACCCGGAACCTTCGGTCGATCGATCGGGTTTCAATTGTCGTGTATGCCGGAGCCAGCGGGCTCGTGTTGCCCCCGACGTCGGGGGCCGATCAGGCACAGATCCTGGAAGCCCTCGGCCGGCTCGAAGCGGGAGGTTCGACGCGCGGGGCGGCCGGAATTCGATTGGCCTACGAAACGGCGACGCAGAACTTCGATCCCACTGGGATCAACCGCGTGATCCTCGCGACCGACGGCGACTTCAACGTCGGGGTCACCAGTCGGTCGGAATTAGTGCGCTTGATCGAGGAGAAGCGGGAGAGCGGCGTCTTCTTGACTGTGCTCGGGTTCGGTCGAGGCAATCTCAATGATTCGGGAATGGAGGCGCTCGCCGACAAGGGCAATGGCAATTACGCCTACATTGACGGAAAGAACGAGGCGAGAAAGGTCCTTGTCGAGCAAGCCAACGCAACTCTGATCACGATCGCCAAGGATGTGAAGATTCAGGTCGAATTCAACCCGGCTCGAGTCGCCGCCTATCGGCTGATCGGATACGAAAATCGCAAGCTCGAAGACCGCGACTTCAACGACGACAAGAAGGATGCGGGCGAGATCGGTGCTGGCCATCATGTGACGGCACTCTACGAGATCATTCCGGTCGGCAGGAAGCTCGACCCCGCGAAGATGGAAGGCTCCGTGGATCCGCTGAAATACCAGGCGCCCGCCGCCGCGACTGAATCGGCTGGGTCGAACGCGTGGTTGACTGTGAAATTGCGGTACAAGGAGCCCACCGAGGCGAAGAGTCGGCTCCTGATCAGCGAACTCTCGGGTGCTCCCCATTCGTTCGAGGGCGCGAGCGAAAATGGTCGGTTCTCCGCGGTGGTCGCTCTGTTTGGGATGCTGCTGCGCGATAGCGAATACAAGGGACAGGGATCGTTCGAGATGGTTCAGTCGCTCGGACGCGAAGCGCTCGGTCGCGATGACCATGGAGAACGCGCGGAGTTCTTGCAGCTCGTCGCTCTTACAAAGAATCTCGACGACACGGGAT
>Ga0310120_10002474_pt1 | contig 13524 bp, 13 predicted proteins | sample CB27_AW_983_MG_FD_203506 | JGI IMG/M metagenome (GOLD analysis project Ga0310120, IMG submission 203506) | Marine microbial communities from Western Arctic Ocean, Canada - CB27_AW_983 | ecosystem: Environmental > Aquatic > Marine > Oceanic | place: Canada: Western Arctic Ocean | collected... | reverse complement strand
ATAATTTAAGTAAATCATTTGAAACGCGTTCTTTTTTTCAATATATTCCACTTTATATTAAGTACAAAAATAAAGTAAGTGATTCATATCTTTATTTTAAGATTTTTGATGTTCTTTATGAAGAAGAAACAAAAGTATTTACCGAGAAATTATTAGAATTTTGCTCTAATAATAATGTTAAAAACATATTAGATTTTGGTTGCGGAACATGCAAAATATGGAGGGATAATAAAGAATTAATAAATAACAAAAATATAGTTTGTATTGATTTAGATAAAGATATATTACAATATCCAAAATATTTATTAAATGATTGTAAAAACATAAATATAGAAAATATATCTTTATTTGATTTGAAATTAGAAGAGGAATTAGAAGTAGCTTTATTTATTGAAGTTATAATGCAACTTCCTGAACCTCATAAGTTTTTTGAGTATATATGGCAACATAATCCAAAATGTAAAATAGTAATTGCTCATACAATTTTCTTTTCTTTTGTTAATACCTTGAATTTTTTTAAAACTAAAATTATTAAATATATTCCTATTTTACAATTATGTCAAGGAGAAGCAATGACCATTTTAAAAACCGAAAAAATAATTCGTGATGCGGGTGGTACAATAATAACTATGGATTATATTTATAATAATAAAATAATATTTGTTGCAGAAAAAAAATAGATAATATATCGTTATTTTAATTAATGATAAATTATCAACAATTAAAAATTAATAATTTGCCAGTAGAAATTTTAGAATTAACATTAACCAAATTAGAAATAGGTTGGCATCAACTAATGATGTACGTCTGTAGATTATGGTATAATATTTTATCAACATGGAGGCAAAGAAATAATTTACCTTATAAGAGATTAACACCTATCACATATATGATAGAAAATATATCAACATTACAATGGGCAATAAATAATAATTATGAATTAAATGAACATACAAGTGCAATGATGGCTCTTCATGGTTATTTAGATATATTAAAATGGGCAAGAAAACACAAATGTCCTTGGGATACATGGACATGTAATGCTGCTGCTTTAAATGGTGATCTGAAATTACTTAAATGGGTATGTAGTCAAGGTTGTAATTGGGAAACAAAAACTTTACAATATGCTGTAGAAAATGGGCATTTTATTGTTGTTCAATGGTTATATTATAATGGGTGTCCCTTAAATAAGTGGGCATGCGCTTATGCAGCATTAAATGGTTATTTAGATATTTTAATATGGTTAAGAGGAAAAAAATGTCCATGGGATACTTGGACATGTGCGTATGCAGCAAAAAAAGGGAATTTAAATATTTTAAAATATGTGAAACATAAAGATTGTTCTTGGGATAGAAATACTACAAGAAATGCTGCCGCATTTGGACATCTTGATGTTTTAAAGTGGGCGCGAAAAAAAGGTTGTCCTTGGGATAAATCCATATGTAGTAATGCTGCTATGAATAACCAATTAGAAACATTAAAATGGGCACGTGCACATGGTTGTCCGTGGGATGTATATACATGTAATAATGCGGCAAAATATGGACATTTGGAAATTTTAAAATGGGCACGTGCACACGATTGTCCATGGAATAGAACTACATCTTCATGGGCAGCATTAAAAGGTCATTTTACATTATTTAAATGGGCTCTTGAAAGAGGTTGTCCTATAGATGAAGTAACATGTAGATTTGCTGCCAGGGGAGGACATTTAAATATATTGAAATACGCTTATGAACATGATTGTCCATGGGATGTTCATACATGTAGTAGCGCAGCATTAAACGGACATTTACATGTTTTGAAATGGGCGCGTGAACATGGGTGTGAGTGGAACAGTTGGACATGTAGAACTGCTGCTTCTAATGGGCATTTACATGTTTTGAAATGGGCACAGGAAAACGGTTGTCCATGGGATGAATGGATATATAAATATGCGCGGGAAAATGGGCACTTAGATGTTTTAATGTGGATACGATCAAATAATTTGGAATATTAAATTAAAAATTTAAATTTTAATTATAATTTAAAATTTTTTTTATAAATATCTTGGATGCTTTAATTCCATTATTAATTGTTTTTTAAGCATTTTATCATATCTGTTTGGGTCTGGACCATATCTAATATTTACAAATGCGCGCAATGTACCAACTTTTAATGAATTATTTATATATTTTCTCTCATTAACTGTTAATCCACGCATTGTATACATTAACTCAGTTATATAATTAGGCCAAGTCTTTTCTTGTTGCGAAATCATAATTAATTATTTTATTTATATTATTTTAATTATAATTTTATATTATTTTTTAAAATTATAATTAGAAAGAAAATTGAAATACTTATTATATAAAAATAATAAGCATTTCAAAACATTTAAATATATAAATTACGATTAAATCGCAATTATGGAGAAACTTTGCAAATCTAAGCATCTTACTTTTCATGATTTACCTCTTGAATTAAAAGAGGCAATTATGGTTGCTGGTGGTAAAGATAATCACCATTTATTTATGAGTGTATGTCGCGGGTGGTATGATATTCTTCACAAATACCGAAAAAGAAATAAAATGCCATTTATTCGACAAACCACTATTAAAGCATTTTCATTTTTACAAACACTTGGATATCCAAGTTGGTGTTTGCAAAATAATTTGCCATCGAGACATCTCTTGCGACCTCTAGTCAAAAGAAACCCTCCTGTTCTTGATATACTACAATGGTATGCGAAAACTTATAAAAAAACGATGCACGTTGATACTGAATGTGTTTATAAGTGGTTAGGAGATGACTATCACGCTATCATGCAAATTGTTATAAAGGATGATAATTTAGATGTGTTTAAATGGATCTATGAACAAAATGGAGAGAAAAACCAATATTTATATTTAACATTATTAAAGCATACAATTATTCGTGAAAAATGTATAAATATATTACATTATCTGGAAAATAATTGTTGTATATTTAATTTTGAAAAATGTGATTTTGTGGATTGTATTCATTTTAATTTCTTCGAAGGCATTAAATTACTACAGAAAGGGGAATACAAAGATGATATAGGTATTACTAATGCAGCATTATCTTGTAATGCGAATTTGGAAATTGTTGATTGGTTACTTGATAATGGATATGATTATAATATTCAGTATTATGATGACTATCTTGTTCGTATAAGTATATAATAATCAATAATTTTATTGATTTATAAAAAAATTAATATAACTAATAATTATAGGAAATGGATTATATTATTAGCACTGCTTCGTTACTTATGTTAGATTCGGTTTATATTAGTCTAACTAAATCATATTTTTCTTCTTTAGTAAAAAAAATTCAAAAAGAAAATATGGTAACAAGATTATTTTCCATTATTGGTGTCTACATGTTACTTGCTTTTGGTCTATACACCCTTATTATTTCTAAGAACCGCAGTCCTCAAGAAGCATTTTTATTAGGAATAACTATTTATGGAGTATTTGAATTAACAAATTATGCGATTTTTAAAAATTGGAGTATTTTACCAGTAATATTTGATACAGTATGGGGAGGAATCCTTTTATATTTGGCGACACGTATAACATATTTTTTATTGAAATTGTAATAAAAATATAAAAATATAAAAATATAAAAATATAAAAATATAAAAATATAAAAATATAAAAATATAAAAATATAAAAATATAATAAAATATATTTTATATTTTCAAAGATTAATGATAACAATACAAAATCTTCCGAATGAATTATTAGAAATAATATTAACTATGATTGATAATAAATACCATCATATTCACATGCGAGTATGTAGATTATGGTATCATATTATTGCACATAAGCGTTTAATTAGTGGTGAAATAGTTAAAAAACAATTAACCCCTATGTATATTGCAGTAAAATCAGTGTCTTTATTAAAATGGAGTTATCAAAATGGTTTACCATTAAATAAAAATTTATGTCCTTTAGCAGCCGAAGAAGGAAATTTGGACATATTAACAGAATTATATTATTCAGGATGTTATAATTCAAGATGGGATGTTAAAATATGTTCCATTGCCGCATTAAATGGTCATTTACATATTATAAAATGGGGGCGAAAACATGGATGTCCATGGGATGAGTGGACATGTGCTTATGCTGCAAGAAGTGGAAATATTAATATATTAATATGGTTACGTTCCCAAGATGCACCATGTCCGTGGGATGAAAAAACATGTACATATGCTGCAGTTAATGGTCATTTTCATATTATAAAATGGGCACACGCAAATAGATGCCCATGGAATTACTGGACTACTGCATATTCTGCTTATGTTGGAAGTTTAAATATTTTAAAGTGGTTACGAAGTAAAAACTGTCCATGGGATCATAGAGTATGTGCGTACGCTGCTGCTGGTAACCATTTACATATTATAAAATGGGCATATGCAAATGGATGCCCTTGGAATGAAGTATCTTGTTCAAATGCTGCTTATAATGGAAATTTAGAAATGCTTCAATGGTTACGTAATCACGGGTGTTTATGGAATGAAAAAACATGCGCATATGCGGCGCTGAATGGCCATTTACATATTATAAAATGGGCGCGCGCAAATGGATGTCCAGTAGGTGAAATTACACATAGATATGCTAGTATGTATGGAGACACTAATTTATTGAAATGGTTATATAGTACAAATGATCGTTATGTTCCGGATTTATCTATTAATTAATTTTTTGTTTTCTCTCTATAATGCAAAATGAAGACTTCTTCTATTATTTTTGTATTAGTTGTATTATTATTTTTAGCGTGTACTCTTTTAACTACTGAAGGTTTTGGAGGTCACGGAGGTCACGGAGGTCACGGAGGTCACGGAGGTCATAGAGGTCGTGGCAGAGGATGGCGAAGAAGAGGTTGGTTGCCACAAAGAGGAGGATATGGAAGAGGCATTTATAATTATCGTTTTGATTATCCTTGGTATTATCCATGGTTTCTTTTTAAGGGATATTGTAAAAAAGGTTGTGGTGATTTAGGTAATGGTGCTGTAGGATGTGTAAATCCAGGTTATTCACCTGATCAATGTATTTTTGCCTCAGACTGTTATGGATGTTAAATATTTTATAAAATTGATTATTATTAATAGTTTAAATATTATTAATAATATTATAATTATGAAGGAAACAACTATAAATGAGTTGCCCAATGAATTGTTTCAAATGATAATAGAGTATGTTGGTAAAGACTGGCATCAAATATTATGTAATATTTCAAGACATTGGTATAATACTACTATAAATTTAAGACAAAGAAAAGGTTTATCTCATAAACGTAATAGTTACATAAGTAATATAACTAAATCTGTACCATTGTTATTGTGGGGATATGAAAATAATTGTCCATGGGTAGAAGAGGTATGTTCTTATGCTGCTGAAAATAAAGATACTGCAATTTTACAGTATGCACGCAATATGATGTGTCCATGGAATAAATTGACGTGTATTAATGCAGCAAAAGAAGGAAATTTAGAAAATTTAAAGTACGCTTATGAAAATGGATGTTTATTACATCCAACTGCATGTAATTTTGCGGCACAGAAAGGTCATTTTGAAATAGTTAAATGGTTATATTATAATGATTGCCCTGTAAATAACCAAACATGTGCATCGGCAGCGTTTGGAGGAAATATTGATATATTAAAATGGTTACGTAAGAAGAAATGTCCATGGAGCTGTGACACGACCACTCGGGCGGCTCGTAAAGGAAATTTTGATGTTTTAAGATGGGCGATTGAAAATTGCTGTCCATATGATACATGGTGTTGTGCTTGGTCTGCATATTATAAAAATGGATTAGAAACATTAAAATGGATAAGAGAGACTCAACGTCCATGGGATGAGTGGACATGTGCTTATGCTGCCAGTAATAATAATTTAGATATATTAAAATGGGCAATTGAAAATGGATGTCCATTGGGAACTTCTGTTACAAATTATGCAGCAAAACAAAATCATGTTGAATTATTTAAATGGTTATGTAATATAAATTGTCCATTAAGTAATAAATCTGCTATTCATGCCATACATAATAATAATTTTGAATTATTAAAATGGATGTATAAAAATACAAATATAGTTTTATCTGAAGAATTATGTGAATACTCTGCACAATATGGACATTTTGAGATTCTTAAATGGCTCAAAGAAAAAAATTGTCCTTGGGATTATGAATCAATGAGTTTTGCAGCGTTGAATGGACACTTTGAAATAGTAAAGTGGTTATATGAACAAGGATGTCCTTTTAATGAAAGTATTATGTCTAATGCAGCAGTTGAGAATCATTTTGAAATAGTAAAGTGGCTGCATGATAAAGGTTGCCCATATGATGAACTAACATTTGAAAATGCAGCAAAAACAGGAAACTTGGAAATGTTGAATTGGTTAGAAGACAAAAAATTTCCCTCAGATGTTTATGTATATCATTCAGCAATAATATCAAATAATATTAGCGTTTTAGAGTGGTTATATAAAAAAGGCAAAGAATTTAATGAAAGCGTATGTGATATAGCAGCTCAGTACGACAATTTTGAAATATTAGAATGGTTATATAATAAAAAATGTCCTTGGAATTATCATGTATCTATTGAAGCAACTAAAAATGGGAATTTTAAACTTTTGAGATGGGCGCGTAACCATGGGTGTCCCATAAATAAATCAATAATTGATATTGCTGCTCGAGAAGGCTATTTAGATATTTTAAGATGGGCAAAATTTGAAGGTTGTGGTTGGAGCGAAAATACATGTAAAATGGCAGTATTAGGAGGTAATTTTGAAATATTGAAATGGTTACGAAGCAAAAAATGTCCATGGGATTCTGAAACTATAGATTCAGCATATAATATGGGTTATTATAATATATTATATTGGGCAAATGCTAATGGGTGTCCATTGCCTTCTACAATGGCTGCTCGGTATGTAGATATTGCCAAAAGAAATATATAAATGAAAATATAATAAACAAACAAAAAGATATTAGTTATAATATTTTTTTATTACTATTCAATATTATTAATGATAAAATATAAAACTCTTGTTAATTTACCAAATGAAATCCAAGAAAAAATTTTGAATAATATAGAGAGAGATTATGATTATATTTTAATAAATGTCTGTAGAAACTGGTTTCATATTATAAATTATTTGCGAGAAAAAAATAAATTAAGTTACAAAATAAAAACAAATATAAATATTACATTAAATTCAAAATCTCTTTTAAAGTGGGCAAAAGAACATAGATATCCTTGGAGTGTTGTCACTTCTGCAAGTATTGCAAGCAAAGGAAATTTACCATTGTTACAATGGGTACGAGAAAATGGTTGTCCTTGGGATTCATATACTATGAGTTTTGCAGCAGGAAAAGGAAATTTACATATATTAGAATGGGCATATGAAAATAATTGTCATTTTAATAGATTTACATGTGCATATGCAGCAAAAGGAGGGCATTTAAATATTTTACAATGGTTGCGTGATAAAAATTGTCCTTGGGATTATTACACTACAATGTTTGCAGCAGAAAATGGATATTTACATATATTAAAATGGGCAATATATCAAGGTTGTGCCATAGATACAGATGTATGTGCATACGCTGCTATGAATGGACATTTGCATATATTACAATTTTTACGTATTGAAGTTGGTTGTCCTTGGAATACACGAACAACAACAGAAGCAGCAAAAAAAGGTTATATTGATGTATTACAGTGGTTACATGATCAACGTTGTCCATGGAATCATTTAGCGTGTGCTTATGCAGCAAAACACGGACATTTACAGACGTTGCAATGGTTATATAGCAATGGATGTCCTTGGGATCAATTAACATGTGCCTATGCATCATTAAATGGACATTTGCATATATTACAATGGGCGCGATCACATGATTGTCCGTGGGATCGATATACATATGAATGGGCAAAGAAAAATGGACATAAAAATGTTTTGGAATGGGCCATTGAAAATGGGTGTTTAATTGATAATTAAATTAAATAATTAAATTAAATTATAAAATAAAGAGATAATTATATTTTATAATTAAACTTCTTTTTCTATGAGAAGTATTAATAATTTACCTATTGAGATTCTTGAAAGAATTTTAAATAAAATAGATACTGATTGGCATCAAGTGTTAATGAATGTATCAAGAACATGGTATCATGTAACTTTGGGATTACGATTAAGAAATAATATTGAGAGAAAAAGAATAACTTCTATGAGCGTAGCGTTTCATTCTATGCCTCTTTTAAAATGGGCAGAGTATCCTTTAATTGGAGGCACAGAAAAAGGATATTATCTATATACTTGTAATCATTTGGCTGGAAGAGGTTATTTAGATGTGTTAAAATGGCTTTATGGGAAAGGAAATATTCTTTACAGTCAACTTTTGTCATCAATCACTTATAAATATTTTACACAGGCAGATGTAGATTTTACCTTACCTATAAAAACAGCAACGCAATATGCTGCAAAAAATGGTCAATTAAAAGTTTTAAAATGGTTGCGTGAACAAGACGCTGAATGGGATGAAACTATATGTCGTGATGCTGCGAAACATGGTCACTTTGAATTATTAAAATGGGCATATGAGAATGGATGCCCATGGAATAAAGATGTTACTATGTTTTCTTCTCAAAGTAATCAAACAGAAATAGTAAAATGGTTAATTGAAAATGGATGTCCGTATGATGAATGGGTAGGTATTTTTGCTGCTCAAAATGGTAATGTCGAATTATTAATGTGGTTACGTAAAAATAATATAGTTTGTAGTTTCAATAAATTGGCAGATTATGCAAATAAATATAGTCAGTGGAGAGCAAGTAATTTTTTAAATAATATGACACAATCTTATTTATCGCCTCGTCCAAATCGTCGACTTAGAAAGAATTAGATTATAAATAGAATTTCTAATATTTTATATTTATAGTTATTGAATGCTTATTAATGAATTACCACATGAATTATTAGATATAATCTTTATTAAGGTTGGTTATAAATGGCAGCAAATTTTAATGTGTGTCTGTAGGAGGTGGTATTATATTAATTTAGCGTGGAGGGAAAGAAATAATAAACAATTAATACGAAAAACATCATTATCAATTGCGGTTTATAATGTTAATATGTTTGATTGGGCAATAAATAATGGATGTATTTTTAATAGTTATTTATGCTCAGCAGCAGCTAAATATAAAAGCATGGAGGTTTTAAAATTATTACGAGAGAGAAATTGTTTATCTAATGATTTAATTTGTTCAATTGCAGCAGAATATGGGCATTTAGAAGTATTAAAATGGGCGCGGCAATATAATTGTAAATGGAATGAAGAAACATGTGGTTATGCAGCCCTTAATGGACATTTGGACGTCCTAAAATGGGCTCGCAATAATGGGTGTTTATGGAGCATATCAACATGTTATAAAGCTGCTTTAAATGGACATTTGGATGTCCTAAAATGGGTACGAACCCAGGATCCTCCGTGTCCCTGGAATTCAAATACTATGAAAAATGCAGCATTTAATGGGCATTTACATGTTTTAAAATGGGCGCGTGAAAATGGATGTCGTTGGAATGAACGAACGTGTATAAACGCTGCATTAAATGGACATCTTGAAACTTTAAAATGGTTACGTGCAAATGGATGTTATTGGAATAAATGGGTATGCACTTTTTCGGCAGATAATGGGCATTTGAATGTTCTAAAATGGGCACGCGAAAATGGGTGTGATTGGGATGATTGGGTATGTATTTATGCAGCATCAAAAGGACATTTTGAAATATTAAAATGGGCATGTGCAAATGGGTGTCCAAGAGCAGATGGTATTTGCCATTATGCAACTAAGAATGGACATTTTGAAATATTAAAATGGGCATATGCCAATGGTTATTCATTAAATGAATGGACATGTATTTGCGCTGCTGAAAAAGGATATTTAAATATTTTAAAATGGTTACGCGAAAGAAATTGCCAATGGGATAAATTAACTTGTCAATATGCTGCTTTAAATGGACATTTGGATATCCTAAAATGGGCGAGAGCACAAAATCCTCCATGTCCATGGGATGAGGAAACATGTGTAAGTGCTGCTTTAAATGGACATTTTGAAATATTAAAATGGGCAAGAAGCAATGGATGTCCATGGAATAAATATATTTATTTATACGCTTCATTAAATAATTATAATGATATATTAATTTGGGCGAGAGATAATAATTGTCCAGATTAAATATAATATTAATATAATTAAATAACTTAATAATGATTTATAAATCATTTAATAATTTACCAACCGAATTACAAGAAAGTATATATGGGTATATAGATCCTGTATGGCATCAATTATTAATGTTAGTATGTAGAAAATGGTATTATATAATTGTAGAAATTCGTAGACGAAAGCAATTACCTATCCATAGAACTACTCCTATTTATATATTAGTTCAATCCATTTCACTATTTGAATGGGGAATTAATAATATAACATATAAATATAAATATAATTTTAAAAATCAAATATGTGCATGGGCATCTTATTGTGGTAAATTAGATGTTTTAAAATATGCATATGATAATGATTATTCTTTAAATGTTTTAGTATATGATAATGCTGCTATAAATGGACATATTCATATATTAAAATGGTTATATAATAAAAATTGTTCAAGCGATTGTCATACATTAAATTATACAGTTATATATGATCATCTTGAATCATTAAAATTTCTGTATAGTCATGGATGTTTTTTAACTGTAAGAACCTTCAGTTTAGCTGCTGTCAAAGGAAATTTTGAAATATTAGAATGGTTGTATAAACATAATTGTCCGTGGGATAAAACTACGTGTGACGACGCTGCAACAAATAAAAATTTAAATGTATTAAAATGGTTAAGAGAACGCGGATGTCCTTGGAGTTCCCAAGCAGTTATAAATGCATCAATATACGGTTATCTGGATACATTAAAATGGTTATATACAAATAATTGTCCTTGGAGTGGATGGGTTTCTTACCATGCACTTCAAAATGATCATTTCGATGTTTATGAATGGATTTGTGATAATATTGGATAATATAATTATTTAATTTTAGAGAAATTAAATTTAATATTACAAGGATTTATTACTTGAGGAATATTATCAGTATTAAGTTTTTTTGATGTAATTATATATTTTTTACCAATATTTTTGATTTTAATTAAATTATATATAAAACTTTGTATTAAATAAATTGATAATTCTTTACCAGGACATTTTTGTGGTCCCTGGTTAAAGGAAATAGCGTAATAAGATTTTTCCATTTCTGGTGTCCATCGTGAAGGTATAAATTTATTGGGTTCAATGAAAAATTCTTTCTCTCTTAAAACAGGATTATTTAATATAAGAAATTGGTCTCCTTTATTAAAATGATATTTATTATTAAATGTATAATCTTTTTCTAATGTTCTAAATGTTGTAACTACTGGATTATTTAATCTTAGTGTTTCTAAAACACATTTTCTTAAAAATGATAGATTATATATTTCTTCATGGGTAGTTATATTATTATCATTTACTGAATATACTTCTTTTTTAACTTTATTAAATACTTTTGGATGATTACATAATAACAATAATAATCTTGGAGCAGTTGCAACAAATAACCCAACTATGGGAAACATAAAATGTGGAATTTGATGAAGAACTTCTTCTTTATCATTTGTAACTGATAAACAAAGTTCCACAAGTGAATTTTCTTTAGGATTATTTATATAATATTTCAAGGTATTGAGATAATTATCATATATTTTTTGATTAATTTTAAAATTTGGATTATAAAATGCTTGAATTGAATTTGCTTTTGAAAAAATTCTGAATACATCGTCATTTAATTTATTAGTATTAAAAACAATTTTGGCTACCATAATTTTACCTAAATTAAAGAAATTATTATATGAAATTTCCGATAAATTATTCCATTCAATAAGTTGTTCAATCATATCATTATTATATTTTTCCGAATATTTATGTAATTTATCACTTACAAGAGCCATTTCATTTATGTATCTTCTTTGTTTCCATGGACATCCTTTACTTACTCCGACATTTTTTCCCATAAATGATTTAAAAAATTGGATTTTGAGTTTTCCAGCACTAAATAAATCGGGTGAATTATCTAATATAGTTTTAATATATTTGTTATTTGTTACAACATATATTTTATTACCAAACATATTAGTACCAACAAAATCACCATATTTTTGTTTATAATTATTATATAAATTAACTCCAGCGCCATCAGTTAATAATTTATCTGATATATTAAACCAAAAACAATTTGGTGCTAATATTCCTCTTAAAACAATTAATAAATTAAGAAACATAATTTTTATTTCTTCTCTCTTGAGATATCCATAAAAAATTGTTATTATTAATAATAATAGTATAATTTTAGATAACATCTATTATATTAAAATTATACATTTTTTTCAATATTATATATTATTAAATTCCAAACAATTATATATTTTATGAAAATATGTAAATAATATTTAATCCATTCTTCTTTTGTATAATTATATGCATTTCCATATGTTGCAATTAACATGATAGAAATAGATGATATTATAGATATTAATAAGAATCTTTCCCTAAGATTTAATTTTAGTAAGTTAGAGAGAATTAAAGAAATAATATTCCAAAGTCCAAACCATACAGGAGCGATTAGAGTATAAGTATAATAATCATATGTTTTAAATTTATTGTGTTGGACCGCATAAAAAAATGGCGCAAAAACTATATAGGATGAACCTATGACAAATTGTTTTAAATAATTCATATATATATATTTTAAACAGATAAAGTTTATAATATTAAAGTTAATATAATAATAATAAAGAAATTGATTTAATTATATAACTAATTTTTATTAATAATTATATAAATGTCTAATTTGAATATAATCAAAACTATAAATATATTACCGAATGAACTATTAGATAAAATATTATATATTGTAGGTAGAGAATGGTTTTGTTTATTAAAATATGTTAATAGAAAATGGTGGCATATAATTAAAAATTTATGTAATAGACATAATTATAAGATATATATATCAATTCCTGAAAAATATATATATAATTCTGTTAATTTGTTATCATGGATATTAAATACACAAAATCCATACTATTATGTATATGATTGCTCTCAAATTGTATTGGATGGTTCTCTTGAAGTTTTAAAATATGCACGCAGTCAAGGATTTTCATGGGATTGGATTACATGCACTAATGCAGCGTATACAGGAAAATTTGAAATGTTAAAATGGGCGCGAAAGAATGGTTGTCCATGGAATGTGGAAACATTTTGCGATGCCATAATATATAATGATATGAAAATGCTAAAATGGATAAAAAAAAATAATTGCCCGTGGAATATATATGTAACTGAAATGGCTGCTTTTCAAGGAAACTTAAAAGTTTTAAAGTGGTTGCGTTCATTTAATCCACCATGTCCTA
>Ga0310120_10002471_pt1 | contig 13533 bp, 11 predicted proteins | sample CB27_AW_983_MG_FD_203506 | JGI IMG/M metagenome (GOLD analysis project Ga0310120, IMG submission 203506) | Marine microbial communities from Western Arctic Ocean, Canada - CB27_AW_983 | ecosystem: Environmental > Aquatic > Marine > Oceanic | place: Canada: Western Arctic Ocean | collected... | reverse complement strand
TAATATTTCAGGTGATTTACTTTCTGTTGATATAAGAAGAAGTATAAATCATTTATCTGAAATTACTGGAGAAATAACTAATGATGATGTACTCGGAAATATCTTTGCAAACTTTTGTATTGGTAAATAACAACACTACTCAAACCTTATACTTTTATTTGACTTTCATTATTATAACCTGTTAATCATTATACTTTCTTTATAGTTTCTTTTGACTTTTTAGTGCCACTTTAGTGCCACTCTATTTATATGTGGGGCACTTTATTGTATTTTTCTTACCTTTATAACGAAATCAAATCGTTATGAAAATTAGTTTACAGAAAAAACTAAACAAGAACAAAACAAAGCACTATTTAATAGTATGTAAATTCAAAGGTTATAAGGTTGTTAATGGAGTTAGGAAACGAGATAGAATTCGTGATTCTTTAAAACTGTTCTTATGGATAAAACCTAAAGGATCAGAACAAAAAAGACATAATAAAGAAACTCAAGCTAAAGCAGATATTCAATTAAACAAACTACAAGCTGAATACGACAGTGGCTTATACAATGTCTATAATCCTGAAAACAGAAAGATAAACTTTACTAACTATTGGTTGGAATGGGCAGATAACCATTGTATTGGGGATAATTCAGACACTACAAAGAAAAGAAGCAACTTCAGTCAATTCAAGACAAGTTTAAAGCATTTTAAGGCATTTACAGGTGACCAATTAACAATTGGAGACATTGACTTCAGTTTATGTGAAAAATTCGCGAGATACCTCCAAAAACAAGCAGTTAAGCATTCAGATGGCAGTCGGTTAAAAACAAGCTCTATTAATACCTTTTATAAGAAATTTAACTTCACCATTAGGGTTGTTGTAATTTAGATAAGACTCACCAATATTATAATTATCTTTGAATATGGGATTAACAAATAATGATATTTTTAAAAAACTTCGTGTAGCTCATAAGCTACGTAATGATCAAATTGCTGAAATTTGTAAATTAGTTGATTTTAGAATTTCCAAATCTGAACTTGGCGCGTTTTTCAGAAAAGAAAATCACACAAAGTATATGGAATGTGGTGATCAGGTTTTACGTAACTTCTTAAATGGTTTGATAATTCATTTAAGAGGGCCTTTGAAAAAAGAAGAAACTTCCTAAATATAGTTAGTATGCTTAATAAAATACACACGCTCTGGAACCCAGAGTGTTATCATGGATGGGGAAGAACAAAGCATTTTTTTGAAGGCTGGTACTATAAACTTGTTAGTCATAATCAGCGTCAAGCATTAGCTATTATTCCAGGTATTGCTATGGATGAAAATGGACAAAAACAAGCATTTATTCAAGTATTAGATGGAAAGAATTTAAAAGGAGCGTATCACAAATTTGAAGCAAAAAAATTTCAACCTACTCCGAAAAAACATGCATTAAAAATTCAAAATAATTTTTTTAGTGAAAACAGATTAGTTCTTGATTTACCAAATATTAAAGGAGAACTTTTTTTTGAAAATTTAACACCATGGTCAAATAGTTTTTTTTCACCTGGCATCATGGGACCCTTTTCTTTTATCCCTTTTATGGAATGTTATCACGGTGTTTTAAGCATGAATCATAGCATTAAAGGAGAATTATATTTAAACGATGAAATCCTCTCTTTCAATAAAGGAAAAGGGTATATAGAAAAAGATTGGGGACATTCTTTTCCGGAAGGTTATATTTGGATGCAGAGCAATCATTTTTCACAAAATGAAATATCTATCAAAGCTTCTGTAGCTAAAATACCATTTTTAAAAAGTGCTTTCATTGGTCATATAGCAGGCTTACTATTCAATGATCAACTCATCGAATTCACAACTTATAATAGAACAAAATTAACAAGTTGTAAAGTCACTCAAAAAAATGTTAAAATTGAGATGGAAAACTCTACATATATATTAATGATAAATGCACAAAGAGAAAAAACAACCTCTTTGGCGGCTCCAATATCAGGCTTTATGAGTGGGCGCATAGAAGAAAGCATGAATTCTAAAATCCACATACATCTTTTAGATAAAAAAACTAACACAACATTACTAAACGATACAGGCTCATCCGCTGCAATAGAAGTTGCGGGGGATTATAAATTACTCTTGAAATAAAAAAATGAACAACCGTCCAAATGATTTAATTCGAATTCGTCCTTGGTTCTCGCTAAATCACTTTACCTTCTTTTCTTCTTTTTCTAATTCTTTATCTAATTCTTTTGGTTTAGGTATTAATAACGTCTTTTGTCGTGTTTTCTGTGATTATTAAAAACGCTTTTTCAGAATCTGTTGAGTAAGTAGTTTTACCCGCTTCGGTTTTCGCACAACTTAAAGTTGTAATACATATTAAAAATAAAATTATTCTTTTCATTAATTATTGTTTTTTCTATTGGTGTCCGTTTTCCGATTTTCGTTACAATTTTGGGTAATTACTTACAACGTTGAGTATATGGTTTGTGGTGGTTTTTGAGATGCAAAACTTTCAACTTTCAACAAATAGAATTTATTGTAAGATGTTCATATTTAGTATCAAATCCCGTCTTTCCACAAAATTCCTTGTAAGTCACTGATTTATAGGAGTTTTTATTTTTTCACCTAACTTAGTTAAAGTTATTATATCTTCATAATGGATTGACCCGTCAGGAAGAGGACCAACATTTAGTAAAAGATTTGTATCGTTTTTAATAGCATCTAAATAATAGCTATAAATATCATCAAAATTTTTATGTTTAGCATTTTTATCGTATCCCCAATACCTTGATTGTAAAGAAGTGCAAACTTCCTTCGGCTTTAATTTATTCAATTCATATACTATTCTTGCAACTTCATATTGATTCCCAACTCTTTTACTAAAATCATGTTCTGGAGCTGAAAAATCTTCATCTCCATTAGCTCCTTGTTTAAATGAAATTAATGCATGTTTACTAATTGATCTAATTAAATTATAAGTCTCTTCTATTGGAAACATTTCATGATTGGCATAATATCCCATTATTGGATCTAACCATATTCCAGCTATTTCAGGATATTGGGTTAACAATTCTTTTAACTGGTTATGGGCAAATTTGATGTAATTACTAAAATCTTCTTTATTTTTATACTTATATTCTTTTTGATTTTCTTTATATGCAGGTCTTGCATTACTCCACCCATCTAATCTTGAATAGAAATATGGATGACTCCAATCTGCTGCATAAGAGTAGTATAAGAAAAGACCTATTTTTTTCTCTTTACATGAATTATAGAGTTCTCCTATTAAATCTCTTCCTGCAGGTGATTTAATTGAGTTAAAATCATTTTGCTTGGTATCAAATAATGAAAAACCATCATGATGTTTTGATGTGATGGTGATATACTTCATGCCTGCTGAAATTGCCAAGTCAGTAATTTTATCAGCATCAAAATTGCTTGGATTAAATGTTTCTTTAAGTCTAGCATAATCAGAAACCGGAATTGTATCTCTTAACTGAACCCACTCCCCCTTTTCAAGTTGAGAGTACAAACCATAATGAATAAACAATCCAATTTTTGATTTTTTAAACCACTCTAGATTGGCTTTTCTGGGATTACTTTTATAAAGATCACCATAATCACTTAGATAACGAGGTATTTTGGATTGATTTAAGTCATCACAACCAAAGACTAATATTCCAATTATTAAAAATTTTAACAATTTCATTTATTTAAGATATTTTCAATTTGTTTCCAATTATCCATACCTTCATTCTCTTGTCTTTTACCATCAGTACTTCTTCCATCCAATATAATTTTTGCTAAAGCTTTTTTTAATTCATTAACTTTTTCAGGGTAAATGTCTATTAAGTTTTTGGTTTCTGATATATCATTTTTCAAATTATAAAGCTGCATAGTTGGTAAATTAAGGTTTTCTCTTTCGATATCAATTGGCCTTGGATAGCTCCAACCACCAGAACTGGGAGCAAAAATTAATTTCCAATCTCCTTTTCGAATTGCAAAAGATCCATTTATAGAATGGTGTACCGTATATTGTCTAATATCATGAAGGCTTTCTCCATTAATTAAGGGTAACATATTATAACTATCTTCTCCTTCAGAATCTTTGATTTCATAGTTTGCTATTGCAGCACAGGTTGCAAAAAAATCTGTAGTACATATAACATTAGAAATGGTACCTTTTTTTGCCATGTCTGGCCATTCAACAATAAATGGCACTCGATGACCTCCTTCAAAAATATCTGCTTTTGCACCTCTATAAATATGACTAGGATTGTGTTTTACTTGTGCTAATTCTTTATAGTCAGCTCTTGGAGAACAACCATTATCACTTGCAAAAACTAGTAATGTGTTCTTTGTTAACCCATTATGTTTCAACGTAGTTCTTATCTGTTTTAAGACATCGTCCACTTGCATAACAAAATCTCCATACATGTTTGTGTTACTCTTACCCAAAAACTCTGAGGGCGGTAAAATAGGCGTGTGTGGTGCTGATAGGGGTAAATATAGAAAGAAAGGTTTTTCTTCTTTGCTATGTTTGTTAATATAGCTAACAGCTTTGTCAGCAATGGTTTGTAGTACATTAGTGTGATCAAAATCTTCTGAAGTCAAACCATCTCTCCAAAATCCTTTATAATCAACAGACTGGGTAGTTTTAATAGGGATCTGAGTAGGAAAATCATTCTCAACCCAAACATATGGAGGCATATCTAATGATCCTGAAAAACCATAAGAATAATCAAATCCATTAGTTGATGGTCCATTATTAATAGGAGAATTAAAATCCACATCAATAATTTTGTCTATTGATATAGAGTTATTATTATCTTCTTTTTTAACATTCCAATCCCATCCTAAATGCCATTTTCCAATAAATGCTGTGCTATATCCTTTACTTTTTAGCATGCTTGCGATAGTCGTTCTGTTCTCTTTTATCAAAGCTTTAGAATATCCATTTAAAACACCACTTTTAAGTGAAGTTCGCCAATTGTAGCGTCCTGTAAGGATCCCATAGCGCGTTGGTGTGCAAACTGCAGAAGATGTATGTGCATCTGTAAAAACAACTCCGTTATTTGCCATAGAATTTATATTGGGAGTAGGTATCTTACCATCTTTATTGAAATATTGTACATCTCCATAACCCAAATCATCAGCTAAAATGTATATTATATTTGGTTTGCTATTTTTTTCTTTTTTTGATATTGATTCTTCATTACAAGAAATACAAAGAATTAATAGAAGCAAAAGAAATCTTTGATCAACTTTAATAATTTTATTTAATCTCATCAACTATTGGAAAGAGTTTTTAATATCTTAAATTTAGATTATTTCTTTGTGCAATCAAAAATAGTCAATGATTTGGTTGTTTTTCTAAAGTTTTAACTTAAACCCTTTTTTTTCTAACCAACCAGTAAAAACAACTACTAGAAGAGCAAAAGAAAAAGACATTAATAGGCCTATTTGATTATTAATTAAAATTTCTGGGATTCTTATCTCCGTAATAGTTCTAAGTGGGTAAATAAAGTATGGTATCATATAACAAGTTAAGGTAGCAGTTCCAGCTGGAGCAATTATTTTAGTCCAATTCGTGTGTTTTTTTTCATCTGCAATGTAGTATAACAATGCAAACATTAAAAAACCTATTCCTGTACAAATTCCTAACCATGATGGTGTTCCTTGTATTTTAGAAATACCCCAAATCGGTCTAGTTGCTAATCCAAAAATTAAATTAATAATTCCTAAAATAATCAAACTAAAATAGCTCCATTTAATAGCTGTTTTTTGAAATTTTTTGAATATTAATGTGGCTACAATTCCAGCTGTAGTAAATGCAGGGATAGTACCAGTTAATATTGTTGAAAAATATCTAGAAAACTCTGTAAATTCTATGGACATTTCCGAATGATTTAACATAGATAATGATATCAATAACAACCATAATAAAGACATGATTAACAACGAACCTTTTGAGAAAACATAAAGCAGTGAATTTAATAGGTATGCCCAGCCAATAAGGCCCAAAATCCCCCACCATTGTGTTGTCATCCAAACAGAACCATTTTCACCTCCTTTATATATATAAGCTAAAAAGATTAGAATAATAAAACCTGAAAACTGTATATATGGGTGGCAATAAGATTTGATAAGACTTTTTTTCCAATCTGTCCAGATTAATACAACAGCTAGAGCCATTAATAATGTCCAGTAGGTTTTTCCTATAAAAATACTTTCATCATGTGCAGTTTCATAATTCACCATATAAACTCCAATTATCAATAGTGATATCGATCTAATTATAATATGTTTAGAAATAGAAATATCGGAATGGCCTTTATCTGTTCTATTTTTGATTGCTAATGGTATACTCAAGCCAACAATAAATAAAAATAATGGAAAAATAATATCAGAAAATCCTAAATAGTCTTCAACAGCATTGGCATGTTTCAACCATTTTGGAACATTTGTTAAAGTCCAAAAATCATTGACCCATATCATTAGAACCATTGTAATTGCTCTTAAAATATCGATAGATGCAAACCTCATATAATTACTCTCCTTGTAAGTCACTAATTTACACTGGATTTAGTTTAGTGGTTTTAATAATGTATGAACTAATTATTATATTTTAAATTATTCTTTTTTCTTGGCAGTTTTTCATCACGCTGTGATGTCTGCCAAATAAAATAAGCAATTATAGTAGCTGCTTGCTTGAGATCATCTTCCACAAGATGATCATAATTATCCATATTTGAATGATGTGTCTTTGTAGAATATGCAATAGGCTCCTGAATAAATTGAAAACCTGGAATTCCAATCATATCAAACGCTAAGTGATCAGTTCCACCAGTATTACTTATGCTAAGTGTTGAAGCATCCATATCCCTAAAAGCGCTTAACCAGTCTCTAAAAATAGGCGATACTTTATCATTTCCTTGCAAGTAAACACCACGAATTTTACCTGTACCATTATCCAAATTGTAATATGCAGATACTTTTTTTTGTTCAGATTTTAATGCTTTTGCTGTAAAACCATCTATTTCCGCAAAATTTTCTGCAACATAAGCTCTGGAACCAAATAGCCCTTGCTCCTCACCAGTCCATAAGGCAATTCTTAATGTTCTTCTAGGTCTTGTGCCACTTTCTTTTATAGTTTCAAGCAGTATTCTAGCTGCTTCCATCATAACGGCCGATCCTGAACCATTATCTGTAGCGCCGGTTCCAGTATGCCAAGAATCAAAATGAGCACCAAACATAACAACTTCATCTTTAAGATCTGTTCCTGGAATTTCAGCAATAATATTGTGCTCCATACCATCAGGATTAGTGTAATTTGATTTAAAATCTATACTAAGATTTACTGGTATTCCTTTTTGAGCAATTCTAAAGACTCTATTATAATGTTCCATTGCTAAAGTAACTTGCGGCACTATATATTTGTCGTTATCTCTAACACTTCCATTGGCAGTTCTTGCTCCAGAAACAAAAACAGTGCCCAATTCACCTTTATAACTTCTGTCAAGAACAGCAATAGGCCTTTCTTCTTCTAACATGTTCCAAATATCTTTTCTAAGAGAATTACCTGAGTTGTTTCCATACCTTCTTGATCTAGGAGTCGGAATATTCGCATTTGCTAATTCAAGAAGACTTTTATCATCATGTCTTTTAGCAGAAGCTTTAAATGCTTCATTAATTTCAATGACACTATCAATTAAAACAAACTTGTCTGAAAGTTGTCCTCTGTATTTTTCAATATCATTTTTATCCTTTATATCTAAATAAACCACTTCTCCTTCACCACTTGCAGAAGAAGACCAAGCTTTTGGATAGGCAATAATTGGCCAATAATTAGGACTATTTACATGCATTTCAAAATGTGTCAATTCCCATCCTCTTCCAAAAGGGCCCCACTTTTGAAGATGTACATTATTCATTCCCCAGCTATTTAATTCTTCTACTACCCATTTAGTAGCATTATCTAACCCTGGAGATCCTGTAAGTCTTGGACCATTATAATCAGTTATCCAATGAGCAATTTCCATAACATTGCTTTTTTCCATGCCATGTTTTTTAATAATATCAATAACATCTGTTGTTTTTGATTCTTGAGATTGTATTGATAAGGAAAAGATTAATAATAGTAGTAATAAAAAAAACTTTTTCATGATTGTCAAATTTTATAATTAATTGAAGTTACTTATTAATTGTAAATTTGTCTTAACAATCAGTATTATTTAATAACACTAATTATTTCAAATGCAAAAAATAATTGTTTTTATGATAATAATCATACTGTCTTCTTGTAAGACAGACAATGATTATGTAAATTTTAAAGGAACAGTGACAAACCCAAATTCAGATTCATTACAGATAAGTTCCTCTAAATACAAAAAAACTATAAGGTTAAGTAAAGACAATACATTTAGTGATACATTAAAGTTAAATGCCGGAAAATTTATGGTTTTTGATGGTAAAATAGCTGTTATGATTTATTTAAAAAACGGCTATGACATTGAGATGAATGTTAAGTCTAACATTATAGATTCAAATAGTAATAAGATTTCAAATTTTAGAGAATCTATAAATTTTAAGGGTAAAGGATCAGACATAAACAATTTTTTATTTGAATATAACTTAAGGCAATCTGAATCTGGAATGAATCTCTATGATCAAATGATGTCATTAGATTCTATAGGTATTAATACTGCACTTGATTCAATCAACAAAATATATATTAAGGAAGTATCAGAATTAACAAATGATAATCATTTTCTTGAAATAGAAACAATAAATAGAGATAATTTTAAAAAAAGTTACATCAGTTTCTGGACTACAAAACAAGAAATTTCAAAACATAATGGGAAAAAGTCCCCATACTTCAATTACGAAAATTTAAAAGGAGGAACAACTTCAATTGATGAATTAAAAGGTAAATATTTGTATATAGATATATGGGCAACATGGTGCGGACCCTGCAAAGATGAATTTCCTTCATTTAAAAAGTTAGAAAAAAAATATCATGGAATAGATTATCTAGATTTTGTAAGTATATCAATTGATAATATAAAAGATAGAGAAAAATGGATAGAAATGGTTAATAATGAGGGATTATCTGGTACCCATTTATTAGCAGATAAAGATTGGAAATCTCAATACGTTATTGATAATATGATTGACAAGTCTGGAATACCTAGATATATTATTGTAGATCCTAAAGGATATATAGTTAATTCAAATGCTCCCAGACCAAGTCAAGAAAAAAAATTATATAATATAATTGATAATCTAGAACAGAACATGAACTAACAATAATGCTATCAATAGTAATTTTTAAACCCAACTCCCCTACTCATATAATATCGGTTTTCAATTTAAGAAATGTCTAATTAAAAGAAGAAGATATGTGTATTGTAAAAATCAATAAAATTTAAATTGAAAAATCCTCCAATTAAAAAGGGTTCTTTTTTAAGTATAACTCTATTAATACTTTCTGGAGAATTAGTTTTTTTATTACCATATGTTTTACCTAGAATATTTAGACCTACTTTTTTAGAAGTATTCAATTTAAATAATTTTCAACTAGGGAGCTTGTTCTCTGTATACGGAACAATAGCATTGTTATCTTATGTATATGGTGGTGTAATTTCAGACAGATTTCAACCAAAGAAGTTAATAGCTGCTTCACTTTTTTTTACAGCTTTAGGAGGGGTAATTTTAGCAGGTTATCCATCCTACTTTGTTTTAAAAATTTTATATGGTTATTGGGGCTTTACAACTGTATTTTTATTTTGGGGAGCTATGATAAAAGCAACTCGTGTATGGGGTGGATCTAATAATCAGGGGCAAGCTTTTGCATTTCTAGATGGAGGAAGAGGATTAGTTGCTGCTTCTATGGGGAGTTTAGGTGTATTGATTTTTTCTACCTTTTTGACAAATGATATCGAATCGGCAAATTTAATTGAGCGTAAAGAAGCATTTAGATATGTTATTTTATTTTCATCATTTATGGTGTTTTTAATTGGATTAATAGTGCTTTTTTTTATGAAAACTAATGAGAAAGATGAGCTAAAAAAAGTTATCTCTTCAAAATCATATTCTAATATTAAAACGGTTTTAAAAATTCAATCGGTATGGCTGATAATGATTATTATAATTTCCGCATATATAGGATATAAGGTGACAGATATTTACTCTTTATACGCTTCTGAAGTGATGCTTTTCGATCATATACAAGCTGCAAATATCGGATCATTACAATTATATCTTCGACCATTAGTTTGCGTAATAATTGCCCTAATAGCAGATAAGACAAGTTATATTTATTTTATTATTATTGGTTTTATTACAATGTTAATAGGGGCAACAATCTTTGCATTTGGAATTGTTCAATTAAACATGAATTTTGTTTTTTTCTTTTCATTAATTATTGTTGCTACAGGAACATATGCTATTCGTGCTTTGTACTTCTCTATTATGCAAGAAGGTCGTATCCCCCTTATAATGACAGGTACAGCTGTTGGTTTGATTTCTGTGGTTGGATATACACCTGATATTTTTGCAACCCCAATTATTGGTTATTTGTTAGACAAATATCCTGGAGTACTTGGTCATCAGTACGTATTCACAATTTTAGTTCTATTTTCCATTTTAGGCTTGTTAGCCTCAATTAAGTTTGCCTACTTAAAAAAAGAGTTAAAACATTAACAATATTCCAGTAATTATTTAAAAATAAGATCTTTCCTCCATTTTCTTAATGGCTTGTAATATATTTCTTTTAAATAAATCTTGTATGGTTTTTTACTCCTACCATAGTCCTAAAACAACCTAAAATTAAAGACAATTAGAATTCCTATATTTATTATAATTAAATGAATGAAAATATTTAAAAGCCTAATTTTGATTAGTTTTTTTTTAAGCTCTTGTAATCAAGAACTTAAAAAACCTAATATTATTTTTATTTACACAGATGATCAAAGATTTGACACTGTTGGAATCGTAGGAAACAATCAAGTATACACTCCCAATTTAGATAAGTTAGCTCTTAATGGAGCTGTTTTTTCAAATACCTACAACATGGGAGCTTGGCATGGTGCTATATGTGTTGCATCAAGATCTATGATGATTTCAGGCAAATCAGTATGGAGAGCAAAAGAAGAAATTAATGATTGGAAAATAAATGATTCTATAGCACTTTCTAGTACTTGGCCTATGATATTGAAAAAAAATGGTTATAAAACATATATGACAGGTAAATGGCATATAGAAGCACCAGTTGAAAAACTTTTTGATGTAGTTAAAAATAAAAGACCAGGAATGCCAGACGATAATAGACATATTTTTGCCAAAAAATTAATTGAATGGAAGGAAGAATCTGGGGATTTAACTGAATTAGAAAATTTTACACCACCCGGATACGGAAGACCAATTGATGAGAAAGATCAATCATGGAGTTCTTATGACACAGTATTTGGTGGCTATTGGGATGGGGGTAAACATTGGAGTGAAGTTCTAGCAGATGACGCTATTGAATTTCTAAAGGATGCTAATAGTCAAGAGGATCCTTTCTTTATATATTTAGCATTTAATGCACCACATGATCCAAGGCAAGCACCAAAAAAATTTATTGATTTATACCCTTTAAGTAGTATAAACTTACCTAAGAATTATTCCACACAACACCCCTACATGAATGAAATAGGAAACAGACCTGGTCTTCGTGACGAAGCGCTTGCACCTTATCCAAGATCTGAATATGCTGTGAAAAAACATATTCAGGAGTATTATGCCATAATAAGTCATTTAGATGAACAGGTGGGGAAAATAATTGATCAACTTGAAAATGAAAAAATGTTAGATAACACATATGTTATTTTTACATCTGATCATGGTCTTGCAGTTGGTCAACATGGATTGATTGGTAAACAAAGTTTATATGATCACAGCATAAGAGTTCCTATGATAATTTCCGGCCCAGAAATAGAGAAAGGTAAAAAAATTAGCCATGATATTTATCTTCAAGATATTGTTCCTACAACTCTCGATTTAGCAGGCATAGAGATTCCTGAAAAGATAGATTTTAAAAGCTTTTATAGCTTAATCAAGGGTAGTAAAAATAAGAGTTTATATGATGGAATCTATGGAACTTTTGGATGTTGTCAAGGCAATTATATAGATTATCAAAGAATGATAAGAAAAGAAGGGTTTAAGCTCATGGTGTTTCCTAAAAATAAGAGAACGGAACTTTATGATCTAATCAATGATCCATACGAAATGTATAACCTTGCTGATAAATTGGAGTATAAAGAAAAAGTAAAGAATCTTTTTAAGGATTTAACTTTTTTACAAAAAGAGGTTGGAGATACTTTAAACTTAAAACGAATCTTTACTCTCCAGTAATAAGTAGTCGAAGCATCTAATACCCCATTATTAGCAGCTACAATCAAACTTTAATTTATAAAATCTGTTATATTATGAGGGTCAATTCCCCAAATAAGTGGTAATAAAAAATAAACCATTAATGTTAAAAAAAATATTGAAAATAAATTCATCCATATTCCGCTCTTAACCATATCAGGAATTCTTAGATAACCTGAGCCAAAAACAACCGCATTAGGAGGTGTGGCAACGGGTAACATAAAGGCACAAGATGCTGCTACAGTTGCGCCAACCATCAACATAAAAGGATGCACATCTATGACTAAAGATAAAGGAGCAAGGATGGGTAAAATCATAGCAGTTGTTGCAAGGTTGGAAGTGATTTCAGTTAAAAAATTTACCAGAGTAATTAAAAATAAAAGCAAGAAAAAAAGAGATGCACCTTCCAATAAAGTCATTTGTCCCCCAATCCATTCTGCTAAACCACTTGTTTTAAATCCTTGTGCTAACGCTAAACCTCCTCCGAAAAGTAAAAGAATTCCCCAAGGTAGTTTAACTGCTTCTTCCCAATTAATGAGTTTTCGGCTTTTCTCTTTTGATGCAGGTAAAACAAATAATATAATTCCTGCAATAACTGCAATAATAGTATCATCAATATTTGGAATGAATTTTTGCAACAAAAATGATCTTGTAATCCATGCAAAAGCAGTACCAATAAAAATCAATAAAACCATTTTTTCTTCGTAAGATATTTTACCTAAAGATTTTAGTTGTTTATTGATTTCAGATTTTCCTCCTGGGAAAGCTTTTTGTTTAAATGAAAAAGCAAATTCAGTCAAATATTTCCAACAAATGGCTAAAAGAATTAATGAAACAGGTAATCCAAACATAAACCATTTTAAAAAAGTAATTTCTATTCCATAGGTTTCTTGAACTATTGTAGCCAATATTAAATTAGGTGGTGTTCCTATCAATGTTGCCATTCCACCTATTGATGCGCTGTAGGCAATAGCTAACATTAATGCTTTTCCAAAAGTTTGATTTTCATTTTCAATTGTGTCTGGATTATCCCTTAGCTGGCTAATGATCGCCATCCCAATTGGAAGCATCATCACTGAAGTAGCCGTATTGGAAATCCACATGGAAAGAAATGCGGTAGCTATCATAAATCCTA
>Ga0310120_10002467_pt1 | contig 13536 bp, 12 predicted proteins | sample CB27_AW_983_MG_FD_203506 | JGI IMG/M metagenome (GOLD analysis project Ga0310120, IMG submission 203506) | Marine microbial communities from Western Arctic Ocean, Canada - CB27_AW_983 | ecosystem: Environmental > Aquatic > Marine > Oceanic | place: Canada: Western Arctic Ocean | collected... | reverse complement strand
CCTCCGAGATGATCGACGAGGGGCCGGCCAGGTAACCGACGCGCTGCCCGGCCATCGCGTAGCTCTTGGAGACGGAAAAGACCGACACGGATCGTTCGGGCGCGAAGCGTGCCATCGAGACATGTTCGCCGGTATAGACGTAGTCCTCATAGACTTCGTCCGAGAAGATCCAGAGATCATGACGCCGGGCGAGATCGGCGAGCGCCTCCAACCAATCGCCTGGAATGACACGCCCGGTCGGATTCGACGGTGTCGAGACGTAGAGCACGCGACTTCGACTCGTGATCTTCGACTCGACGGCGGCGACGGCCTCCGCCCGCGTCGCGACACGATCGAAGAAGGGGACTTCGACCGGCGTGGCACGAAAGCTCTGGGCGATTCCCCGAATCAGGGGCCAGAACGGAGCGAGGATCAAAATCTCGTCGCCCGGCGAAAGCGTGGCGCCCGCGAGGGTCGCGAGACCCCCTGTCGCACCGGCCGTGATGAGGATTTCCTCGGGCACATGAGAAAGACCGTTTCGCTCGCGCAGCTTCTCACAAACTCGCGTAACGAGTTCCGGCAATCCGCGCGTGTTCCCGTAGGCGTGCAGGCGTGGAAAGTCAGCCGACGAAATATCCTCGGACCGCGCACCCACGAAGGGGTCGCGCCAGGTGTCGCCTACATGAAGTGGAAAGACCGGCCCGTCGCTTCCCGCGATTCGGTCCGCAAAGGGAGAGTAGACTGCACCGGGCATCGCCTCCGTCTCAGGAGCGAGCCGAGGCGGGTCGGCCATCAGGCCGAGGCTCGGCGGCGAATCAGCGCGGCGTAGCCTTCGCGATAGGTCGGATAGCGAAAAACGTAGCCGCTCTCGCGCAATCGACGATTACTGCAGCGCTTGCTACCGACTCCGCCCCGCGGATTCGATCTTTCCTCCTCGTCGCGCAAGCCCGGCTCTTTGACGGCGAGTTCCTTCGCCAGCCAGGCGAAGAGCGTGGCCTCTTCGACCGACTCGTCGTCGACGCCGAGATAGAGCGACTCCGGCGAGGCATGAAAGAGCAAGTGGCGAAGGATTCCGGCGGCATCGTCGCGGTGGATTCGATTGCTGAAGTGTTCGGGCGCACGAAGTTCGAGCTTCCCGTCCTGGGCGCGGTCGAGCAGGCCTTCTCGCCCGGGTCCGTAGATTCCGCCGAAGCGAACGACCACGGTCGGAATTCCGCTGGCGACTGCCAGACGTTCCGAAGCGAGCAACGTCTCTCCGCGGAATTGTGTCGGATGGGTCGGTGAATCTTCGTCGATGTGCTCGCCACGCCGCTGGCCATAGACTGAAGTACTCGAAACCATGACGAGGCGCCTCGGACGCTGCCCCTCGTCGGCCATCCATTCTAGAAAACCGGCGAGTCCATCGAGATAAGCTCTTCGATAGGCGAACTCCGAACCCTCATCCGCACTGACCGCAAAGACGGCGTACTCGACTCGCTTCGGAGCTGGTCCCAGGGACTCGGGCTCAGCGAGATCGCCCTCGATTCCTCGAATTTCGGAGGCCAGTCGCGACACGTCCCGTCGAACTCCAAAGACCTCGTGGCCCTCTTCGCACAACAATCGAGCGAGCTCACTGCCTACATATCCGCATCCTGCGATCACTGCCTGCGCCATTCCGTCAGCATGCCGCAGATGGCTATGCTCGCGCCATGGATCCTCCGCAAATCGGAATCCCGCTCAGCCTCGACGATCGTGGTCGCTGGCGACGCGGACGCAGCTATCACTACATCGATCGGAGCTACGCGGACGCACTCGTCCGAGCCGGCGCCGGCGCCGTCCAGCTTCCGATCCAGCCCGAGCCGGCAGCCCTCGTCGCGCGTCTGGACGGCCTGCTCATTCCTGGGGGCGATGATTTTCCGCCGGAGGACGGTGGACGGATACCCGACTCGCTCGATCTCGTCCCTTCGGAACAGCTGGCCTTCGATCAGGCCGTTCTCGAGGCAGCGACGAAGCGTGGAATTCCGATTCTGGGGATCTGCTATGGCATGCAACTGATGGCGCGCGCCGGAGGAGGGACGCTTGACACCCATCTGCCAAGCGAGTGCCCGGAAGCCCAGTGCCACAAGCTTCCGGCCGATGCGCGCCACGCCATTTCGATCGAAGGCACGAGTCTATTGGCGAAGATACTCGTAGCCGACAGCGGCAAGGTGAATAGCCTGCACCAGCAGGCCGTTCGCAGCGTCGGCCCGTCTCATCAGGTCGTCGCGCGGAGTCCGGACGGTGTCATCGAAGCGATCGAACGAAGGGATGAACCCGGCGGGCGTTGGGAGCTCGGCGTACAGTGGCATCCGGAGAAAATGTCAGACGATTCGAGTGATCGGCTCTTCCGGGCCTTCGTCGATGCCTGCCAGGATCCGCGAGGCCGATCTTGATGCGAATGCTGGGCTCGCTTTTCTTCTGGGGCTTCATGGTCGCTTCGTCGATCCTGCTCTTTCCCGTGGCCGTCGTCATCTGGCTCGCCACGGTGCGCTTCGATCAGCGGCGCTGGGTGATTCATCGCTTCACGTCCCTCTGGGCCAGCCTCTACACCTGGCTGAATCCGGCCTGGCGCGTCCGCGTCATCGGGCGAGAGCTGCTCCATGAAGACGGACCGACGGTACTCGTCGCCAACCATCGCTCGCTGGTCGACATCCTCGTGCTCTTCCGACTTCAGACTCATTTCCGATGGGTGTCGAAGCAGGAGAATTTTCGCGTCCCCTGTGTCGGCTGGAACATGACACTTTGCGACTACATTCCGCTACGTCGCGGCAGTGCATCGAGCATCCAGACCATGATGCGACACTGCGACCGCGCGCTGGCCGGCGGAAACTCGATCTTCATGTTTCCAGAGGGCACGCGATCCTCGACCGGTCGGCTGCGCTCGTTCAAACCCGGCGCGTTCGCGATTGCGAAGCGCAACGAAGTCCCGATCCAACCGATCATCCTTCGCGGAACCTCCGAAGCCTTGCCCAAACGCGGCTTCATCCTGCAGGGCCGACACGCGATCTCGATCGAGGTTCTCGATGTCATCCCGGCCGCAGAAGTGGCGGCCTGCGAGTCAGCCGAAATGCTGGAGCGTGTCCGCGCAGTCATCGCCGATTCGCTGAAAGACGAGAAGCGCGCAGAGTAGTGCGATAGGCGAGCGCCCCTCCGGGGCCGCTCAAGCCAGCACTCGCCAGACTGAAACGAGAGAGGCACAAGAGAGTCGAAAGGCCGCCCAGTCGGGCCGCGTGACCTGCCCCCTTGAAGCCCGCTCGAGTGGATCCTTGGAAGAAGCCAGCCCCAAAGAACGACGCTTGATTCTCGAGGCCGATCACCTCGTCATTCTCCATCCGGATGGCCCGGCCGGCGGCTACCCGATGGCCGTCCGCGTCGACCGCGTGGCCGACGGGCTGCATTGGTTCCTGCGCTGCCGTGAACCGATTCGGCGTGCTGCGACGATGATCGTCGAGTCACCGATCCACGACGATGCACGTTATGTGACCCAAGCGACCGTCGAGGCCAGTTCGCCCGAGACCTTCGCGCTCAAGTTGAAGCCGATCTGGGAACGCGTTCAGCAGCGCGCCTTCGCTCGAATCTATGCGCCCGGCCTTCAGGTTCGTGTGCTGCGACCTACCCTGGCTCTAGCTCCCCAGCCGTCCCTGCCAAGCGAGGTCGACGAAGACCAGGTCGCCAGGCCGCTCCCCACGACGGGACGAAAGCCGGCGGATTCGATTCACGATTTGATCGACATCTCCGCCGGAGGCATCCGATTCCAATCTGATGACGATTTCGAAGAGGACGAACAGGTGAAGCAACATCGCGTCGGAATCCAGAAGGGTCCCTGGGGCTAGAAGCTCGAGTCGACCCGCACGGTCAGTCCTGCCCGACCAGCTGCGCGAAGCGCAGAAGGACCCGGGTGATCGAATCCGTCTCCTTGGCGTCGGCGACCATCGCGTCGGGATCGAGCCCTTCGCCAGAGAGGATCTCGCGCCTCACCTCGACATAGCCGCACATGATGTCGCGATCGAACTCCGGATGAAATTGCACGCCCCATTGGCGAGGACCGAATTCCAGGACCGAATTCGGATCGAGCGCGGTGGTGGCCAGGATGCGAGCGTTCTGCGGCGGACGCAGGACGGATTCGACATGGGACATGTGGCTGGGAAAGGCGCCCGACTCGAACAGGGGACCGAGCTCGGAATCTGTGGAGAACGTCACCTCGACTGTCCCCATTTCGCGACCGTTCGGATTCGCTCCGACCTCGCCGCCCAGCCCGTGCGCGATCAATTGATGGCCATAACAAAGACCCAACACCGGCATCGTGTCCTGCTCGACGATCTTCGCAAGCCAACGCGACGCCTCTTCGCTCCAATCCGGCTGCTCGCTCACCATCGCCGGGGATCCCGTCACCACGACCCCGGCGATTGAATCGACTGTCGGCAGCGACTCGCCGAGATAGGACGAAGTGACCGCGACGTTCGACACGGGTAGTCCCATCCCCGTCGCGATCCAGTCCTCGAAGTCGCCACGTCGCGCCTTTACGGGCGCCAACGCTTCCCCGGTCTTCAATACGAGTATCGGCCGATCTTCCACCCCTACCCTTTACCCTTCCTGTTTCCAGTCGCTCGAACACGCTTGCGTGGATCGAAGCATCGACAGACCGATCCCGGCCGCAACGCCGACATTCAGCGAGTCGACGCCCGGCTCCATGGCGATTCGAACGCGCCGATCCGCAACCGACAACACCGCCTCCGACAGTCCGGACCCTTCGGTCCCGAAGAGCAGCACGCTCGGTCCGGGTCTCGCCTCTTGCAACGAGCGAAGCTCAACGCTCCGCGCGCCGGGATCGAAGGCCAACACTTCATACCCGAGATCTCGCAGCTGCAACAATGTCTCCACCAGATCTCTCGCGCGCGCGAAGGGAACGCAGAGCGAGCCGCCCATCGAGGTTCGGATCGCCTTTCGATACAAGGGATCACACGACTTCGCACAGAGCAGAATCGCCCGGGCACCCAGCGCCATCGCGTTGCGAAAGATCAGGCCGACGTTGTCGAGGTTCGTCAGCCCTTCCAGTACGATCAAGCGGGGAGCCGGCTCACGCAGCAATGCCTGCCGTGCGAGTGCGATTGGATCGTCGTCCTGTTCACGCAGACAAGCCGCCAGACATCCGCGATGAATCGGGAAGCCAACCACGCGATCGAGAATCGACCGATCGGCCACGAAGACGGGACAACCCGGCTCGAGTGCCGCCAATTCCGAGGCCATCGATGAAAACGTCCGCTCGCTCAGCAGGATCGACTCGGGCCGATAGGTCGAGCGCGAAAGTAGGATCAGAAGACTTCCGCGTCCCTCGACGATGAAGCGTCCACGCTTCCCGGCAAGCGTCGAATCTTTGAGATTCCGATAGACGGAGAGACGCTCATCTTCGAAATCATCGATTGTCACCCGTTCCATGGGTCGGATCCAAGCACAATGAAGATTCGACGGCCATCGACCATGGCGACGACACATCGCCATCCGCAGATCGGGAGCGAAAATGAGTGCCGCCCCGTCGTTCGAGGTACGACGAGGCGGCGGTCCATCCAGGGTGAAATGGACTGAAATCAGTCTGGATATCTCGCACAGAAGCGGGTGTTCAATTCGGCGAGCCAGGGTCGGGGCGCGGCATGGACGGAGCTTCGGAGACCGGGTTCGGTGCGGAGACCGCAGCCAAACCGATCACTGCCAAACCAAGACAGGTGCAGAACCCGTAACGTATCCAAAGCAATGCGTTTGCCATCGACTCGTCGCCTCACACGCCGAGACCTCCGGCGTGCAACATCGATCACCCAAGAGCGATCTCATTCGCGAGGGATCGGCGGAAGTTCGCGCTCGAACCCGGCGATCCCTCATGAGTAGGTAGCGACGAGGATGCGATCGGTGACGTCGAATCGAGGGCGATGCCTCTTTCCTGCCGATGTCTTGCGGACCGACCGCAGGCAGGGACAAGCCGAGCGATCTGGATGACTCGCCGGGAACGGGCCTAGAGCTAGAACTGGCTGAAGAAATCGTTGCCCTTGTCGTCGACGATGATGAAGGCGGGGAAGTCCTCGACTTCGATTCGCCAGATCGCTTCCATTCCGAGTTCTTCGTATTCCTCGATGTCCACCTTCTTGATGCAATTCTTGGCCAGGATGGCCGCGGGACCGCCGATCGATCCGAGGTAGAAGCCGCCGTGGGTATTGCACGCGTCGGTGACGGCCTTCGAACGATTGCCCTTGGCCAGCATCACCATTGAACCGCCGCGCGCCTGGAAGAGATCGACGTAGGCGTCCATTCGACCCGCCGTCGTAGGCCCGAAGGACCCGGAGACATAGCCCTTGGGTGTCTTCGCTGGACCGGCGTAGTAGACGATGTGGTCCTTGAAATACTGAGGAAGGTCTTCTCCCGAATCGAGCCGCTCCTTGAGTTTCGCATGGGCGATGTCGCGAGCCACGATGATCGTGCCCGAAAGCGCCAACTGCGTCGTCACGGGATATTGCGAAAGGTCGGCGCGAATCTCGTCCATCGGCCGGTTCAAATTGATCGGCACGGGATCGCGCGTCAATTCATGGGCGATCAGTTCGGGCAGGAACCGTGCGGGATCCGTTTCCAATTGCTCGAGGAAGACGCCCTCCTTCGTGATCTTTCCCTTGATCTGTCGATCCGCGGAACACGACACGCCGATTGCGACCGGACAGGACGCGCCGTGGCGAGGCATCCGAATGACTCGAACATCGTGACAGAAATACTTGCCGCCGAACTGTGCACCGATTCCGACGTCGCGCGTGAGCTGCAAGATTTTCTCCTCGAGCTCGACGTCGCGAAAAGCCCGGCCATGCTCGTTGCCCGAAGTCGGGAGCGAGTCGAGGTAGTGACAACTGGCCAGTTTCACAGTCTTGAGTGTGGATTCCGCAGACGTTCCACCGATCACGATCGCCAGGTGGTATGGCGGACAGGCCGCAGTCCCGAGCAGCTTGATCTTCTCCATGAAGAAAGTCTTGATCGACTCCGGATTGAGAAGTGCTTTGGTCTCCTGGAACAGGAAGGTCTTGTTCGCGGAACCGCCGCCCTTCGTCACGAAAAGAAATTTGTATTCGTCGCCTTCGACCGCATAGAGATCGAGCTGAGCCGGAAGGTTCGTACCGGTATTCTTTTCCTCGTACATGGAAAGCGCAGCCATCTGGCTATAGCGAAGATTGGTCTCGGTAAAGGTCCGATGAATCCCGCGCGAGAGAGCCTCTTCGTCGTTGCCGGAAACCCAGACGTCCTCGCCCTTCTTTGCGACGACGATCGCGGTTCCCGTATCCTGACAAGAGGGAAGGATCATTCCCGCGGAAATATTCGCGTTCTTCATCAACTCGAGCGCAACGAAGCGATCGTTGTCCGACGCTTCGGGGTCTTCGAGGATCTTCGCCAACTGCGCGAGGTGCCCCGGGCGGAAGAGATGAGAAACATCGCGAACGGCCGCGGCGGCGAGATCCGAAAGCGCCTGCGGGTCGATCTTCAGAATCGTCCGACCCTCGACCTCGATCGTCGACACGTATTCGTCGCCGAGATTCCGGTAGTCGGTTTCATCAGGACCGAGTTGGAACATCTCCTGGTAATGAAAGTCGGTCATCGATGCGTCTCCCTCTGGCTGCAACTCATTCGCTTTACGACGAGCTTCGAGTTGATTCGATCGGCGCGCATCCGGGGCGCAGAGGGTAGCTAACCCCAGCCTCGACGACGCTGCTTCCCTCTTCGGGGATGCATTTCGACGAGATCGTGATGATTGAATCTCGCGATCGCGGATAAAGAGGCCGCGAGACTCAGCTGTGGGCCCCCGATGGCCGATTGGAAAAGCGGGGAGGGATTCATCCGTGAAGCTGACGACGCCGATGCCTCTCTCTATCATGGGAGCAATGATGCGAAAACACCAAGCCCCACCCGATCGGGTCTTCGACCCGAAGCGACGACCTGCACGCCGTCCGGCGACGCGGCCCGGGCGATCCCATTCGGTCGCCGGACTCACCCTCACCACCTTGATCGCGTGTGCTCTCGGCACGTTTGCTTTTCTCGTGCCTGCGGACCCTGCGGGGGCCAGCGTCTTTTCGCCGCCCGAGCTCACCTGCGGACGAAGCTGGGATCTCGTCAAGAGCCTGCTGAAGCGACACATCAGCTTTCGCGACTTGAACCCCGAACTGCGAAAACGCGCGATCGAATCCTACATCGAGACGATCGATCCCTCGAAGACGCTCTTCTTGACCCATGAGGTCGCGGATCTCCGTATCAGATTGCGCGGCGTCTTCTTTGGCATGCAGAACGGCGAATGCGAATTGCTCGAACAACTCCAGGTCGAACTCGTTGGTCGCTACCAAAACATGGAAGAGCATGTTCGCGAGTTCATCTCACCCGAAACCTGGGAACTCGATACAGACGTTCGACTCATCCTCGATTCCGACAAGCGAGGTCATCCCGCCAACGCCGAAGCGCGCAATCGACTCGTCGAACGACTCGTTCACTTCCAGATGTCGAATTATCTGAGCGGCGACATGGAACTCGAAAAGGCGAAGGAAAAACTGGTCCATCGCTACGAACTGATGTCCAAGCGAGTCGGCGAACTCCAGCCCAAGGATACCTACGGTGGATTCCTGAATGCCTTTGCCAGCGCGCTCGATCCACACTCAACCTACTACCCTCCAGAGGCGGTCGAGGATTTCAACATCCAGATGAGCCTGTCTCTCGATGGGATCGGAGTCGCCCTGTCTTCGCGAGACGGGTATGCAGTGGTCGAGCGGATCATCCCCGGTGGCGCAACCGATCGAGCGCGTGCGCTCAAGCCCGGAGACAAGATCATCGCCGTCACTCAGGACAGCGAGGAATCCGTCGACATCATCGACATGTCGCTGCGAGACGTCGTCTCGATCATTCGAGGCGAACGCGGTACGAAGGTCAAGATCACCTTCCTACGCAAGTCGGACACGACGGAACGACTCGAAGTCGAAATCGTCCGCGACAAGGTCACGATCGCGGACTCGGCCGCCAGCATCGAGTACGAAGAAGTCGAAATCGGCGGCAAGACGAGAAAGCTCGCGATTCTGGATCTGCCGACGTTCTACGGCGATTCGGATCCATCCAAGCGTCAGAGTGGCCGGGACGTACGCGACCTCTTGCGCCAAGTGCGCGATGAGAAAGTCGATGGACTCTTGCTCGATCTATCGCGCAACGGGGGTGGAAAGCTCGAGAGCTCGGTCGAGATCGCGGGACTCTTCATCCGCGAAGGGGGCATCGTTGCAGTCAAGAACGTCTTCGCTGAGATCCAGGTGCTCTCGGACCCAGACGAAGACATCGTTTACGATGGTCCGCTCGTCATCTTGACGTCGCGACTGACCGCCTCGGCTTCGGAGATCGTCGCGGGCGCCATGAAGGATTACGGGCGCGCCGTGGTCGTCGGTGACGATCATACTTTTGGCAAGGGCACCGTCCAGAGCTTCGTGAACCAGCCGGGTCGCCTCGGCGCAATCAAGGTGACGACCGCAATTTTCTTTCGACCGGGCGGCGCGTCGACACAGCATGACGGTGTGGCCGCCGACGTCGTGCTGCCGTCGATCTTCGCCACCGAGGATCTCGGCGAGCGCTACCAGGACTACTCGCTCACGAGTCAGATGATCGCGCCCTTCCTCAACGATCCCGTCATCCAAATGAGTCGACCCAGCCCGAATTGGACCGAGCTGACCGAAGACTTGATCGTTGAACTCAAGCGACGCTCCGCGACCCGAGTCGACGAGAGCGAGGACTTCGCCAAGATCAACGAGCAGCTCGCGAAACAGGCCGATCGCGGTGACGTCATTCATCTCGCCGAATTGATTCGCGAACGTGAAGCGGCCGAAGACGAGGCCGAGGAGGAAAAGGGCGAAGGGGACTCGGAAGCATCCGATCAGAGTGACCTCGAAGGCGCGGGTGCTGCGAAGCCGGACGACGGGCCGGACGCGCCGAAGTCGACGGCAGACGACTCCGCGACGTCGTCGAATCTCGAGTCGAAGAAGGATGCCGCAAGCGACGGCGCCACTTCGGACCCGAAGACGAGCGAAGAGGACGCAAAGTCATACACTGAGGACGAAGAAGAAGATGAGCCAACGCCGCAGCGTCTCGAAGCGCTGCGAATTCTGGCGGACCTCGTCGAACTTCAGGAGACTGCGCGTTCGACATGGCACGAATCACAATCAGCGTCGCGATCGGAATCGCCTTCGTCACAGCCGTAATCTGGACCGCCCTCGATCAAACCGACGTCGAATGCGAGATCTGCGTCGACTACCGGGGTCGCACCGCCTGCTCGATCGCTCGCGCAGCGGATCTCTCGTCGGCCGAGAGTCAGGCCCATAGTGGCGCCTGCTCCCAGGTGACCGGCGGAGTGACCGAAACTCTCGAATGCGACCGGATCGGCTCGACGGTCCGTCGCTGTACGGAGTGATCATCACAACCCCGGAAAACTGGCCGAGCTCGACGAGGAGGTCGCGCGTATCTGTGCACTGACGACGGTCACCAGCCTCTGTCTTTCGAAACTCGGTGTCGGTCGCTCTAAGCCGCTGGACAGCCTCGACATCGGGGCGCAAGCGGTCTGGGCCTTCCTGAATCCGACGGCCGAGGACGTCGACCCCATCCTCAACGCCTGTTCCGATCGCATCAAAGAGAGCCAGACGGTCACCGGTTAGGCCTTCACCGCCAGATGCGAGCACTCGACGACGATCCAGCCGCCACCCCGAGGCGCCATGGTCGAATCACGCGAGGGCAGCCGTATTTCTGCTAGGATCAGAGGCTGCGGATCATTCCTCCGCGTCCATGTCGCGCCCGACAGGGAACTGAACTCGTCCTCGCGCGATGAATTCAACACGACCACGCCTGTGCAATCGTTCGTTATTGCGAACCCGAAACCGAGATTTGTAGATCGGATCGAAGGAGAACATCATGGCACTCGAAGAAGCCGTGAAACAAGAAATCACCGAATTGATCACCGCGAATGAAGTCGTGCTCTTCATGAAGGGCAACCGACAAGCACCGCAATGTGGCTTCTCGGCGACCGTCGTGGGCATCCTGGATTCGATGCTGCCCGACTATCAAACCGTCGATGTACTCTCGGCTCCTCATATTCGAGACGGCATCAAGAGCTTCTCCTCCTGGCCCACCGTGCCGCAGCTCTATGTGAAGGGCGAGTTTGTCGGCGGCTGCGACATCATCCAGGAAATGTTTGGCACGGGCGAGATCTACAAGACGCTCGGCGTCGAACCGATCGAGGTCGTTCAACCAAGCGTCGAAATCAGCGCCGCTGCGGTGACCGCCCTCGAGCAGGCGGCTGCGCAACACGGTGGAGAGGGTCGCGAGTTACATCTCTCCGTCGACGCGACCTTCCAATCCAATCTCTCGATCGGTCCCCGCACGCCAGCCGACGTCGAAGCGCTGACCTCGGGAGTCTTGATTCTGCTCGACCCGATTTCTGCATCGCGCGCGGACGGAATCACCATCGACGTAGCCGACACGCCGAACGGTCAGGCCTTCAAGGTCGACAATCCCAACGCACCCCAGGTCCAGACCATGACGGTCGGCGAGCTCAAGGCGGCCATCGATGCGAATGAAATAGTCGAGCTACTCGATGTCCGAACACCCGAGGAGCGAGCGATCGCTGCTATTGCCGGCTCGGTCCTGCTGAACGAGGAAGAGGCAGCGCGAATCGAAGCGCTGCCTCGCGATACGAAGCTCGTCTTGCATTGCCATCACGGAGGCCGCGCCCAGCAGGCCGCCGAGCAGTTCATTTCCCTCGGCTTCACACGAGTCTTCAACGTGACGGGTGGAATCGATGCCTGGAGTCAGGAAATCGATCCCGACACTCCCCGTTATTAGGCCCGATCGGAACCACTCGACATGGCTCTTCAAATCATCAACGCGGGCCCACCACCCGAGGAAATCGCGGACCAGATCCGACAGGCGATCGCACAGCGGCTCCCCGACGCGACCATCGAAGTTCGGGCTGAAGCGCCCGGTCATTTCGCCATCTCCGTCACGGATGCGATCTTCGACGGGCTCTCCCGGGTTGCCCAGCAGCAGCGGGTCTACGGCGCCATCGCCGAACTGATGGCGGGCCCGAATCCGCCGGTTCACGCCATCGACCGGCTCGAATGCCGGGTTCCCTGAAAGCCCGTCGCGCTTGAGACGACCGCCTCGTCGTCTGCGGTCTAGGAATCCATCGACCAGAGCGGCTCGGGAATCTCGAAGCCGAGATCGCCGTCCCAGGAGTTGCGAAACGACACTTCGTGCGCCGGGCGTCTGGGCGCCACTCCCCAACGGCCAGTCGGGTAGCCAAACGTCACGCAGCAATTGAAGCGCCAGTCGCCCTCGTCGGGAACGCCTAACACGGCCTTCATTTCATCGAGCTTGAACGCAAAGACGCTCGTGAGAGCGCTTCCGACGCCGTCGGTGCGGGCGGCGAGCATGGCATTCCAGATCGCCGGGAAGATCGACCCTCCGCTGGTATCAAATTGGCAGAAGGCGAAGAGGATGAGCGGATAGTCCTCGAAGTGGTCACCGAGATAGCTGGCTGATCGCAGGAGCTTATTGAACTCGATACTCTCGGGCGTATCTGGATTCGCCGCCGCCTCATCGATTCGCGACTTGTAGATCGAATTCCAGAGAATTTCCATGCAGCTTCTGTAGATGGGACCGAGCTCTGCCTTGATGCCCGGGGCGTCGACGAGAAGGAATCGCCAGCCTTGGGTATTGCCGCCCGAAGGAGCGCGAATCGCGGCGTCGAGAATCTTCTTCTGGACCGCTTCGGGAATGGGATCCGTCTTGACGCGCCTCATTGCGCGGGTCGTGTACATCGCTTCGAGTGCATCCATGATCCTCTTTTCCCTTCGGCCCGTAGCCAGAGTCTTCCCGCCGGCACGGCGATCGAGCCGCGCGTGGTACTACCCGTCGTGGTCCGCGACGGTCAAGTTAGAATAGATCGCCCTGCTCACCCGAGCGCGGGCCTTTTTTTTTCGAAGACGCTTTCTTGGCGGGCGTCTTGGCCGGTGACGCCGTCCGGCTCCGCGAGCTTTTCGCGCTGGATTTCGGAGACTCGACCGCCTCGAGCTTCATCTTCGCGACGGGCTTCGGCGCCATTCGAGCGCCGCGAGCCGATGCGCTCGTCAACTCCAGGCTTTCGAGGTCGAAATCGGCCTTCTTTAAACGCTGGCGCTTGGCGGGAACGAAATCCATGTGGACCGTGCCGGTCTGCCGTACGGGCAGCAAGAGGTCGATCCGCCCGCCCTTGTCCTTGATCAGCCGATATTCTCGATTGCGAATGAACTTGTCGATCTTGATCTTCTTCGCGTACGCGATTCGCTTCTTGTCCCGATACACCACGGTGAATTCCACACCCACATCGGGATCGAAGGTCTCGGCGTAGATCATCGGTCCCGTAAAAAAGACCTTCTCGGGCGCATTCATCACCCGGTAGGTCCCGTCCTTGGCGATCCCCAGGACATGTTCGAACTCGGAAACTGTCAGCTTGAATTGGTCTCC
>Ga0310120_10002466_pt1 | contig 13543 bp, 12 predicted proteins | sample CB27_AW_983_MG_FD_203506 | JGI IMG/M metagenome (GOLD analysis project Ga0310120, IMG submission 203506) | Marine microbial communities from Western Arctic Ocean, Canada - CB27_AW_983 | ecosystem: Environmental > Aquatic > Marine > Oceanic | place: Canada: Western Arctic Ocean | collected... | reverse complement strand
AATCAACTACCTCCTTGATCGTGTCGTCGAAACTCTCTCTTTCCCCCGGCGACTGATTGTAGTGATGGACACTAATTACACAACCCGTAACTACACGTCTACCTAGGGGAACCCGAACTCTTGCGCCACGAAACGGAGGCATTTTCCCATCGGGCACACGGTAAACCAATGCCGACAGCAAAGGAACTGGAACGGCAACGCGAACAAAAGACCCTGGTCTTGGGTCGACCTCGCTCACCCCTCCCTCAATAAAGAGCGAACCCTCTTCATGTCCTCCCACACGTCAGCCTTCTTATCCGGACTCCGGAAAAGATAGGCAGGGTGAAAAGTCGGGATCAATTTTGCACCTCGATAATCGAAGGTTCGTCCACGAAGCTTCGAAATCGATTCGTCTCTCTGAAGTAACGTTTTGACCGCAAACGCACCTAGGGCAACAATAACCTTAGGCTGGATAGCGTCAATTTGAGCGAAAAGATACGGTTGGCACGTCTCAATTTCATCCGGTTCAGGATTTCGATTCTTTGGAGGACGACACTTGATCACGTTAGCGATATACACATCCTCTCGACGCAGATCAATTGCTTCAATAATCTTTGTCAGGAGCTGACCCGCTCGACCAACGAACGGCACACCTTGTTGGTCTTCATCGCGACCAGGTGCCTCTCCTACAAACATCAACTCCGCGCATGGGTCTCCAACACCGTACACGATATTGGAGCGGGTAGAATGTAGCTTGCAACGGGTACAGTCGCCTAGCTGTTCTCGTATTTGACCAACAGCCTCCTCAGGTCTGACCACGTCGACTGGGCGAGTAATCCACGCGCGATCTTGACTGACGCCTTCAACTCCAAGCTCGCGAAAGAACATTACATGTTCCTTGAGTTGGTCATGTTGATTCATGGGATGCCAAAAATTAAACTTTTTCAGATCTTTTCGGTGTCGGTCGCTCGCCAGATTTGGCCAATAATTGTGAAACACGCGTCATAACGACTCTCGCAAGCGACCGCTTCGGGCCCAACTCGACAACTTCATCGGGTACGTCTGGATCCTTCGCTACGATAGTGGCCGCATTGGTCTCGACACCAAAACCGCCATTCGGCTTCGACACATCATTAGCAACGATTAAATCAAGATTCTTAGTTCTGAGTTTGACTCGCGCCTTTTCGACGACGTCAATTGTCTCAGCAGCAAAGCCCACTAAAACCGGGTATCCTCGCGAGCCTCGACGTTTACTAACGACACCAAGAATATCCGGAGTCCGCCGAAGATGGAGTGTAAGTTCATTCTTCTCCTTCGAGATCTTCTGGTCTGCCTCACCCCGGCTTGGTGTGTAATCAGCCACCGCGGCGACCATAACAACCACGTCAGCTTGGTCAACATGTTCACTGACGGACTGAAACATTTCCTCAGACGATCTCACGCGCTTGAGTTCAGCCGCTGCAGGTGGCTGAACTGTCGTCGGACCGGCAATTAGAATGACTCGGGCGCCCCGTGCCATCGCTTCAGCGGCAATCGCAAACCCCATCCGTCCGGAGGAACGATTTCCCAGATACCGTACCGGGTCGATATTTTCCTCAGTCGGACCGGCCGTCACCAGAACACATCGACCAATCAAGTCGCCGCTAGGGCGAAGAATCTGCTCAACCGCCTCAACAATTGTGTCAGGCTCAGCCAGTCGACCCTTGCCGATCCAGCCACATGCCAGATAGCCCTCACCAGGCTCTACCCACTGAACACCACGCTCACTAAGCACTCTGAGATTTTCCTGAACCGCGGGATGGCTCAGCATTTTCGTGTTCATCGCGGGCGCCATCAAGACCGGAGCCGTAGTGGCGAGATAAAGTGCCGATAGAAAGTCGTCAGCAATACCATGAGCAAATTTTCCCACCATATTGGCCGTCGCCGGAGCAACCAACAATAAGTCTGCCTGAGAAGCCAGCGCAATGTGTTTGATGTCGGCATTAGCACCAGCCGCATATTGGTCGGTGACAACTCTTCTTTGTGTTATCGCCTCAAAAGTCAGGGGACCAACAAATTTAGTTGCAGACTCGGTCATCACTACTGCTACCTCATGACCAGCCCTTTGTAGACCACGAACGACTTCAACCGATTTATAGGCGCCTATACCCCCGGTAACACCTAGCACTACAAGTGACATTGTCTATTTGAAAGATTAGGACGATTTCATCTCGTTCTGGATAAACGAGTCAACGATTGCGCTGCCCGCACTCTTCATAGCTCGGGCTCTCAACCGCTCAGCCAACACAATACAACGTAAACACTCTACACATTGCTTGACGTCATCATTTACCACGATGTAATCGTAACTGCCTCGAAACTCAATCTCACGCCGAGCGGTCTCGAGCCGCCACCGCAAGTCCTCTTCGCTGGCGCCTGAGCCGCTGCGGCCACGAAGGCGTTTCTCCAGTTCATCAAACGAGGGTGGCATCACGAAGATGCTCTTCATTTCATTACCCTGTTGCCTGATCTGAACGACCCCCTGAACATCAATCACTAGTACTACATCTTTTCCCTGCCTCAGATAATTCTCGGTGTCGCCAACACTTGTTCCGTAACGATGTCCGAACACAGTCGCTGACTCCAGAAATTTGCCAGCCTTAATCATCTCTTCAAATGTCTCAGAACCTACGAAATGGTAGTCCACACCGTCAACCTCACCCTCCCGGGGTAGGCGGGAAGTGTAGGAACGGGACACAACCACATCCGGAACGGTGTCCACCAATCCTTCGACCACCGTAGTCTTTCCCGTTCCTGAGGGCGCAGACACTACAAACAGAATGCCAAGTCGCATGGTTCCGGTTGAATCTCCTGCTCTTACTCCGCGTTTTGAACCTGTTCGCGCAGCTTCTCGATCTCTGACTTTGCCGCAACTACCAGTTCAGACATCGTGCCGCCTTCAGCCTTAGAACCAATAGTATTAACTTCTCGATTCATTTCTTGAATTAGAAAGTCCAGCTTCCTGCCACATGCCGCGGCCTCACTCATCAGTTCTTTCATGTGTTCCAGATGGCCTCGCAATCGGGACACTTCCTCATGAATATCAGACCGTGCCGCCCAGCGAACAACTTCTTGCGCAACTAGAATTGGATCCACCTCAACACGTTCTTCAATCTCAGCGACTCGAGCAACCAATCGTTCACGTAACGCCTCTTCTCCAGCATCTGACTCATTCACAATCCCATCAATCAACACACCCAATGCCTTTGCTCGCTCTTCTAGATCACGTTGCAGGAACTCCCCTTCCTTTTGTCGCATCACGTCTAACTGCACCAGTGTGTCCTCTGTTAACTCCACGACATCTTCACAAAGTTCACGCCAATCGACTTGATCAAGAGGTTCCTCCTTGACAGAGACAACCTCAGGAAACCTAAATAGTTCACCTGCAGTCAATCCTTCCTTAACAACCCCTCTCTGCCGCGCAGCCTCTGCCGCCTCCGAAAGCGCAGCAACTAGTGAATCGTTAATCTCGAGTACCACTTTTCCAGCTTTCTTTTGCGCAACCGAAAGACTAAGGTCGATCCGACCACGCGACAACTGTCCCTGTACTAAAGTTCGAAGACGCTGTTCAAGCTCGTTAAGGATTTTAGGAACTCTGATCTGAACATCCAAGTGGCGGTGATTTACGCTTTTGGCCGTTACCGTCACGGCAGCTTGTTCTGTTTCTCGGGTTAACGACGCAAATCCCGTCATCGATTTAATCATCACCAGTGCCGTCTAATCAGCTACGACTCGATCGTACGATCGGAGACTGCATCAGCACTGCGGTCAAACAATTGCAGTGCGTACAGCTTCGCATAAAGGCTCTCAGGCCGCGACAACAACTCCTCATGCCGACCTTGTTCCGTTATCCGCCCCTTGTCCAGAACGATAATGAGATCAGCTCGACGAACGGTTGACAAACGGTGGGCAATAACAAAGGAAGTCCGATTCAGCATCAGTTCCGCCAGAGCATCCTGAACAAGTAATTCCACCTCGGTATCAAGAGAAGATGTAGCCTCATCAAGAATCAAGATAGGCGAATTCCTCAACAACGCTCTCGCGATCGCTAACCGTTGACGTTGTCCTCCCGAGAGCCGTTGGCCACGCTCTCCAATGACGGTGTCGTACCCATCGGGCAACGTCACAATGAACTCGTGTGCATGGGCAGCTCGAGCAGCCATCTTCACCATCTCTGGATCAGCGTCCCGCGACGCGTACGCTATGTTGTTCGAAATAGTGTCGTCAAAGAGAACGGTTTCTTGGGTCACGATACCGATCTGTCGTCGTAGTGACTCTCTCGTAACGTGCCGAATATCGATACCATCAATTTTAATCGAACCACGAACTGGGTCATAAAATCTCGAAACGAGATTCACCAGTGTCGTTTTCCCTGCACCACTTAAACCCACGATCGCAACTACTTGACCTGCGCGAACCGAGAACGACACTTCGTCTAATACGGTGTCTCCTCCATCGGCGTACGAAAAACTCACTCCTGTAAAACTAATCTCATTCCGAAGAGGCAGAAGGGGACGCGCATCATGAGAGTCTCTCGCTTCACTATGGGTATCCAACATGTCGAATACACGTTCTGACGCGGCCATGGCCTGTTGAATATTTGCATTGACACGGCTGAGTTTTCTGACCGGCCCATACATTAGTAGAAGTGCAGCTACAAAAGATGTGAACTCTCCTGGACTAAGCTGACCAAGTGCGATTTCTCGACTTCCGTACCACAAGACAGCGACTATCCCAAAAGCTCCCAACCATTCCATTAGAGGTGGCAAAGCGGACAATGCACTCGTAACCTTCATATTAATCTGGTATAGCCGACTTGAAGCTTGGTCGAATCGCTCTCGTTCATAAGGTTCACCCTCAAATGCCTTAACAATCCGATGCCCTGAAAATGCTTCAGCTGTGATATGGGACAGGTGTTCTTGTTCCTCTTGACTCCGATGTGTCGATTCCTTAATTCTCTGTCCCACGCGAACCAGTGGATAAACAACGATTGGAGCACCGGTCATGCATACCAAGGCCAATCGACTGTCGTAGTAAAACAAAAGTGCGGCGTACGCGAGGAGAGTGATCGACTCCCGCAACAGGTCTCCAACCGTCTGCGATACAACCTGCTGGATCCGAATGATGTCGTTAGTAGTTCTCGACATCAATCCTCCGGTGGTGCGCTGGGAAAAGAATCCCGCTGACTGAGCAAGAATGTGACCGAACAACTCGCTGCGAAGATCCTTGACCAAACGTTCTCCTACGCTGGTCATCAGATAAACCGAAGCATACGAACCTAAACCTTTGACAATACTGAAACCGATAATGGCTGTCGCCACTGTGATGAAGCCAGCTTGATTCGGCAACACACTATCGAAAATTGGCTTAAATTGATAAGCCAACCCACCCGATGCCGCGGCGTACACAGCCATCGAGAGTGATGCTCCTCCAAGCCGAAGGCGATAAGGCAGCGCGTAACGCCCAAGTCTTAGAACCGGGTTCATCTTTGACTCCGGTATCCATTGGGATGAGTACTGTGCCACTTCCACGCTGTTTCGACTATCGCATCCAACTCTTCAAACCTTGGTTTCCAGCCAAGCTCTGAACGGGCTCTTTCACTTACAGCTAATAGACACGGCGGATCACCAAGACGACGAGCTGATACTCGCTGTCGAACAGACCTCCCCGTAACTCGTTCAACCGACGCCACCACGTCCTTTACCGAGTATCCCTGACCGTTTCCCAGATTGTACGTAGAACCACCCTGAAGGTTCGCCACTCTTCTCAACGCCAACACATGCGCATCGGCCAAGTCTGAGACGTGTACATAGTCACGTTCGCACGTTCCGTCACGAGTGGGATAATCACCACCAAATATTTCCAACGTACCGTCTCCCGCGGCAGCCAACGCCCTGGGAATCAGGTGAACTTCCGGGTTGTGATCTTCGCCTATTGTTCCTGAAGCGTCTGCGCCGGCAGCATTGAAGTAGCGCAGACTCACCGAGCGTAAACCATACGCAGTTCCATAATGCAGCAAGGCTCGTTCGATGGCTAGTTTCGTGTCGCCGTACGCATTAACTGGCACGGTGCGGTGGTCTTCGTCGATAAGGACAGTATCTGGATTACCATAAACGGCTGCCGAAGAGGAAAACACGAAGTCCTCGATCGACTCCTCAACGAGTGTATCTAGTAAATCAAGCGTCTTAATAACATTGTTCCTGTAGTACAGATTAGGCACTGAGACTGACTCACGCACAGAAAGAAAGGCGGCAAAATGAATTACTGCCGTTACGTGATACTCGCGAATAGTCTTGCGTACCTCGTTTGTGTCTGCGATATCCGCCTGAACGAAAGGAACACCCATAATCGCTTCGCGGTGCCCAGCCACGAGACTATCAAGCACGATCACTTCTGACCCGGCATCTGTTAATGCCTTAACCGCGTGACTACCGATATAACCAGCACCGCCGGTAACTAGGACAACGCCCATTACCTACCTATCGAATAATAAGTGAAGCCTTCTGCTCGCATTTGCTCGTCTGTAAACAGATTGCGACCATCAAAAACGACAGGTGACTTCATCAGTGAACGCATTCGAGAAAAATCAGGCTCACGAAACTCGTTCCACTCGGTAACGATAGCCAACGCGTCCGCGCCCGCTAGCGCCTCGTACGAGTGCTGAACATAATCAATCCGACTTCCAAAAACGTGCTGTGCGGACTTCTCCGCCTCAGGGTCATACGCTGTCACCTTCCCTCCTTGAGACAAGATTCCTTCGATGATAGTCACAGACGGTGCTTCTCTCATGTCGTCGGTGTTAGGCTTAAACGCAAGGCCCCACACAGCGATCATCTTGCCTTTCAGCGAAGTAAAGTGCCCGCTAATCTTCGAAACAAGACGGCTTTTTTGCTTCCCATTGACAGATTCAATAGCTCTCAGAATTTCAGCTTTATAGCCAGAGGTCTCAGCCAAGCGGAGCAGTGCCCTGACATCTTTTGGAAAACAACTACCTCCGTATCCAACGCCTGGGAACAGAAACGCTGGACCAATTCTATGGTCGGCGGAAATTGCCCGTCTCACCTCGTCTACATTGGCCGATACTTCTTCGCAGATATTAGCAATCTCGTTCATAAACGACACCCGCGTTGCAAGCATCGCATTCGCGGCGTACTTGCTGAGTTCCGCACTGGCACAGTCCATCATCATGATTGGAGCCCCCGTTCTTGTAAACGGAGAATATAGCCCCTTCATCAACTCACGGGCCCGAGGGTCCTCCACCCCGATGACAACCCGATCGGGCCGCATAAAGTCGGCAATCGCCGCTCCCTGCTTAAGAAACTCCGGATTACTTACTATGCTAAACGGGTGAATCGTCTCTCTTCGAATCGTCTCTCGCAGCTGTGTCGCGGTACCCACAGGTACTGTACTCTTATTAACGATGACTTTATAACCGTTCATGGCACGAGCTAAATCGCGCGCAACCTCTACTACGTGCCTGAGGTCTGCAGAGCCGTCATCACTAGATGGAGTTCCAACCGCGATAAAAACGATTTCTGAAATACGAACTGCCCTTGGTAAAGCAGTCGAAAATGAGAGTCTCTTTTCTTTTTGATTTCGGACAACAAGCTCCTCCAAACCTGGCTCATAAATCGGAATTCGACCTCTCTTAAGCGACCTTACCTTCGAGGCATTATTGTCTACACAAATCACTTCATTCCCGTTCTCCGCCAAACAAGCACCAACCACCAAGCCAACGTAGCCAGTTCCAACGACCGCAATCCTCATTTTGCCTGCCCCCACTCAGCAGAAAACATTAAAACGATTCACCCTCAACACTAAACATTGATTCTATCAAGATACTGAAGTGAAAGGACTTGTACCATTTCTCCAACAAAACTCCACCAAACGATAGAAGTCGAGTCTGTGCTACTATTTACTTGGGTTTCGTGCGTGTCCTTATTGACTATCGCCCAGCGCTTCGAGACCGCACCGGGGTCGGTGAATGGGTCCACTCTCTCGTTTCGGCACTCGTCGAGACTGATTCCGTTGCGGATCCGCTAGATCTAACGGTCTTTAGCAGTTCATGGAAAGACCGTCTCGACTACTCGTTCCCGAGAGTTACCCGAGTAGACATAAGGATTCCAGTTCACCTTTTAAATTATTGCTGGCACCGCTTTGAATGGCCCCCTGTGGAATGGTTAGCAAGAAACAGATTCGATGTCGTGCATTCGCCTCACCCTCTCTTAATTCCAACAATAGATGCGGCTCAAATAGTGACAATTCACGACCTAGACTTTCTCCGCCATCCAGAACACACAAGTAATGAGATACAACGCGACTATGGTCATCTGGTGCGAGAACATGCCCACCGCGCTCGGGGCGTGATCGTTCCTTCTCAATTTACTGCAACAGAGGTTGAAAACGAGCTCGGTGTCGACCCGGCACGTATCAGTGTTTGCTATAACGGAGCACCGCCGTGGCTTCCCCGTACCGAGTGGCCAGAACGCGGCCATATTCTCTTTGTCGGATCACTCACGAGACGCAAGAATATCGGGACACTTCTAGATGCATATCAAGCTTTACTGGAAAGTGACGGGAACAGTCACACCCCCTCGCTGGTCCTCGCCGGACCCCTAACCAAACAAGCGGGTGATTTGGTAAAAGCTCTCGAACAGCCATCACTTCAAAACAAAGTGCGCCACACGGGATACATTGATCGCTCCCGACTTCGCCAACTCTATGAGGAAGCCTCAGTTCTTGTCTTGCCGTCGCTTCATGAAGGATTTGGTCTTCCAGTGGTTGAAGCTATGAAAGTCGGTGTACCTGTAGTGGCCTCTGATCGCGGCGCGCTACCAGAAATCGTCCAAGATGCCGGCCTGATTGTTGATGCAACCAACCACAACGAACTCGCAAATGCAATCAAACGCATGATAACAGACGAATCGTTTGCGAAAGCTTGTGCGGAGCGAGGATTACAACGCGCAGAGCTATTCTCCTGGAAAGAATCGGCAAAGGCACTTCGAAAAGCGTACCAATTAGCCGGCTGCTGATAAGAGACTATGCGAATCGGGATCGACGGCCGAGAACTCCTTCAAAAGCCAACCGGCGTGGGTCGTTATCTGTTTGAACTCTGCGCTGCATGGTGCCGTTCTGACCGAGCCCGTCACCACGAATTTATTTTCTACACTCCAGCAAACAAGCGCCTCTCTCTTCTAGGTACGGAACTAAACCTCAATGAGCAGAAACAGATCAACCATAAATCAGTCCCAGGAACGGGAGGCACTTGGTGGGAACAAACTGCCTTACGTGCTGCTGTAATCCGCGATAACGTTGATGTATTCTTCGCACCGGCATATTCCGCACCACTACGCTTGCCGATACCAACTGTTGTGACTATTCATGACGTTTCCTTCCTTGCTCATCCTGAGTGGTTTAGCTGGAAAGAAGGTCTTCGGCGGCGCTGGTTGACCGGCCGCTCAATTAACCAGGCCCAAGTGGTCATCAGTGTTTCGAAATTCACTCGTGATGAGATCCTTCGGCTCTACAATATCTCCCCGCAACGCATACATGTAGTGCTCTCCGGCGTTACGTCGCTGCCCCCGATTCTTGCCGACAACGACGTGACGCCTCGGATTCTATTTGTGGGTTCTATCTTCAATCGTCGTCACCTGCCTGTTCTCATTCAAGCATTCTCGAAAGTCAGACGTTCGTTTCCTGACGCACAATTGACGATAGTCGGAGATAATCGAACCCATCCAAATCAAGACCTAACCGCCACTATTCTTGGTGACAACCTAGAAACTTCAATCTCACTCCAGTCCTACGTCTCAGAAGCTCAACTCGCTCAACTTTATCGGCAAGCTACAGTATTCGTCTTTCTATCAGAGTACGAAGGCTTTGGCTTGACGCCTTTCGAGGCGATGTCGGCTGGCGTGCCGGTTGTTGTAGGCGACACGCCGGTAGCGCGAGAACTATACGAAGATGCTGCTCTCTTCGTGCCAATCGCTAACGTCAATGCAACAGCCGACGCTATTCAAACACTTTTAACCGATGTAACTGTCCGCGAACGTCAGCGCCAGCGGGCCTCCACGCTCTTAAAGAACTTTTCGTGGACCAGAGCCGCGAATGAAACACTCCAAGTCTTGGAATTAGCGGCTGATCGGAAGTCCACATGACAAACTTGGCAATCATCATTGTCAGCTATAACACATGTGAACTTCTCGACGAATGTGTACGGTCGCTGAATCAACCTGGCCCTACGGTACCAACCAACATCGTTGTGGTTGACAACGGCTCAACTGATGGAAGCGTCAGAACAATTAGACGGCGCTGGCCACACGTGAAAGTCATCGACATAGGGAGGAATATTGGTTACGCGGCAGCAAATAATCTTGGAATCCGAGAAACGAATGGCGAGCTCATCCTTTTGTTAAACAGTGACACTCTAGCCTCAGGTTCAGCGATCGACACCTTGGTTAAAGAACTTAGAAGTCGTCCCAATGTTGGTGCCATTGGGCCGCGACTGGTAAACCGTTACGGGCAACCAGAACTGTCCTTCGGAAATATGATTGGACCATTCAACGAGTTAATTCAGAAAGGAAAACGAATCGCTCTAACCCATGATGTTCCAGTAATTTCTAGGCGGATTCGTGCCTCCCTCATCCAACCCGGATATCACGACTGGGTTAGTGGAGCCTGTCTACTCTTTTGGAGAAGAGACGCCGAAGCGGCAGGAGGACTCGACGAACGATTCTTTTTATACGGTGAAGATGTGGATTTCTGTGCCGCATTGCGTCGAATTGGAAAACGAGTGTTCTTTACTCCTAATGTCGAAGTGCTACATCATATTGGCCAGTCAGGCCTTCACGTGTCTGCGCAGACAGCACTCGCCTATCGGCGAAGTCAACTAGCCTTTTACAGTAAACATCATCCCGCTTGGGCACCTCTTCTTAAACTCTATCTGACGGCCAGAGGGAAGTTTTCGACACAATTATCGTAGATATTTCTGCCTAGACTCTGTGGGGATGAGAATTGAAACGCTTTATTTCTTGCCTGCTTTTCAAGCCGTCACATTCGTCTAAATCGACCACAATCACTGTCGCAATAACCAATCAGAATGTGTGCGACTTTAGCCCCAAAGCCTCACCCTGTTATAGTCGATCTTGTGCGAGTTGCCATAGATGTCAGAAAGATCGACGACTTCGGCATAGGAACATATGTGCGAAATCTTGTTAAGCAACTTGCCCGTATAGACCAAGAATCAGAATATCTATTGCTCTGCAGACAATCCGACGTTAAATCAGTTGAGCGTTTAGGTGGAAATTTCAGAGCCGTTACCGAGCTATCTGGTCAATACTCAATTCGAGAACAAGTTTCGATTCCATCAAAGCTACTTAGGCTGGCCCCACACGTGTTTCACACGCCTCATTACGTTCTTCCAGCCTTAACACCCTGTCGATCTATAGTTACGATCCATGACTGTATACACCTAGTCTTTCCACAATATCTCAATGGACGCATAGCTCGTATATACGCCCGTGCCACCTTTTGGACAGCCGTCAATCGAGCAAGTCGCATTCTGACAGTATCTGAAACATCAAAACGCGACATCCTTCGTTATTTTCCAGTCTCACCTGAGAAGGTCACCGTTATCTATAACGCGATCGCAGAACACTTCTTTGAACCTCCGTCACAACAACAACTCTCCGAGGTTCGTGAGCGTTACCAACTGAACCACAGATTCATCATGTACGCAGGCAACGTGAAGCCTCACAAGAATCTTGAACGTCTCATTGATGCGTTTGTTCTGCTCAGGGAAATAAAAGGCAATGCCGACTTACGGCTCTTAATAACGGGCAGTGAAATCTCTAAATACACGATACTGAGACGGGCAGTACATCGATACAACCTCCATAACTACGTGCGATTCCTAGGTTACCAGTCAGAACGGACACTGGCCACGCTGTACAGACTTGCTGACGTGTTCGTTTTTCCATCATTGTACGAAGGCTTTGGACTGCCACCACTGGAGGCAATGGCTAGCGGCACCCCAGTCGTCGTTTCCAGAGCCTCTTCCCTACCAGAAGTAGTTGGCGACTCTGGGGTACTAGTCAATCCTTATGATTCTATTTCTATCGCAGATGGGGTCCAGACGATCCTAGCCGACGCCAACTTCGCTGAGGACTTGAAGAAGCGTGGTTTAGCTAGGGCACGGACATTCTCATGGGCGAAGTCCATTGAACGTATCCACAGAATCTATCAAGAGGTGGCTGAGGTCCAATGACCGAGGGCAAAACAGAACCGGCCAATATTGGGCAACTTCGTGTCGCACTGGTACACGACTGGCTGACCGGAATGCGCGGTGGCGAAAAAGTACTGGAAGCAATTTACGAACTCGTTCCCGATGCAAAACTATTCACTCTTCTCCACGTTCCCGGTTCTGTCTCTCCGACTCTAGAATCATGCCAAACCTCTACCTCGCTGATTCAGAAACTTCCAATGTCAGCCACTCAATATCGACGATATATCCCGATATTTCCCTGGGTCATTGAACAATTCGATTTGGACTGCTTTGACCTCGTTATCAGCACCAGCCACTGCGCAGCTAAATCGGTCATTCCAACCGGAAGAGCACGTCATCTTTGTTACTGTTTTACGCCGATGCGATATGCGTGGGATCAATTTGACGCGTATTTCGGCTCTAAACGAGTAGGCCGAATACAAAACCAACTATACCGGGAAATTTTTAGTCGGCTGGCCAGATGGGACACAGCTACCTCTGGCCGGGTAAGCCGTTATGTCGCTGATTCACAGCATGTTGCTGGAAGGATCAACCGCTACTATAATCGTAATGCTACGGTAGTACATCCACCTGTCGACACTGATTTTTATTATCCTAATGATTCGGACAGAGATACTTACTTTCTCGTTGTTTCAGCCCTCGTTCCTTACAAACGTATCGACCTGGCAATTGAAGCATGCCGCCGAACAGGCATGCCGCTTAAGATCGTTGGGTCAGGGCCTGAACGCGAACGACTCCAAACTCAATCGGGAGCCGATGTTGAGTTTCTCGGTGCCCGCAGTGCCGATGAAATAAGAGCACTATATCGCAGCGCACGAGGCGTTCTTTTACCAGGCGAAGAGGACTTTGGTATTGTTGCTGTCGAAGCCATGTCATGCGGAACACCTGTCATCGGTCTAGATCGAGGTGGAACGACCGAAACAATAATTGAAGGTATCAGCGGTGTATTAGTGAAGCAACTAACACCAGACTCGTTTGCCGCCGGAATAACACGTACGCTGGCCTCTCCATTTGACACCCAGGCAATTCGGTCCCACGCCCTTCGATTTTCACAAAGTCGCTTTATAGACACCATGCGATGTTGTATCGAAGAAACTGCCCACGCTCAAACACTTAATCCGGAATGGTAACTCGACAGACGCGTTTGCTTATCGTGAGCCACGTCATCCTTGACGCGGTTTTGGCCATAACAGCGTTCGCATTAGCTTATGTCGTTCGGTTCGAAACAGGTTTTATCGAGGC
>Ga0310120_10002462_pt1 | contig 13557 bp, 13 predicted proteins | sample CB27_AW_983_MG_FD_203506 | JGI IMG/M metagenome (GOLD analysis project Ga0310120, IMG submission 203506) | Marine microbial communities from Western Arctic Ocean, Canada - CB27_AW_983 | ecosystem: Environmental > Aquatic > Marine > Oceanic | place: Canada: Western Arctic Ocean | collected... | reverse complement strand
CCACGTTTTTCCAACTCCGTGAGAAACAGCTCGTTTACATAAGACGCATACACATCCCGCTCTACCTGGGTGGCCTGCGCGCGTCGACTCAAAGCCAGCTCCATTTCGCTTTCGGTGACCGTTTGAAAGGTAATCTCAGTAGAAATGTGGGTTGCCGTAGATAAAACCTGACCGTAGGGAATACTCTCCACATAGTGGCCAACGGCATCGTGCACGTCTTGCAGGCAATTCACCATCCGATCGGTGGGTGGACGACCGCCAACGGCGATCGGTGAAGGACTTTCCGGTTTTCTTTCCCAGCATCGTTCCAGCTCGTAAAGGGCGGTGTCAAATTCGCCCCACTGACACCGCGTAAAAAAACCCCATTCCAACGAGTATTGCAAGCGATTGTCATCTTCCCCGTTTTCACGGCGTGCGATCTCTGTACCCGTGCGACGAATCAGCAGGTGATCGAGTATTTCATGCTGCCACCGGCGGTCGTCGGACCGCTCCCGAATCATGCTATCCAACCGTCGCCAATTATCAAAATCTATTGGCTGGTGCCAATCGTAAAGCTCGCTAAGAATGATTTTCACACCCCAAAACGAACTTGTATTCTGGATGTGACGCAGATAGGGCAACGCCGCAACGATGCGATCCTCGGCTTCCTGCTGAGACGGCCAGCCTGGATATTCTGTCAGTCGCGCGCCCTGGGGACAACCAGCACTGTACAAGTCGCTGACCACCATGTGATACAACAGCACATCATGGAGTCCGCGTGCACCCAGCTTGCCGCCAACCAGGTGGGTATGCACATCCAGAAGGGGAACTTCAGCAAGTCCCTCTTCAAGGTGGAGAGCAAGTTCCATATTCATTTTTTTCTCCAGTTAGCGCACGTCCGATCAACTTTCAAGCAGGCTTCTTCCTGTTGTACCGCCGAATGCTTTGCTGCTAAAGACTCGCCAGCCACTTTCGCATTTCGACAGAGTCTTCACCGAACATCAACGATCCCGGAACAATCCAATCACTGCCGGCAGCATACATCAGTGGCACTGAGTTGCGCCGGATACCCCCATCGGACTGAATTTCAGTCGTTGCACCAGCTTGCCGGATATGTTCACGTGTACGCCGGATCTTGTCGGGTATTCCATCATCCATCGATGCGCCCTTGATGCCCACGGCAGTTCCAATCAGGGTGACCAGTTCCAATTCGTTCCAATAAGGATCCAACAGTTCAACATCCTGCTCCAAGTCCAACGAAATACCCGCAAACAGACCCTGTTGGTGGACAACATCAATTGCTTCGCCGACGTTCACCAGGCTATCGTAGCAAAAGATCACGCCATTGACTCCAGCTTCAGCAAATGGCTCCACCCATGCCAACGGATCGGTAGCCATCAAGTGAACTTCCATTGGCACCTCGGTATGAGGCCGCATCGCTTTGACCAAATCAGGAAAAAACAGAAGTGTCGGGGTAAAATGGCCATCCGCAACATCCAGATGAAACCGCTCGCTGAATGGTTCAACGCGTTTGATTTCCGACTCGAGATTTGCAAGATCAGCAGACCAGAGTGAGGTTGAACATCTTAGCATCATTGAATCCCATCTCAAAATGTACGATGTAGAAAATCTGTGAGAATGCGCTGTACATCCTCGCCGTGACGCTGGACGCTTTCCGATTTCGGTGTGAGTTCCTGAAATTCGGCTTTCGGAATGGATCGGGCCAGTCTTTGGCCGAACTCAAACGGATGAATTGGGTCGATGCGGTTGGCCATGACCAGAGTTGGGACTCGTATCTTGGCAAGTTCCTGGAGTTCATTGTAGGGCGCATCCAACGGAATACGTTCCAGTCGTACGCTCCGTTCCACAGCTTTAAAATTATCAAATTGCCCAGCCAGGGACTCGGCCACATCGGGAGATTCCGTCCGCAATTGCTGATACATCTCCGAATCTCGAAAAAGTTGTTGCCCGACTTCCATACCATGAATCCTCAACATCTTCGCGACCATCGTAAAAAACTTTGCATTTCTAAGGTTCGGCCCATCCCACCAGGCAGGGCGTGACTGAATAAGACCCCGGACACGTTCTGAACGTCGAAGAGCAAAATTCACGGCCACGGCTGCTCCCATTGAAATGCCACCGACAATCGCCGTGTCGATCTCCAGGTGGTCCAGTAAAGCTGACAAGTCATCAGCAAACTGGGAAATGCCAATCTTTTGGTGGGGGCCTAACGGTTCTGTTTTGCCGTGAGCACGACAATCAAAGGCAATCAGCCGAACACCCTCAGGCGGTGAAAACAGACCACACGGCTGCCCGACATCACCCCCTAGCCCATGCTGGAACACCAGTGGCAAACCTGATCCCACGTCCTGGTAGTGGAAGGCCAAGTCATCATGAACAAATTCAGGCATGGGAAACACTCTTCGTTGTCGGTATCACGATCGGCTTGATTTCTAAGACGACGCCAGCCTTTCTCGTAAGAAGGAGACACACTGGGGCACCTGTTCTTCAGTACATCCGTGCGTGATCAACGGTCCGTCGAAACCGTATTGCCGCAATAAACCCAGGTAATAGGGATAATCCAGTTTTCCGGTCCCGGCAGCTTCGTGGCCGGCATCACCATCGTGGCTAACATCCTTGGCGTGAGCCAGGACGATGTCTTGTCCCACATGTTCAAAAGTCTCGTCCAGCACCTCGCGTTGATTTTCAAGTTGTCCTGCGTGAAATACATTGGCACCGTCCATCACGATTTTGACATTCGCCGATCCAAGTTCATCGAGCATCCGCCTGGCTTTCGCGGCAGAGTCCACCACATTGTTGACTTCCGGCTCAATCCCTACCGTAACGCGAGCCTGTTCAGCGATGCGTACAATTCGACGCATCGCAACCACCACATCTCGCCACGCCTCAGCCGTATCGTTATCCGGATGACGTCGCCACATATTTTCCGGATCCCGAGTTCCACTGCAAAGAGTAATGACTCCAACATTCAATTCGGCGCATACTCCGGCAAGAGTTTCCAGCGAGCTCATATTCGATTCCAGTCGTTGACGATCCGGATCGATGATATTGAACGTACCGGAAATTGCCGCCATCTTCAGATCACGTTCGGCATGAGCCATGCGAATTTTCCGGCACAGCCCGTTCGAAATCCGTTCAGGAATGGTTGCCTGACCAGCGCATGACATGTTGTACTGGGTACAAACGAAACCTGCCGCACGTACGGCATCAAGATTACCCTCCAAAGTGTCACGTTCAAATGTCTTGGCAAACACGCCGAGTTGCATCAAACTGCTCCTGTTACATTCGCAATGGAAACCCATTGACCCGATTCCACCGATTGTGCAATCGCAACCATCGTCCGCACGGCAGCCACTCCATCTTCGATGTTCGCACCATGCTGAGGTTTTTCGTGGAGTATGACATCAGCAAAATCTTCCAATTGCAATTTATACGTGTAGGCATCCTCTCCCAGAGGTCGTCGGAAAATACGTTCTTTCGCCGAATAACACTCGACGACGCCCGATTTATGAAACCATGGCAAATATAGCAATCCTTTGACACTGCCATGTTCGCCGTGAATTGTGAATCCCTCCTCAAAATCCCCACGGATCGCGATTACCAAATTCAAGTGTCCAAGACTTCCGTCAGAAAATTCCACGTCAACATACCAACACCAGGCATTAAAACGTTCGAGTAGTCGAGCACGTACGGCAGCGATCGGACCTCCCAGTAATCTAGCGGTGTCTATCAGATGGCTCGCATGACCGAGAATGTAGTACCGCCGCCGATCTTCCTTGGGATTTCCCGCAGGTCGCTGAGCTTGGGAGCTCTGGAACACGACCGCCTGCAGGTTGTCGGTCATCGTGTAGCGTTCTGTCGAATCATAGTACCAGGCCTGGAAACCAATACGACCACCCAATTCCTGATCGATAAATTCTTTCGCAAAGCGAACACCGGGATCAAATCGACGGTTGCTTCCGACCTGTAACACCTGGCCGCTGAGATCAACGCGTTCTCGCAGCGCCTCACTTTCTTCAACGTTGACACTCAATGGTTTTTCAACAAAAACGTGCTTTCCTGCATCAAGCGCTTTTACACTCAGGGACGCATGATATTGGTCGGCTACGGCGACAATCACAGCATCCACGTTTGCATCCGACAGCATCTGGTCGTAATCACTATAAACTTGTGATGGCTCCCAGATAATGGACATCCGATTGCGCAATTCATCGGAGACATCACAAATGGCATACAGCTCGACGTTACGTGCTTTCTTACATGCGTCAAAGTGCGCGATCTGTGCAATTGGACCGCAGCCCAATATTCCGATTTTCAACTGTCGTGATTCTGAAGGTGTCATGGGAAAGTACTGTGACAGATTTTAGTGTTTCGATTTTTCGTTTGAAAAACCTCACGCTTCCTAAACATAAGGTTCACTGTCGATGTTCAGATTCGGATAACGCTGCTGCAGCGCATCCCGTAAGGGTGTCAGTTGCCGATCGGTGGCAATCTTCGCCAACGTGACAACATGTTGTTCCATAGAGACATCCGCCAACTCTCCACTGTGAAACACGTCAATTGCCTGCATCATCGCCTGGGCACCGTAGCTGGGGTCAGATTGACCCTGCGAATTTTTGATTGAATTGATCGCTGACCCGGCCAGAAACAAGATGTACGGACTTAACTCCCGTTTTTCGGCGTCGAGTAAATTTGCAATGATATTCCCTTGATCGAGAGCACCGGCACGGGCAATCATCGTCGGTTGAATATCCCCAGGAAGCGGACATGTCAAGATTTTCTCAGATGCTTCCCACTCACCACCAAACGGCCGAATATAAGGTTCTCCGGATCGTACGGGAGCCGTCTGGCGAAAATCGATCCCATCCAATCGCGCCAGTAAATCAATCACTTCTCGCCAAATGCACCAGGTGCGAACACCAATCCCGGCATTATGTCCATAAATTGCCGGCGGCTGGGCGCGGTCTTTGGTCGCCTCTCGCACCATTCTGACCGTACCTCCAGAAAACGACTCGCTGAACATCACACCTGTCGCGCCCGCGTCGAGTACCGCGCTTACCGTCTCCAATATTTCGTGAGGTGCACCGGTGATATGAGGCGCAAAAACCAAACCTTTGTTGCCTCGCTGATCTTGAACACGTTGAATTGACTTGACTGCCAATTCGGTCCGCTGGGCCACCGGCGAATATTCCAGATTTGGATATAGATTTTCATCTTCTTTGATAAACAGGAACAACGGGCAACGGGCAGCCTGCTCGACAAGTCGTCCCACCTCGTCAGGTGTAATCCCGGCTGTCGGTTTAAGAATCGTACCGAACACGGGCTCGTCGGCGGAAAATCCATTTGCTTCCCGCAACCTGAGCGGACCATGTGCAGGACCGGGAAAAGTCCGCATGACAGCATCAGGGATCGTCAAACGAACAAGTCGCGCGTCCTGATTCTCAAAGACGTCAAACAAGCCCGCCCCGGCCACTGTGTGAAGCAGGTCGCAGGAGGTTACCGATCCCCGTTGGTTAAGTAACATCTTCAACGGATAAGCCATGTGCACCAGGCCCAATCGCTCAGTGGAGTCCCAAGGTTCCACGGCGAGTGATTTCCCAGTGCATTGGGCAAGTAATGAGCCGGCCGGCGGCGTTTTAATGCCGCTGGTCGCATGGTAGGCGATCAACTCTCCGATCTCTGCAAGTTTCAGAGTTCTCAGTGCGAAAAAATAGGTTGCCACAATCTGGTCGTCTGCCACAGGTGGCGGATTCTCGGCCAGACTTGCTTCGACCAATTCACGTAATCGCACCTCTCGAGCATCAGCGTCATGCCACAAGAGATTTCGCGTCTTATCATCCAGTCTTGTCATGGGTGACTCATCGAAAAGTGCAAGGACACCATGCTTCTGCTGGGGCATCACCCGACAAGTGCTTTCCCTAAAACCCTGGCTTCCCTACGAACTTCCAGTCCTTTGTTAAGGCCGCTCATCCCTTGATGGGTGAGGGCAACGTCGACCGATCATCATAATCGGCCGCGTAACTTTCCCACAACCTCCCTCGTCCAGACTGACAACCACTATCCTCTGGCAACCAACTCATCGTCAGAGGCTTGAGCCAGCCATTGATTTCTGTAAGATTGGAAAACAATCGGTTCTGGCTCACGCTGCAGCCGAAGGTGGCAATTTACCAACCGCAGGAACTGACAATGCCCTGCGCAAGGCCATCAACGAAGCACACGACTCACCGATTAAGCAGGAAGTAGCCGAATTGCTCAAACCTGCAGATGATTAGGGCAGATGGATATCATTCCGAGCGGTCTGGGGCCAAAGCATCCTGCTGGCCATGACCTTCCGGGTTGATGCTTCGGTGTGATCATTTGACAGGAGGTTGCAGGTGGAAAACATCAGAAAGGATTGTTGATCGCCATGTCTGAGTTCCAATATTCCTTGAACGCCAGCACCATCAAGCCCACACCTATTTTGGAAAAAATCCGGATAGCGGGTGCGGTTGGATTCTCCGGTATCGAGTTGTGGCACGATGACATCGACACCTTCCTCAATCAGGGCGGCACCCTCGTTGACATCAAAAAAGCACTCACCGATCAGGGCCTTTCAGTTCCGACGACGATCTACCTCGGTGATTGGTTCGATACCACCGGCCAAGCCTATGAAAAAGCACTGGACGAGTGTAAACGCCGGATGCATCAATCAGCAGAATTAGGAGCACCCCATGTGATTGCCGGACCCCCTGGTGGCCCAGCCGATTACAAGCTCGGTGCCCAGCATTATCGCGATTTGCTCGAATTGGGAACGCAAATTGGTGTCAAACCGGCGATGGAATTTTTGGGTTTTGTCCAACAGCTCAACTCAATCGACGATGCCTTGGAGGTGATGAACGGGTCACAACATCCGGATGCCTCGACCGTACTCGATCCGTTCCACATTCAACGTGGCGGAGGAGATGTCGAGTCCATTTCCAAATTAAACAACCGGCAAATCGCCGTTGCTCATTTCATGGATACGGTGGACCATCCGGCCAGAGAGCAGCAGGAAGACCGTGATCGAGTCATGCCCGGTGATGGCATATTTGATCTTGCCCGCTATTTACAACTGCTCCGCCAGGTCGGCTACAAACGCTTCTTGTCTCTGGAATTATTCCGCGAAGACCTGTGGGCACAAGATCCTCAGGCAGTCGCCGAGGAGGGCCTGGACAAGATGCGGGCTGTTGTCGAGGCATAAGTGGAGACGATGTCGGTTTGCCGCGGATCGTTTTCTTGTGCGACGGCCGATTACGACACACCTTCGAAACAGGAGCGACGCAATGTTTTCAATCGGCTATGTGATGAAACTGAAACCTGGTCAATACGCCGGCTACCAGGAGGCCCATGACAACCTTTGGCCAACGATCGCAGCATCCATGAGCGACAATCATGTCAGCATGTCCATTTATCATTTTGACGATTTGTTGTTTTTGCACGCTGTGGCCCCCAACGAAGAGGCCTGGAACAAGAGCCGGGAACATCCTGATCTGCCAAAATGGGCAGAATTCATGACCGAGTTCCTGGAAACAAAAGAGGATGGAACCGCGTATTTTCCGGAACTTGACGAAGTTTTCGCCTTCGGAGAGTTTCGATCGACACCCTCACGATAAGACCTCTGGATTGACGACAAATTCGATTTTTGGCTTCTCGCCACGTAGTACCGCGGCCATATTTTCGGCCATTGTTTCCATAATTTTCAGAAAACTACCGTGCGTCAGCGCGATCGCATGTGGCGATGTCAAACAGGCGGGATGGGAAAAGATCGGATGACTTACATCGGGCGGCTCCGTCGGAAACACGTCCAAGGCAATTGCTGAAAACCTGCCATCTTCAAGACATTCCTGCAGCACTTCGAGACTTTCGACCAACCCTCCTCTGGCCGCATTTACAAAAATCGCCCCCGGCTTAACCTGTTGTAAAAGTTCACGGTTGATCATTCCATGAGTCGATTCATTATCGGGGGCGTGTACACAAATGAAATCCGAACGTTCGACAAGAGTCTGTAAATCGACAAGCGTAACATCAAGTTCCTCAGCTGCTTCCGTACTGATGAAAGGATCGAATCCAAGAACCTCCATCCGAAATGACTGAACCATGCGAGCCAGATCACTGCCAATCCGCCCCATTCCGATGATCCCGAGGGTTGACCCCTCCATGTCACCCGACTTGGTTTCATAGCGACTTTTCCAATTCCCGCTTTTGAGTGATTCATCCCAGAAAGACACTTTCTTGACGATGTGCATCAACATCGCCAAGGCACCTTCTGCAACCGCCCTCGCTCCTAATCCGGGGGTGAAAACAACCGGAATACCTCTAGCGGTTGCTGCAGCGATGTCCACACTGTCATAACCCACACCAGGTCGTCCAATGACACGTAATTGCTTGGCCTGTTCAATGACCTTTGTCGGAGCACAACCATCTCCCCGCACAACGATGGCAACCGTATTATCCAGTAATGGGAGCAGCGACTCTTCGCGACCATCCGGAGCACACTCGACGACCCCGTATTCGGAAAGAATTTGTTCAGCAATCTTTTCAATCGGTGCCGTCGTTAGAATACGCTGCTCGGCATTCATTTCGATGTTCCTATTTGTCTCTGGGTTACCCGGTCGTTTCCTGCCGTCAACAATGAAATCACAGATCATCGCAGTTGGTCGCCTCCCAAGCTACGCGGATTCTGATGGAAAGTCAATTACCGTGGCGTGCCAGGCAACAACCCACGAGTTGGCTACAAATCCGCCAGCCATCCCTCCTTCAATTTCGCACCGTGTACTTGTGGGGTCGTCCTTCGCAACACACCAAAAATCAGCCACTTATTGTCCGCTGTCAGGTGCAGGTGCGCGTGGCTCCATTGCTTGCCTGCGTAGGTCGTGCGGCTGATGCAGACTCGCCGTAGGGTTGCTCACCATCATTCTTGTCGGCCGGCCGCTCATCGCGTCCCAGCATATCGACTTCAGCTCCACTTTCGCTATCCATCTCGATGGGCTTGCCGTGTGGACTGGCTCCTTCCAACTGCGCAGCAGCCGGTTGAACGCAAGCAGCAAAACTCGAAAAAAACACCCGTTGCGAGATCGGCGGCCAGCCACCTGGTTGGGCGACTTTATCCCTGTATTTCCCATTTCCCAGGTCAACGTTCCTGAAACCGTATCGGACCTGGTTTGTCGCTTATTGTAACAGCATGCGATCCTCTCCCATGCCGGACCCATGGTGATTTTAAACCCCTTTTTTCAATCCGTGCCTTGGTTAGAATTCGCTGCTCGGAATTCATTTCGGTGTTCCTCTGTGTCTCTGGGATATCCGAACGTTCCTTGCCACAAACAATGAAATCGTAGATAATCGCGGCTGGCTTGGATCAACTCAAACACCTCAGTTGTTTTGACCAGCCGCTGAAGAATTGCCAGCCCACAATGGGCTGGAAACATGAACGTCTCCAACTTCACATATTTATTTTTTAAGGTGAACCCTACGATGACATTTACCATCAACAGCTCGCCAAGTGGCTTAACAACCCGATTGCACCTGTGTTCTGTCAGCTTGCTTATCGTCTTGTTGACCATGGTCGCCAGTAGCTATTCAGAAGATAATTTGTCTTCTACCAAAACACAGCTTTTGAGTGATGCCGACATCGTCCCGATGCTGCGAGAAGTATCCAATTGGGGCCGCTGGGGAGAAGATGATGAACTGGGAACGCTGAACCTGATTACGTCCAAAAAGCGGCGTGAAGCTGCCCGTCTCGTGAAAGATGGCATTTCTGTATCGTTGGCACACCCCATGATTAAAGTACCGTTTGATACTTCTCAACCCTTTGAGCATGAAATCACAATCAACCCCGTCAACAACGAGGTGGGTGGTGCCGGTGACCGCTACTCCATCCAATACCACGGATTCGCCCATACACATATCGATGCGCTCAACCATATCTTCTGGAAAAACAAAATGTACAACGGTTTTGGCGTGGAGGACGTGGCGGCCGGAAAAGGCAAGGGCTCAATCGAAATCGTTCAAAAAGGTATTTTTACCAGGGCCGTGTTGATGGACATGCCAGAATTGTTCGGTGTCAGATACCTCAAAGGTGATCACGCTATCTACCCCGCTCATCTCGAAGCTTGGGAAAAAAAGTCAGGTGTGAAAGTGACCTCAGGCGACGCAATTCTGATCCATACCGGTCGATGGACGAGGCGTGATATCGAGGGACCGTGGGAAATCATGCAAAATTCAGCTGGCCTTCACACATCGTGTCTCAAATGGCTCCATGAGCGGAATGTTGCCGTCGTCGGCAGTGATTTGGCTTTGGATGTCATGCCTTCCGGATCCAAGACGTATGAACTTCCCGTACATCTCGGGGTCGTCGTGCAAATGGGGTGCTGTATTCTGGACTGCCTGGATTATCGAGATGTCGCCAAAGAGTGCCGGAAACGCCAGCGATGGGCGTTTCTATTAACTGTCGCACCTTTGCGAGTCCCTGGCGGTACCGGATCGCCAGTCAACCCCTTGGCAACCTTTTAATTGAGTATCCCTTTTTAACTGGAATCCCTAATGAGCTCGATTGATCAGGCAAGACAAAATTTAGCACTGGCGCACCGACTAGCGGTCCGACACGAATTGAACGAAGGAGTCTGGAATCACATCAGTCTGGTGTCGCCTGAAAATCCTGATCATCTATTGATCTCGCCAGGCCACACTCATTGGTCACTCGTGCGCGCCAGTAATCTCGCACTGATGGACCAGGACGGACAACTCCTTGCCGGTGAACGAGCTCCCATCCGGGCAGGATGGATCATCCATGCCCCGGTTCACAGGATACGTCGGGACGCGAAATGTGTGATTCATGTACATTCGCCGTACACAACTGCACTTTCCATTCGAAAAGATGTGATCTTTGAAACAAGATGTTCCCAACAGTCTGCGGCGTTCTACAATGACGTCGCGTATTACGAGGAATACGACGGAATTCTCAAAGGAGAGGACGAAGGTGAGCGAATGGCCGCTGCCTTAGGTCAGAAACGCGTATTGATATTGCGCAACCACGGTGTGCTCATTGCGGGACCAACGGTGTCGGACGTTTACATGGATCTTTACCAATTCGAACGGGCCTGCATGTACCAGGTACTCGCCATGACCGGCGGTGGCCAAATGCAATTGATTTCCGACGAAGTGGCAGCTGCCATCAGCCAACAAGTTAAAGACGGATTATACAACCGTCATTTCGATGGCATGCGAAGGTGGATGCAGGAAATCGAGCCCGACTATCTGACATGAGAAGATGATCGAAAATAGATTTCCTAATCCTCATGGCACCAGGATTTCCCATTTGGATTGAGCCTGAAACCGCTCTAGACATATTTCGCTTTCCATCTTAACATCGCGTGCCTAGCGCGTGGTGAATTCTTCTCCATTTTCTTTCGTCTCTCTCTGGGATCCGAGAAGCGGTGCCATACGGAACGTTTTCCAGCGTTCAACGCGCGCTCTGCGCAGGTTTTCTCCGTGGCCGCCCTCCTTGTTGTCACTCGATAAACTCATGCGCCGTACCCAGCAGCCAGCGGGGGCGGGGGGCAATCGGAACGATAAGACATTCCTCCATCCCGCAACGCTCACCAAGTGATTATAATCGGTCGGACACGTCCGACAGACGATCAACCAGGAGACTGAAAATGACTCGATTCAACAGAACGAATCCGCTGTGCTGGAGGCGCGTTGCGCTCGTGTTGCTGTTGTTGTGCACCAGCCTCCGGCGCGCCCCAATCGCCGTTTTCCGAATAACTCGCGCGGGAAGAAAACTCCGCACCGGGCTCCTGCTGCTGTGTGTTCTGTGTAATCCATGGACCTGCTTGGCCAGCAATCCCAATGTGGTCATCTTCCTCATCGACGATCTGGGGTCGCAGGATCTTAGGTGTTACGGGAACGGGTTGATCGATACGCCGAACATTGACCAACTCGCAGCAGAGGGAATGCGCTGGACGCAGGCGTATTCGGCGTGCCCGGTGTGTTCACCCACGCGGGTCGCTGTCCTGACCGGGAAAAGCCCGGCGCGGGTGCGCTTCACGGGCCACATCACCGACATCCCAAAACAGCGCCATCATTCCGCCGGATGATCGCGTGGATATTCCACTCGACGAAGTGACTCTTGCGGAGGCGCTCAAGTCGGCGGGGTATACTTCGGCGCACATCGGGAAATGGCATGTCGGGCACAAGGGATTCTTTCCGGAGGACCAGGGCTTCGATTGGAACATCGGGGGCAACCGGCACGGGTCACCCACAACGCATTTCTACCCGTGAAGAGAGGGGGACCAGGAAGTGCCGCTCAAGGGAGGAAAGGAAGGCGACTATCTCGCGGACCGGCTCACCGACGAAGCAATCGGCTTCATCGAGGAGAATCGCGAAAGGCCTTTCTTTGTCTATCTCTCGCACTACGCGGTGCACACGCCGTTGGAGGCGCCGCAAGGACTTGTCGGGAAGTATAAGAAGCGACTTGCTGCGAACCAGCGAATCAATCCGATTTACGCGGCGATGGTCGAGAACATGGACACGAACGTGGGACGGGTCCTCGCGGCCTTGGATCGCCTGGATCTGCGCTCCAGCACGCTCGTCATTTTCACTTCCGACAACGGCGCGGGGAGAAGCACTTCCGATAACCTTCCTTTCCAGCTCGGCAAGGGACACCTCTATGAAGGGGGCCTTCGGATCCCATTGATCGTGCGTTGGCCCGCGAAGGTGAAGGCCAGGACAGTGAGCCGGACACCCGTGATCTCCGAGGACGTTTACTCCACAATCGTGAGTTTCGTGGAGGGAGCGGTTCCGGAATCACCCTTGGACGGGCGCTCGTTAGCGAGCGAGTTCGAAGGAGGCGGCATCGGCAAGGCCGACCTGCATTGGTATTACCCGCACTACGCCCCTCAAGGAAATCGGCCCGGAGCTGCAATCCGGTCAGGGACCATGAAGCTCATCGAGTTTTACGATCCGCCCGAATTCGAGCTCTACGACCTGGCGACCGATCCGGGTGAGACCACCGACCTGGCGGCGGATCGAACGGCGGAAGTGCAGTCACTACAGGCAAAACTCGACGCCTGGCTGGACGGCGTCGATCCGATTCGCCACGCTACGAATCCGTTGCGAAAAGAAAACCGATGAAATCCTTGGTGACGTTCATCATGTTTTTGCGGCTGGCTTTTCGATTGGGCGCATCGGTCGACAACACGTCGACGCCACCAGTACAAGGTAGCTGGCATTAGAAATGCCAGACAAAGGTCGTTTCAAAAAGCGTGGTTTCCGAGGCGCCTCTCACTTCCGCAGGTCACATCTTAGAACAGGGACCGTCTTCTGCTGGAACTTGTTGCAAAAAAGAACGCCGTCGAAAACGACAGCGTTCTTTCAATTCCTACTTAAAATCAATCAAATTTTTATTCGCCACCCCCCGCATCGTCAGCGACAGCCTCTTCGGCGGCCCCATCGTCAGCGGCGGCCCCATCGTCAGCGGCGGCCCCATCGTCAGCGGCGGCCCCATCGTCAGCGGCGGCCCCATCGTCAATGACGGCCCCA
>Ga0310120_10002461_pt1 | contig 13561 bp, 12 predicted proteins | sample CB27_AW_983_MG_FD_203506 | JGI IMG/M metagenome (GOLD analysis project Ga0310120, IMG submission 203506) | Marine microbial communities from Western Arctic Ocean, Canada - CB27_AW_983 | ecosystem: Environmental > Aquatic > Marine > Oceanic | place: Canada: Western Arctic Ocean | collected... | reverse complement strand
TTGGTTTCTTCCATACGTGCCATAAAACCGGCATCACGATGATGTGGGCTTGCGGCCACGGCGTCGTAGTATTTTTGCGTCAATGGCAATGGCTCCAAACGCGTATGCAATGATGGACCATGAAAGTAGCCGACCGCATAACGCCAGTCTTGAGTGATAACGCGATGGGGTGTGGCAACAAAGTAATTACCGGTTATGCCTTGCAACATCTCACCCAGATTTATCACCAAACCATTTTCAACTGGCGCCACTGGCAACCAATCACCATCATAATTTTGAACCTCGAGACCGGGGGTTTTACCTGGCGCTAGAACCGTCAAGAAACCTGTGTCGTGATGGGCGTTAACACCTGCAGAATTCGCTGGTGTGGGGGGATACCGGATGAACTTTGTCAGGGACATTTGTTCATCGCCGAACAAGTTATTGATGTAGTCTTCACCTAAGTCGAGCCCAGTGGACATAATGCCTAAAAGCGTAGTCGCCAATTGCCCGGCCTGGTTTATCCAGGCGAGACTCGTTTTCCGATAATCTGGCAACACGTCATCCGTTAACCATTGATTTGGGCCTAGCAAACGGAGATACGCCGGCAGAATATCCACCGGCCGCGCTTTTGTTTCACTCCAGATATCCACTTGTTCTCGTATATCCGGTCGATTGTTGGTGTATTCGGTACCTGTTGCCTCCCATCCTCTGAAATGTCGGGATTTACGCTTGTCGATCATCAGTTTGGCATCTTGGGGCAATGTAAACAGTCGTTCCAACATGTCAAACAAGTCGTTCATAAACGATGGCGAAATACCGTGATTGACCACCTGCAGGAATCCGACCTTATGACAGATTGTGCATATCTCTTCCGCCAATGCCCCTCGTTCGGTTTCGGAGCCTTGCCACCGAGCGAGATCAACTACGGGTATATTGGTAAACGACTTTGGCGGCTTCATCGACACCACACCTCAATTTAACTGAAACAATACCGGCACATAGATGGACAAGTTTGCCACCGCCACCTCCCGGGATACAGGTGGTAGTGACCTGGTCCGTTGTAACATTCGCTCGGCCTCTTCGTCGAGGGATCTGAATTTGCTTTTGGCAGATGTGGGGCCGTGGCCCATCAGCATGTCCGAAGCCTTAGCCGTTGCCTGTTTGACATCACCCCTTTTAGTCCTAATGGCCATGTCGGCGCCCTGCTGTTTTCTTTTTGAGACTCACAGTACACCATTTGCAGCCTTATAAATGTATAGTAATTTTCAAGAGTTATCTGAGCCATACCGCTACCTATAAAGGCATCAAGATGCTCTTTATAGCAACTTACAAAGTAAAGTTTACCCCTTCACTGTGTGGAGAGGATAGATGTATTAAGTTAAATATTAAAAGGGGGTGGGCACCCCCCTTAAGTGTGCTGAAAATCCGCTATTGGCCAATACCTGATGCAGATGATCCGGTGCCAGGTGTGCGTACTTCTCTGTCATCGTAATGCTGGCATGACGAAGAAGTTTGCTGACCTCAAGCAAGGGTGTACCGTTTGCCACTAGCCAGCTGGCAAAGGTATGCCTTAGATCATGGATATGAAAGTCCTTGATACCAGAGCGCGTACAGGCTCTGGCAAAAGAGGTCTTCACATCCTTGACCTGGTCACCGACACTGACACCATGCATTTGCCTTTCATGGAAAAAGACAAAAGGCGTAGCGGGGCAGATGCCCTTGCGATGGTGCAACCGTCTGATGAGTACCTGCCTTGCCTGCTCATTGATGGGAACGGTTTGCCACTCTCCACTTTTAGTCTCTTCTAAGCGCAAAAGACGGGTGGAAAGATCAACATGCTCCCATTTAAGAGACAAAAGCTCACCCTTACGACAGCCTGTATTAAGCGCAAGCTCAATAAAGTCCGCGAGGACCGTCGAGCAAACTTGGGCCGGTAAGGGCTTGCCATTGCAATCCAGTGGGCTTTTGGCAGTGGATATCAGCCTTCTTTTGAAACATGTTCGTAGATTCTTTTACACAGTTCCCCTGAATAGGGCGGGGAGTCAAGAGCTTCCACCTTCTGTTTTAAGACAACATATTCTATGGTGCGCTTGACAAACCTTTCAGAATATCAACTAGTGCAATAGATTAACTATGGATATCATAACCCGTATCGATTTGGAGCAAGTGAAGAATATAGAATCTACAGCGACTGCTGGCACGCGTCGAACTATTTCAGTCGATGATGTCGTGGTGACTGAACCTGCTTGGGGGAAGATTAGAGAACTCCTTCATATACCTGTGTGTCTTAAGAAACGTCTGTGAGCAAATCTAGTAACCCAGCCAATCGCCTTGCGGGGGAAACGAGCCCCTATCTACTACAACACGCACACAATCCTGTTGATTGGTACCCCTGGTGTGCCGAAGCCCTTGCACGGGCACGTAGCGAGGATCGTCCGATCCTTCTATCTATTGGCTACTCCGCTTGTCACTGGTGCCATGTGATGGAACGGGAATCATTCGAGGATGAAGCAATCGCAAATCTTATGAATTCACTTTTTATAAATATCAAGGTAGATCGGGAAGAGCGCCCAGACCTTGACCGTATTTATCAACTGGCCCATCAAGTGCTTACAAAGCGAGCAGGTGGCTGGCCGCTGACCGCTTTTCTAACTCCAGTTGACCACGCGCCACTGTTCGTCGGAACTTACTTTCCAGCAAACCCACAACACGGCATGCCAGGATTTCAGGATCTTCTACAACGAGTCTCTGAGCACTATCGCGCCAATCACCTGGACATGGCTGATCATGCAGAAGCAATTCGCGAAGCGCTCAGAAAGACCGAACCTAGCCTTAGCGACTCAGTGGGATTACCGAATTCCGTCACGATACTGAAAGCGGCAGAGCAACTCGAGGCCGAGTTCGATAACATCCACGGTGGATTTGGTCATGCGCCCAAATTTCCTCACCCGACTCATCTGTCGTTGTTGCTCCGACTAGCCTCGACTGATATGGATGGCTCCGCATCTGTAATGACATTGAAAACACTCAAAAAAATGGCTGCCGGCGGACTGTGGGATCAAGTCGGAGGCGGATTTTATAGATACTCTGTTGACGATCGCTGGTGTATCCCACATTTCGAGAAAATGCTCTATGACAATGCTCAGTTGTTGCCACTCTACACAGACGCCTACGCACTCTTCGGTCGCGAAGATTTACGAACTATAGCTCTTGAGACAGCCAACTGGGTAATAACCGAAATGCAATCATCTTTGGGAGGTTATTTCTCCACACTAGATGCCGATTCAGAGGATGAGGAAGGCCGATATTACGTTTGGGGAGAAAAAGAACTTAATGACTTATTAGATGCCGAAGAAAGGCATTTTGCATCTGTGATATTTGCTCTGGAAGGAACGCCCAACTTCGAGGGACGCTGGCATCTAAACCGAACAAAGACCATAGAAAGTGCAGCTGAGGCACTCAACCTTTCTGATGCGAATGCGACGCGACTTTGGCAGCAGACCAAAACCAAGCTCTATTTGCAGCGGCAAACGCGCATCCGTCCTAATCGAGATGAGAAAATACTCACTTCGTGGAATGGTCTTATGGTTGCCGGAATGGCTCGTGCGGGGCGCAGGTTACAAGAGCCCGAATTCGTCTCATCAGCTACTCGTGCAATCGATTTCATAAAACCACATTTATGGGATGGCAAGCGGCTACTCGCCACGGCACGTCTCGGCAAAGCTCATCTAAATGCCTACCTCGATGACTATGTATTTCTCGCAATTGGCTTGCTTGAGCTGTTACAAGCAAGATGGCGTATCCAAGACCTGGACTTTGCCTGCCGACTATTGGACACGGTCCTAGAACACTTTCGCGACGATATCGGCGGTGCATTTTACTTCACCTCTAATGAACACGAACCATTGTTGCACAGACCTCGCCCACTTATGGACGATGCGATACCTTCTGGGAATGCTCTAGCAGCTAGAGCCTTGCTTGCTTTTGGTCACCTGACCGGGAATGAAAATTATGTAACCGCGGCTGATCAATTACTGTCAGAACTGGTACCCGCCTGCGGGCGTTATCCTGCTGGGGCATGTGCATTACTCGAAGCGGACGACGATCGCCTCAATGGCTTAGAACTGGTAGTGATACGTGGTCATATTGAGACCATTAAGCGCTGGGCAGCGAGTCTCCATCAGGATTACCATCCGCGCCGACTCGTCTTTGCGATCGATTCACACGAATCAGGCCTCCCAACATTGCTCGCATCGCGCTCAGCGCTTGACCAGCCCGTCGCCTACGTATGCCAAGGTTACCACTGCGAGGCGCCTCTAATCGGTGAACAAGCATTTGAGAACTGGCGAAGTAGGCGCTGAGATGGAAAAGAGTAAATAACGTTACCCACCGGTGGTGGTGTGGAGTATGCGGAAAATGTATTGAACTCAGGTTTATCCACATCGGCACATTACCACCTCGTCACAAATACGGACTCTACTTTTCTGCTAACACAATGAATGACAAACGCCTGACCGTCTATTGGGGAGAAGAGCTTGGACGGTACCGATTCGGAGAGGACCACCCCCTTGGGCAGGATCGACTCACTGCATTTCGTGTCGCAGCCATCCGCGAGGGGATTGATCGAAGTTCAGAAATTGCAACTCCTGTGGCGTGTAACGTTATCGACCTCATTTTGTTTCATGAACCGGAATATGTTCAGAGAGTAAAGGAACAGTCGACCATTGGCCAAGGGTACCTCGACTGTGGTGACACCCCCGCGTATCCAGGAATTTACGATGCCGGACGGTTCGTCGTTGGAACTGGATTAGCTGCGATTAATCGAATCCTGAAACATGACTGGCATCACGCGTTTGTGCCAATTGGAGGGCTTCATCATGCTCGGCGGGATAGCGCCGCTGGTTTCAGCGTATTCAATGATTGCGGAATCGTGATCGAGGCGCTTCGACAACGTTATGGAATTACCCGCGTCGCGTACGTTGATATCGATGCCCACCATGGTGACGGTGTCTACTATGCATTCGAAGAGGACCCTGACCTCGCTATCGCGGATATTCATGAGGATGGTCGTTATCTCTACCCGGGAACCGGAGCCGCTAACGAGGAGGGCAAAGGGATTGCGCGTGGTACCAAGTTGAATATCCCACTAGCACCAGGCAGCAATGACAGCGATTTTTTGCGCGCCTGGTCCCGGGTTGAAGCCTTGGTCGAGGATCACAAGCCTGAATTCATCATCTTCCAAGCTGGTGTCGATAGTATGATTGGCGACCCCTTAACCCATCTTCGATTCTCGGTAGCAGCACATATCCACGCAACCAGGCGGCTGGTTGAGCTAACAAACAAATACGCCAAAGGACGTCTCCTGGTCTATGGTGGTGGTGGATACAATCTTGATAATGTGGCGAATGGCTGGTGTGCCGTATGCAAAGAACTTGTTTGAGCACCTCGTTTTTCGTTTTGTATGAGCAATTCAAAAATTGCCTCTTAACTCTTTCTTGTTCGTTTCTTTCCTCCCGCATCCTACGGGGGAGTGTGTCGTCCCATCTGAAACCAGAGGATTTGGTGAAAAGGCTGGGTTAGTTACTGAACGATTTAAACCAGAATAGTAGGCCCTGTTGGCAACTACAATCTAGCCCGTAGACCAGGGAACATCGACTAACTGAACAGATTGTTTATTCCATGCAGATTGATCATCAAATTTAGGTGTGAGCTTTGGCCTTTGCATTACCGACTCCGTGCACTGTCTATAGCTGTGTAGGGTCCGAGTACTCCAAGGTACTCAATAAGCGCGGTCCAGTAGCCGAGGGCCATGCTGTACCACGATTGACCCTGATGCAACCGGACGGCTTGACTGTGATCCAGACACTCCAGATTCCAAGTACATCAAGGGAGTATAGGCAGCATTAACGCCCCTTCCTGCCACAACCTACTATCAACACTTGGCCGCTATCAGGTATCAATAGTGGAGCGCAGTTAAGTTTCGCCATCAATCACTATAAATAAGCTAATTGCTCTTACATTTACTATAAATCTTCCGCCATTATGATATGGCTAGTTAGTAAAACCTTCCCAGACAGCAAAAGGCCCTACCAACTTCATCCTTGGGCAGCATTTGTCGTCAAATTGATGAGTCCCCTCGGGAGTGACTGGCAATCCGGGTGAAACGCAATCTCAACCCCACCGATGTCATCGATATCCTGAGGGATCTTTTCGGCATCAGGGGGATTGCGGCCTATACCCGCTCGGATAACGGCCTTTAGTTGGTGGCCCAGGCCGTCAGGGACTGAATCACAGCCGTCGGGCCCTAATAGGGATTCCGTTGAATAGTGCTCTAGACCCTTTGTCATTCTGTCAGCCGATTTTCTTGATGGGATCCTCCACCTTCAAATTCTTATAACCCATCAACTCGGTTATCTGCGTGTGTCTTTATTTAAATGTCTTAAGGGGGCAGGCATCGTTCCAGTAAAAAGGGGAATCACACTGGAATAGAGGATGGGACCCCTATCAAAAAATCGAACTTCAATTTCTGACTGTGCTGTCAGTGTGCTGTAACTGAGTCCTTTTCAGTCCTCTTGAGTCCCATCAGGTCCATGTGCGTGGAATTGATGCCCGAGTTAATAGACTGGAGTGCTATTTTTATAGCGTTTTATGAAGTTAATGGTGGGCGCGGCAAAATTCGAACTTGCGACCCCTGCCGTGTGAAGGCAGTTCTTTCTATTGTATATAACGTTAAATCAACCACATACGCACACCGATCCCGCGTGTATGTGACTCAAATGGACTGGAGTAGATACTTTTCGGTCACATTATGGTCACAGTGATTGTTCGCTGCTACTGGCTGTAAAACAGACGGGCAGGGGGGCGGTAACAAAAAAAGCGTACAGAGTCCGTATCACTCACAAAGATGTCTTTGCGTCGGTCCCCACGTGAAGTTACGTGGTAAAGCGCATTACGAAATTCTAGTCTTAACGGCCTCGCCGTTCGGCTGTGCTAAAAGACTTGAATTCAGGACTAGCCCCTAACCTTGGCTTTTTTTTGGTCATGGCCGGTCTGGACCGTGTTCTGATGTCGCCCTGAGCCGCTCCCGAGCCTTAGCCCTCCCGCCGCGCCAGCCACCGGGGTTGATCGCAGATGTGGCCCAGGAACTCGACCACGAGATGGGCGCCGAGATAGCTCGTCACGCCGGTGCCCACATCGAGCTGCGGATTCACTTCGACGAAATCGAAACCGATCACGTCCGTATGCTCTGCGAGGCCGATCAAGGTGTCGCGCAGCTCCGCGTAGCTCATACCATTCGGTTCGGCCGAAACGCAGCCCGGCACCAGCGAGATGTCGAGCACGTCCACATCGATGCTCACATAGGTCTTGGAATCCTTGGGCAGGGCCTCTGCCACGGAACGCGGCCCGTTCTCGTAGAAGTCCTGCATGGTCACGATGGTGTTGCCGTCGCTCAGGGAGTCCTCGACCACCTCGCGGCTATTGCGCAGGCTTCGTATGCCGACCTGGGCCAGACTCTGCACATGAGGCATCGGGCTGATGTGGCGAAACGCGTGCCCGTTCGTGTACTCCAGGTCGTGAATGAAGGGCGCGTAGTCCAGGTGGGCATCGAAATGCACCACATGGATCGGCTCCGAATAGGCGCGCACCACGGGATAGGTAATGGCGTGGTCGCCGCCCAACACGAGCGGCATGGCGCCGCGGTCCAGGATCTCGCGCACCATGGCCGTGACATTGTCGAACGTGCCTTTGATATTGGTGGGCAGAATATCGGCGTCGCCGACATCGACGATGCGCCCATCCGCCAGCTCATGTTCCAGGAACTGCTTCTTGCGCTGCAGATCGTAAAATCCCTTGCCCGCGCCGGTGAGCCTGAGGGAATGCTCGCGGATCACCCGGGGCCCGAAACGAGAGCCGGGCATGAAGGGAACGCCTTCGTCGAACGGAACCCCCATCACCGCGATTTCCGCGTCCAGCCGAGCAAGGTCCTTGCAGTATTCGGTGCGCAAGAAGGTGGGAATGCCAACAAAGGGCATGTCCAAGCGCTTGGTGGGTTCACGGTCCATGACGTTACCTCATGTGTGGAATGCCAACTTCCGTTCGGCATTGTTGAAACAGAACAGGATAAACTGCACTATCAGCCAGTATAGCGCGGCGGCCATGACCAGCGGCGTCAGGGGGTCGAACGACTTGGAGACCGTCTCGTTCGCGACCCTCAAGAGATCGATAACCGTGATCGCTCCGACCGCCGCGGTTCCTTTGGTGAACAGGATAACCTCGTTCTTGTAGGCGGAGAGGCCCAACCGGAGACCTACCGGCATGGTTATGGTAATGAAGACCTTCGTTCGGTTCAGGCCCAGCGAGTATCCCGCTTCTAGCAGCCCCTTGGGCACAGCCTGAATGGCGCCGCGCAGGACTTCGGTCAGAAAGCCAGCGTGGTTCAGGGTCAGGCCGATAACGGCGCAGGTATAGGCTGAGGAAAAAATGTTCCAAAGAAAGGTATCCCGCACGATGCTCAGGGTCGCTAGGCCGTTGTAGACCATATAGAGGAGGATGAGAGCCGGTGCGCCGCGAAAGAACGTCGTAAAGGACCAGGCGGCGCCGGCTAACACCCGGTTCGACGATAGCCGCGCCATTGTGATTGGGATGGAAATGATCATGCCCAGGACCATGGTCGGGGGAATCAGCGCCAGCGTGATTCCCGCTCCCTTCAGCAAGCTGGGCAGAATATTCCAAGCCAGTTCGACGTTGAATTCCATTGCCTTTATTAACCCTTGGTCTTCTGCTGTCCGCGAAATGCCCAGCGCTCGAGGCGGACGCTTCCGGCCATGGTCAAACCGCTGAACACCACGAACACCAGGCCCGCGACGACGTAGAACAAGAACGGCTCTTGGGTTGCGGCGGCTGCTATGTCCGCCATACGAACCAGATCCGTAAGGCCGACGAGGGACACCAGGGCCGTGTCCTTCAGGGTCGTCATCCAGATATTCGTGACGCCGGGCAGCGCGATACGCCAGATCTGGGGCAGGATGACCAGCCACCACATCGAGAGGTTTTTCAATCCTAAGGCGCGGGCCACATCCCATTGTCCACGCGGGATGTTTAGCACGGCGCCGCGTACCGCTTCGCCAATATAGGCGGCATAGACGATGGCGAGGGCTGAGACCCCGGCTACAAATGGCGTGACGTCGACGCGCAGGTTGAAGGCTGATTTGAGAAGGCTGGGGGCGTTGAAATAGAGAAAAAACACGATGAGGATCGACGGCACACCCATGAAAACGGAGGCGTAAGTCCGCCAAAATGCCTGCAGCAAACGGTTTTTTGCAAGCGCGACAAACCCTAGAACAACGCCCAGTATAAGGGCCAGCAGGAAGCTGAGTAACGCCAGCCGAATGGTGATGAAGACACCGGCCAGGAGCTCGTCTCCATAGCCGGTGTCATCAAAGTTGAGCAGTTCCATCAGGGTGCACGTCCTCTACCTAGCGGGGCACCCTCGCGCACCGAATTCAACCATCGTGGAGCGACGCTGCGGCCGTTACAGGCACTCTTTCGGTTCGTCGGTCAGGGTTGGTTCGGAGAGGTATTTCAGTCGGATCTTCGTGTAAGTGCAGTCCTTGATCATCGAGTTGAGAGCGGCGTTCACCTTCTCGCTAAGCTCGATCTCGCCTTTCTGAACCGCCCAGCCCGCTCCGATCCTACTGCCCAGCAACCAGAGACTCTCCTCGCTAGATCCAGGTATGAGTTTGTAACTGTCGCCTTCGGGTGTATCAATGAAGGTCGCCACCCAATTGAGTTTGGCGCCAAACACGGTATCGACCCGCCCGGCCAGGAGGTCGAGCTTCTGCTGGTTGGGGTTCTCGTAATAGACCGGCTTGGCTTCGGGGCGGTTGTCCTCTATCCACGAAGCATGGGCGGAGCCTTTTTGGACAGCAACCTTCACACCATTTAGATCGTCGGTGCTGAAGCCCTTATTCCAATCCTTCGATACCACGAACACGGCCGAGTTCTCGAGAACGTCGCGGGTAAACTGGGTTGCCTTCATGCGCTCGGGCTTCCTGGTAAGCTGTGACACGATCATGTCCAGCTTGCCCGCGACCAGCGACGGCAAAAGCGCGCCGAAGTCCATGGTCACGATTTCACATTCGGCATTCATGCGGTCACATAGGGCCCGCGCCAAATCCGGCTCCATGCCGCTCAAGGTGCCGTCAGTAGCCGTAATGGCAAACGGGGGATAGGTGCCCTCATTGCCGAGTTTCAATTTAAGAGTGTCAGCACTGGCAACTTGCGCGATGCCCATGGCAAGCAGCAGAATACTGAAGATTCTTATCGAACGTAGCAGTTTCATTGTGTAATCCTCTATGGTGTTATTTAGGCAGTTACCAAGTGTTTCTTTGGTAACCTACTAATAATGATATACCATAGTGGATATTGAGACGGCAACAAGCTTGATCTCCCCATCGCGACACTAATTCCTTCAGAAGTATCCGAACTTGCTGAGGATGACGATGAGCTTCTTGTCCGTCACAAGGATGTGCTGGCTGAACGCTTTCATGGCAGCCCAGTTTGGCCCCGCGTTTCACCGACCTGAGCGCCCACATCACCTCGAACCAGTGACATTCCGAGTTCGATTCCAAATGTAACTAGTTGTTCAGAATACAATCACGCTGCGGGCGAGGTGGCCCGATTTCATGTCCTCAAAGCCGGCGTTGATCTCTTCGAGTGTGATCGTTTTCGAGATCATCTCGTCGAGGCGCAGGCGACCGTCCATGTACATCTCGATGAACCGGGGCATGTCGGTGCGGAACTGATTGGAGCCCATGTTCGAACCGGTGAGGGTCTTTTCGTCGAGCAACTCAGGGCCGTGTACTTCGACAGTCGTGCCGACCGGGATCATGCCGATTACAGTGGCCTGGCCGCCACGACGCAGCATTTGGAACGCTTGTTCAGCCGTGACTTTTGCGCCGACCGCTTCGAACGAATGGTGGACGCCCCCGTTGGTCAGGTCTTTGACCGCAGCGACGGCGTCGGTGTCGCTTGCGTTGACGATGTGGGTGGCCCCCATGGCCTGCGCAAGTTCGAGCTTGCTCTCGATCATGTCGACGGCGACGATCTTGTTCGCGCCGGCGATGCGTGCGCCTTGAATTGCGGAGAGTCCGATCCCGCCGCAACCGATCACGGCTGTCGACTCACCAGGCATGACCTTGGCAGTGCGGAAGACCGCGCCCAAACCGGTCGTGACACCACAACCGATGAGCGACGCGCGGTCGAGCGGCATATCCTTGTCGATCTTTACGAGGGCGTGCTCGTGAATGAGCATCTGCTCGGCGAACGATGACAGGTGCAGGAACTGGTTGACCACTTCGCCGTCTTGTCGGTGCAATCGTGGCGGTTCACCTGGTTGACGAACGAGCTCTGTCGCCTTGAGTTCGCATCTGCTCATGTGACCTGAGAGGCATTCCTCACAGTGTCCACAGAATGCTGACAGGCAGGTGATGACATGGTCATCGGGTTGCACATAGGTCACCATCGAACCGACCGCTTCGACCACACCGGCTGACTCGTGGCCAAGGACCGCAGGACACGGGTGCGGGTACTTACCTTCCATGTGGTGCAGGTCGCTGTGGCACAGTCCAGCCGCCTTGGTAGTGATAAGGACCTCGCGGGGTCCCGGCTCGCCGATCTCGATATCTTCGATCTCGAGCTGACCCGGGATCGCGTTAAGGACTGCTGCTTTCATGGTTCTTCGTATCGCTGCGGTAAGATGACTGTGGCCCAGAGTATGCAGCAAACCATTTATCAGCGCCAAGGTCGCTGCTTGAGGAGTTACACCACAGCTTCTAGGCTGACAGGGAAGTGTTTGTGCCAGGGAATGCTGGGGTAGGTGTCCTTAAGTTCAACCTTAATCATTGAGTTAATTTTTGTTAATTTACATTAAAGGTAACTTAGGTTAATACTGTGACAAAAGCGATCAACATTTCGAGGTGGCCATGATGTTAACAACATACAGTGACGAGAACGAAATATTCAACACAGTTGATACGCCTTTTTTACATGTGAATAAAAACGTTTTTTTGAACAACATCGACCGGTTAAATAAATACCTCTGTGATTTTAACGTGTCGTTTCGCCCCCACTTTAAAACTATCCGCTCTTTCGGCGCGTTAGACTATTTATTGGTAGATAAACATAGTCCGATAACCGTTTCAACGGTAAAAGAAGCTGAGGCCATCGTTTCAAGAGGCTATACCAACGTGTTGTATGCGGTTGGCGTCGTTGAATCCAAGTTGAACAGAATAAAAAATCTTAATGCACTAGGCGCGAATGTTAGCGTGCTTCTTGATAGCGTAGATCAGGCACGGAGTATCAATAAATTTTGCGAAGAGAATGATTGCAGTATTTCAGCATTAGTTGAAATCGACTGTGATGGTAATAGAGGGGGGCTTAAACCTAACGACCCTCTACTGATTCAAGTTGCGAAAACACTAGATAGTGGACAAGGAAGGTTCCTCGGTGTTCTTGCTCACGCAGGAGGGTCATATAGTTGTTTAGATAAAGTATCTTTACAAAAAGCGGCACAGAATGAAGTTAATCAAGTTCGTCTGGCGGTGAGTAACCTTTCTAAGAGAGATATATCGTGTCGAGTGGTCTCTATTGGCTCTACTCCTACAGCACATAGTTATCAAAACCTAGATGGAATAACCGAAGTGAGAGCAGGTGTTTACACGTTTTTCGATTTGGTGATGGCGGGTATTGGTGTGTGTGAAAAAACCGATATTGCCTCCTCTGTGGTAACAACCATCATCGGGCAAAATAAAGATAAAGGATGGTTGTTTATTGATGCAGGGTGGATGGCATTGTCATCAGACAGAGGAACAGCTAAGCAGCCGCAAGATTGTGGTTATGGGCTAGTGGCGACCACGGATGGCCAGATCATTAATGGCCTACAAGTGATTAAGGTTAATCAAGAGCATGGCATTATTGGTTCCGCTCTACCCGGGACCATTAATTTCGATAACTTTCCAATTGGCTTAAAAATTCATATTTTACCCAATCATGCTTGTGCAACGTCTGCTATGCACCGTAGGTATCACGTGTTTGATAAGGTTAATCAAACATATGAAAGTTGGGTCAGAATTCAAGGGTGGTAGGTAAGATGATATTTCTTAATGAAGAACAAACAGCAACGCTGATTTCAAACGAATTAGCTTATCATGCAGTGAAAGACGCATTTATTGCAGCAGTATCGGATAAGGCCACATTGTTTCCTGTTGTGAATGCGGCGGGAACGATGCCTGGTTCCACGTTTTCACTTAAATCGGCGTGTACTGAGTTCATTGTAGGTTGGAAAACGGGCAGTTACTGGCCTCAAAATATTGCGTTGGGCAGGCCTTGTCATGGAACAACAATTTTTCTTTTAGATTCAGATAATGGATCGTTAAAAGCTATTGTAGAGGCTAGCCAAGTCAATGCTTTTCGTACTGCAGCGGCGGATGCTGTCGCTGTTGATTATTTGGCCCGTAGAGACGCAAACTCACTAGCGGTTTTTGGTACTGGTCATCAGGCTGAATATGAGGTAATGGCG
>Ga0310120_10002460_pt1 | contig 13572 bp, 10 predicted proteins | sample CB27_AW_983_MG_FD_203506 | JGI IMG/M metagenome (GOLD analysis project Ga0310120, IMG submission 203506) | Marine microbial communities from Western Arctic Ocean, Canada - CB27_AW_983 | ecosystem: Environmental > Aquatic > Marine > Oceanic | place: Canada: Western Arctic Ocean | collected... | reverse complement strand
GCTGGTGCGGGCCAGCGCGATCTCGATGAAGGCGGCGTCGCCATCGGAGGCGCTGGACCACTCGGTGTCGGGATCGCCGTCGAGGGCGTTCTCGGGGCGCCAGGTGTCGCTGGAGCCGAAGGTGGAGCTGGCGTCGATGATTTGTGCGCCAACCGCGAGGGCAGCCAGATTCTCGGCCTGGGCAGCGCTGGCCAGAGGGTCGGTGGGGTCGGCGGGAGGGGTCGTGAAGGTGAGGTCCCGCGAGACGTAGAAGGTGCCGTCGGAGGTGGTGCCCTGGAGGCGGTAGTGATAGGTGGTGTTGGGTTCGAGGTCACGCAGCAGCGGACGGTGCTCGGAGTGGGCGCGGCCGACCATGTCGAAGTCGGTGCTTTGGTCCCCGTATTGCTGGTCGATGCCGTAGACGACCGAGCAGACGACGGGGATGGTGGTGCTGAGCTGCACGGCCGCGGAGCTAGTGGTCAGGTCGGTGACGACGATGTCGCCGGCCAAGATCTCGTCGATCGAGCGGATCCGTTCGTCGCTGGAGTCGCCGCAGGCGAACGCGGTCAGCGCGGCCGCGATGATGACGACGCGCATGAGTCCGGATCGCGGCGGGGTACGCGTGAATGGCATGATCGGGTGCTCCCGCTGGACGCACTCTAGCCCGATGCCCCGGCGCTGAATCAAGTCGGGCCTGGGCGTGCTGCGACTCAGTTGTAGCGGATGCGGGGATCGATGAAGCCGTAGGAGAGGTCGACGAGCAGGTTGGTGGTGACGACGACGAAGCCCAAGACCAAGGTCGTGCCCATGACGAGGGGGTAGTCACGCTTGTTAATCGAGTCGAGCGCGAGGAAGCCGACACCGGGCACGCGGAAGATCTGCTCGACGATGACGGTGCCGCCGAGGACGAAGGCGACCTGGTTCCCGAAGATGGTGATGATGGGGATCATGGCGTTGCGGATGACGTGGCGGGTGATGATGACCCGTTCGCCGAGCCCCTTGGCGCGGGCGGTGCGAACGTAGTCGTCATGAAGGACTTCCAGCGTCGACGAGCGGGCCATGCGCATGATGGTGGCGATGAGGCCGAATCCGACGACCAGCGAAGGAATGATCACGCCCTGCAGGTTTTGGATCGGATCCTCCCAGATGTCGGGCTTTTCCATGGTGCCGAGGGAGATGCCAAACCAGCGACTGAAGATGATCAGGCAGAGGATGCCGAGGAAGAAGTTGGGGACCGCCAGACCCAGAATGGCGAAGGTCCGCGAGGCATAGTCCGAGGCCCCACCCTGCCGGGCGGCGGACAGGACGCCGATGGGCACCGCGACGACGAACGAGATGATGGAGGCGATGAGGACCAGTTCAATGCTGGTGGGTAGGCGTTCGCCGATGCGGTCGAGCACGCTTTGGTTGTTGACGAAGGAGTTGCCGAGGTCGCCCTGGATGGCGTGGAAGATCCAGTTGGCGTAGCGCTCGAGCAGGGGTTTATCGAGTCCGAGTTCGCGTTCGAACTGGGCCAGGACTTCGGAGTCAAGGACGCCGCCGATGGAGCCGCTGCCGGCAATTTGGGCCAGCAGGGCGTTGCCCGGGGCCAGGTTGATGAGCATGAAGGCGACGAACGACATCAGGAAAAGGACAAAGATGGAGGCGATGATCCGTCGGATCGTGTACTGGGCCACGCAGCGTCCTTTTCGCGTCGCCCGTAGTATCCGCGCGGACGAAATTAGCGACAAGCGTCGGGGAGGCGTTGCGCCGGAATTGCTCGCGGGGGCGAGGGCCGTGGAGTTTCTGGCCGTCGCTTAGGTGTAACGGATGCGGGGATCGATCACGGCGTAGGACAGATCGACGAGCAGATTCATCGTCACCACGACGAAGCCCAGGAGTAACGCCGTCCCCATCACGACGGGGTAGTCGTGGTTGCGGACCGACTGGTAGAACAGGTCTCCGATCCCGTGCAGCCCGAAGATGAACTCGACGATCACCGTGCCGCCCAGCAGGAAGGCCACTTGCGTCCCGAAGATGGTCACGATCGGGATCAAGATGTTGCGGAGGACGTGGCGCGTGATGCCCACCCGTTCTCCGAGGCCCTTGGCGCGGGCCGTGCGGACATAGTCTTCGTGGAGAACCTCGAGCGTCGACGAGCGGGCCATGCGCATGAGGGCGCCGCTCAAGCCGAAGCCCAGCACGAGCACCGGCACAATGACGCCCTGGAGATTTTGAATCGGATCGTCCCAGAGGTCGGGCTTGTCTAGCGAGGCGAGGTTGATGTCGAACCACCTGCTGAAGATGATGACCAGGACCGTCGCGAGGAAGAAGTTGGGGATCGCCAAGCCCAGAATCGCGACCATGCGCGCGGCGTAGTCCGACGGCCCACGCTGCCGGACCGCGGACAGCACGCCGATGGGCACCGCCACCGCGAACGAGATGAGGGATGCGAGGACGACCAACTCGATGCTGATGGGCAGGCGTGGACCGATGCGATCGACCACGGTCTGAGTGCCACCGCTCCGGAACGAAACAACGAGGTCGCCCTGCAGCACGTGCAAGATCCAATCGGCATAGCGTTCGAACACCGGCCGATCGAGCCCCAGTTCGCGCTCGAAGAGGGCCAAGACCTCCGCATCTACCCCGACGTTGGCACCAGTCTCCGCGAGTTGGGCGAGCAGTGTGTTGCCCGGGACGACGTTGATCAACATGAATGTCACGAACGACATCAGAACGAGGATGAGGAGCGCCCCGGCGACGCGCCGGACGATGTACCGGCCCATCAGGCGTCCCCTTGCGTGAGACGGACCGTCTTCGCCCGAGCGGCATGGGCGCCCGCGTTGGTTCGGCGCGCGAGGGGTGCCTTCACGATGTGCGGATCCTATTGATGCGAGGCTCAATCCCGTTGGTCATGGAGCAGCAGTGTCGCGAGGGGCGGAAGGCCTTCCATCGAAAGAACGAACCATTTATCCGCACAGAGCCGACGGTAGCGAGTACACCAAACGGTGTAGTCGGGCGGTCAGCCTGGGATGGCTGGTTCAGAGGTTGCGCGTGAGGGCGTGGTCGGCGGCATAGCGAGCAAGTTCGGTGCGGTTGGAGCAGCCGGTCTTGTGGAGCAGGTTGCTGACGTGGCGCGCGACGGTTGCGGGAGCGATGTTGAGGGTGGCGGCGATGTCGCGGCTGCGCTGCCCGGCGACGAGGATCCTCAGCACGTCGCGTTCGCGGGGCGTGAGAATCGTCTGCTCGGCCCGGATCTGAGCCCTGGTTGGAGCGGGCGGGTCCGGGCCGGGCGCGTCGAGGAACTGTTCGAGGGCGAGCGCGGCCGCTTCCCAATCATCGCTGTCGAACGGTCCGGGGGAGGTGCCGTCGAGGAGGCGCAGGCTCGCGTTGGGCAGCATCGCGGCGGTTCAAGACGAGGGTGGGCGCTGTGATGCGACTGAGCGCGCCGCGGACATCGACTTCGGCGTACGCCGCGTAGGCGGCCCGCAGGGCGGGCGGGTCGACACAGAGGCGGATCCAGCGGAGTTGGGCGGAGATCTGATCGGGCGTGATCTTGGGGTAGCCCCAGCGCACGATCGCCTCGAGGAAGAAGTCCACGTTGTCCTCGATGAGGGGCAGCATGACCTTGAACTGGCTGTAGCGGGCCCCGGCGTGGGAGAGGGGCTGCCAAAGGACAAGGCGGCGGAGGCGGTGCGGATGGTCGGCGGCGAACTGGATAGCGGCCGGGCTGGCATAGCCGACGCCGAAGAGGTCGAGGCCGAGGCGGTCGGCGACGGCGGCGATGTCGAGCGCGAGAACGCGGGGCGAGTAGTCGGTCGCGTCGCGGTCGGAGAGGCCGCAGCCGCGGTGGTCGAAGTAGACGAGCTGGCGTCCGGCGGCGAGATGGGTGAACCAGCTCTGGGCGTCGGGGATGGCCCAGAAGGCTTGGCAGTGGGAGTAGGGCGATTGCGACTGCTCGATCAGGGGCTGGCTTTGGCCCAGCGTCCAGTAGGCGATGTTCACGCCGTTTGCGGTGCGGGCGTACTGGATCGGCGGTGCGTCCATGGGGGCAGTTTAGCCAGCTGGGTGCAAGATCATCGATATCTTGTTCATGAGGGACTAGTGCAAGTGACGATGCGCTGGTTCAACAGCGCGTCGCAAGCGAGGCGGTCCAACTCGCGGTTGGAACCCGGGAACAACGGCTTGCACGGCGCTGGAGTCGCGGGAGGTGGCGCTCGTGCGCTACGGGCGAATCAGGTGGGGCGCTGCTAGGGCGTCAGGGGTTGCGTGGGGCGGTCGCTGAGATCGGGCGAGGGTTCCCAGATCGCTTCGAGTTCGTTGCCGTCGGGGTCGAGGAACATGACGTTGCATTGGACTTCGCTGTAGCCAACGATTTCGACGTCGCGCGCCTTGAGGCGCTGCTGGAGCTGTTCCAGTTCCTCGAAGGAGCCCATCTCCCAGGCCATGTGATACATGCCGACACGATCGGCGTCGGGGCCTTCGGCCTCGGGTGGGAGGGGCATGAGGGCGAGTTCGTGGGAGGAGTCGTCGCCGGCGGAGAGGAAGGCCGCGCCGCGACCCTGCAGCTTGAGCTGGAGGCCGAGGATTTCTGTGTAGAAGGCGACGGCGCGATCGACATCGCGCACGCGCAGGGCGACGTGGCCGAGTCGTTTGGGGATGCCTCGGAGCTCAGCGGTGGTCATCGTTGGTCTCCGTGTCGGACGTCGACTGGGAGGGAATAGGGTACAGGGGCTGCGCTCGTCGCTGCGGCTGTGCGAACGAGACGGCGGAGCTAGACTCCGCTCGCTGTTACGCGGTTTGGAGACGCCATGGACTTCGCTCTCACGCCGATCCAGGAGGACATCCGGGCCAACGTCGGCAAGCTGATGCAGCAGTTCGGCGACGACTACTGGCTGGCGCATGACCGCAGTGGGGACTTCCCCTTCGAGTTCAGCGACGCAATCGCGGAGGGTGGCTGGTTGGGGATCGCGATGCCGACGGAGTACGGCGGGGCAGGCCTGGGCATCGCCGACGCGGCGGTGATGATGCATACGGTGGCCAAGTCGCCGGGCGCGATGAGCGCCGCCAGCGCGATCCACATCAATATCTTCAGTCCCAACCCGATCGTGGTGTTCGGCACCGCGGAGCAGAAGGAGCGCTGGCTGCCGCCGCTGATCAAGGGCGAGATGCGGACCTGTTTCGGGGTGACGGAGCCGACGGCGGGTCTGAACACGTCGCATATCCAGACGCGGGCTCAGCGCGACGGCGATCAGTACATCGTCAACGGGCAGAAGATGTGGACCAGTACGGCGCAGGAGGCGGACAAGATCCTGCTACTGGCGCGCACGACGCCGATCGATGAGTGCGAGCGGGCTTTCGACGGGATCAGCCTATTCTTCACGGACCTCAATCGGGACCACGTGCAGATCCGCGAGATCGAGAAGATGGGGCGCCACGCCGTCGATTCGAACGAGGTGTTTTTCGACGAGATGCCCGTACCGCTGTCTGATCTGGTGGGCGAGGAGGGCAAGGGTTTTCGCTACCTGCTGCACGGGCTCAACCCGGAGCGGGTGCTAGTGGCGGCGGAGGCGGTGGGAATCGGCGAGGAGGCGCTCGATCGGGCGTCGAAGTATGCCGCCGAGCGGGAGGTGTTCGGCCGGCCGATCGGGCAGAATCAGTCGATCCAGCATCCGCTGGCGGAGAGCTGGTCGGAGTTGCAGGCGGCTTGGCTCATGACGCTTCGTGCGGCCTGGCTCTATGACGAAGAGCAGCCTTGCGGGCCCGAGGCGAACGCCGCTAAGTTCCTGGCGGCGGAAGCGGGCAAGCGCGCCTGCGAGCGGGCCGTGCTGACTCACGGCGGGCTGGGCTACGCCAAGGAATTGCACGTGGAGCGCCTCCTGCGGGAGTCGTTGATCAATTGGATTGCGCCGGTGACGCCACATCTGATTCTGTCGAACATTGCGGAAAAGGCGCTGGGGTTGCCGAAGTCGTACTAGCCGCTTCTCTTGCGGCATGGGCCAAGAGGGTCCAAGGGAGGAGGCGTCATGCCAGGGAAGTACTTCGAGGAGTTGGAGGTTGGTCTGACCTTCCGGCACGAGCCGAGTCGGACGGTGACGGAGACGGACAATCTGCTGTTCACCACGCTGACGATGAACCCACAGCCGTTGCACCTGGACGCGGAGTTCGCGGCCGAACAGCAATATGGCAAGATTCTGGTCAACAGCATCTTCACGCTGGGGCTGATCGTGGGGCTGTCGGTTGGCGACACGACGCTGGGGACAACGATCGGGAACCTCGGCTTCGAAGAGACGACGTTTCCCGCGCCGGTCTTTATCGGCGACACGATCACGGCCGAGTCCGAAGTTGTTGCGTGGCGGGAGAGCAAGTCGAAGCCGGACCGCGGGATCGTGACGTTCGAGCATCGCGGAATCAATCAGCGCGGCGAGATCGTGTGCCGCTCGCGGCGCGGGGCGATGATGCTGCGCAGGCCGTCGGACTAGCGGCAGCGACGGGGGAGCCGTGATGGCCGAGCGAGCGCAGACCGAGGCCGCACAGCGCCTGCGTCGGGCCGTGCACTTCGTGCCGGGCGCGAACGAGAAGATGCTGACGAAGTCGTTGGGCTTCGCGGCGGACAGTTTGGTGCTGGACTTGGAAGACGCGGTGACGCCGGAGAACAAGGACTCGGCGCGGGGGGTGATTTGCGAGTGGCTGCGCGAGGTCGATTTCGGCCGTCAGGAGCGCGTCGTACGGCCCAATCCGCTGGACACGCCCTGGGGGCTGGACGACCTGCGGGGGACGATGGAGACGCCGCCGGACGCCTTTTTAATTCCAAAAGTCAGCAATTTGGGCGAAGTCGAAGCAATTGATGCGGAGCTGACTCGCTTGGAAGCCGAGTACGGGCATGCGGCGGACAGCGTGTCGCTGCTGCTGGTTGCGACGGAGACGCCGGCGGGGGTGCTGAATCTGCCCAGCTTCCCGCAGTGCCCGCGCGTGGCGGGGATGACCTGGGGCGCGGAGGACCTGTCGGCGGCGATCGGTGCGCGCCGGGCGCGGGCGCCGGACGGAACGTATCTGGATGTGTTCAAGCACTGCCGCGTGCAGACGCTGTTGGCCTGCACGGCGGGCGAGGTGCAGCCGATCGCTTCGGTGTTCGTGGAGATCAAGGCGCTGGACGCTTTGCGCGACGAATGCCGCGAGGACGCCTGGATGGGGTTTACAGGCAAGATCACGATCCACCCGGACCAGATCGCGATCGTGAACGAGGCGTTCACGCCGTCGCGCGAGGAAGTGGAAGAGGCAGAGGAGCTGCTGGCCGCGTTCCGCGAGGCGGAAGCGTCGGGACGGATGGCATTCAGCTTCAAGGGGCAGATGGTGGACGTGCCGCACCTGCGGCGCGCGGAGACGATCGTCGCGAGGGCGCAGGCTGTCGGCTCAGACGACTAACGGACGTCCGTGACTGCTGTCTTTGGCTGAGCGTCTTAGGCGCGCTTGGAGGCGGGGGTGCGGTTGGCACTGCGCCCACCACTGCGGCTGCCGTTGCGGCGGTTGTCGCCATTGCGCCGCCGCCCGCCACCCTGGCCTTGACCGCGTCCCGAGCGTTGCGTGGAGCGCTCCTGCTCGGGGCGAGCGGCTACCCCGACGGCAGCGCCGCCGAGTCCGTCGAAGGCCTGGCGCGGGATGGCAGCGCCCATGCGTCGTTCGACGGCCTGGACGAGATCGTGGTCGTCCGGGGTGACGAAGGTGTAGGCGCGGCCCTGGCGTTCGGAGCGGCCGGTGCGACCGATGCGGTGAGTGTAGGCGTCGGGCGTGGTGGGCATGTCGAAGTTGATGACGTGCGAGACTTGTTCGATGTCGAGGCCGCGAGCGGCGATGTCGGTGGCGACGAGGATGTCAAACTTCTGGGCCCGAAAGCCGTTGAGGGCCCGCTCACGCTGGTTCTGCGACATGTTGCCTTGCAGGGCGATGGCCTGGTGGCCGGCGCTGTCGAGCTGGCGGGCCAACTTGCGGGCGCGGTGCTTGGTGCGGGTGAAGACGATCGCGGAGACGAAGCCGTCCTCGCCGAGGACGCGTTCGAGCAAGTCGAACTTGCTGGGGTTGTCGACGGAGAAGAGGGCATGCTCGATGGTCTCGAGCGGCTGGTCCTGGTTGAGCTCAACGACGTGGGGCTCGTAGAGCAGGGCGTCGGCCAGGTGGCGGATCTCGCGCGGCATGGTGGCGGAGAAGAGCATGTTCTGGCGGTCTTCGGGCAGGGCGGCGAGGATGCGCCGGATGTCGGGCAGAAAGCCCATGTCGAACATGTGGTCCGCCTCGTCGAGGACGAGGGTGGTGATGTTGTCGAAGTGGACGACGCCCTGGCCGTGGAGGTCGAGCAGCCGACCCGGGCAGGCGACGATGACGTCGGGGTGCTTGCGCAGGGCGGCGCGCTGCGAAGCGGCGGAGACGCCGCCGAAGAGGGTGACCGCGGTGATCTTGGTGTGGCGGGCGAGGAGTCGGATCTCTTCGCAGATCTGGCTGGCCAGTTCGCGCGTGGGGGCGACGATCAGGGCTTGAGGCCCCTCGCAGGGCTCGTCCAGGATCTGCTCCAGGATGGGCAGCGCGAAGGCGGCCGTCTTTCCGGTCCCGGTCTGGGCCAGGCCGAGGATGTCGCGGCCTTCGAGGGCAGCGGGGATGGCTTGCGTTTGGATGGGACGCGGGTCGATGAAGCCGGCCGCGGCGATGCCGCGATCGACTTCAGGATGGAACTCGAAGCCGGCGAAGCCGGCCGCGTTTTCCTGTTGGGGGTTGGACATGTGGGTCTATCTATGGCCGTTTTGCGCACGTCCATACGGGGACGGCGCAGATGTGGCGCTCGCCTACCTAAACGACAGAGTCAGGGAGGGCAGATGGTTTGGCGGCGCGATCTTGGAGAGACCCTGTAGTACGCCGCAGCCGACTGAAGTGCCGACGAACTGGTGTCGTGAAGGCAACGTACCAGCGGTCTTCATCGGGGGCTATGCCCTGGATGTAATCCCGAGTGTGAGCGGGATTGTTCCCGGCCGGCGCTAGGTTTCGCGGCTGGCTTTGGGGAGAGGGTCGCCAGCTTGCCGGCAGCCTCCTGGGGGCTGAGCTTGCCGGCTTCGACCATGGCGTCGAACTGCTGCTCCCAGTCCTCGCGGGTGAGCGCGGGCTTGCCCTTGAAGGCGATGTCCTTGTCGCCGCCCTCTTGCTGGGCGAGGAGCTTGGCTTCGGCCTCCTCGACGGTGAGCTTGCCGGCGGCAAGGGCGCCCCCGCAGGGAGGGCGCCGCCGGCCTCAGGTGGATACGCATGGTTCGCGTTTGGGAAAGGAGTCACTCTTGCGATGACGCCTCGGGGTACCGCCGTTGGGGGCGAGACCGGTACACCGTCGTAGGCGACGGCAGGGGTTTCTCGTAGTCGCGGCGCGGCTACTACGCGCTGCATGGCTGGGCGTCGCCCACCGCCGCCGGGGTCAAGCTGGCCAACCCCGAATTGACCGTCGTGGCGGCCGGCGGCGTTGGTGACGGTCTGGCGATCGGGGGAGGGCACCTGCTGCACAGCTTCCGGGTCAATCCGTCGATCACTTACATCTTCATGGACAATGGCACCTACGGCCTGACCAGGGGGCAGTTCTCGCCACCAGCCAGGGCGGCTTCAGGGGCTTTCCGGCGCGGGAGCACATTGACGGCATCTCGCTGGGGCTGAGCATCCCAGCGACGACGTTCCTGGCGCGTGGCTACTCGGGCGCCGGCGATCAACTGGACAAGCTGACCGACGCCGCGATCCGGCATGCCAACGCCGGCCGGGGCTTCGCCTTCCTTGAGGTGATCTCGCCCTGCGTGGCGTACAATGACCGCTACGACGAGTGGCCCGGGCATCTCGTCGATCTGGACCTCGATCTGTCGCACGACCTGACCGACCGCGCCGCGATTTTCGCGCGGTTGATGCAGCTTGAAGCGGAGGGGCTGGTCCCGACGGGCCAGATCTTCCTTGACGAGAGCGTCAGCACGGACCTCGATTCCGGACCTGCCCAGCAGAACATCGACCCGACCGCTAACCTCGACGCGTCTAAGGACGTTCTCCACTCCTTCCAGGCTTCGAGCGCCTGTACCGGTCTGGGGCCGCGGGTGGATACTGTGAGGCCAGTGGAAGCGGAACAGATGGCGAGCGACGTGAAAGAGGATGTAGCGCTCCAGACGCTGGCAGACGCTGGCACGGTGCACCGCAATCTGACGACTCCGGTGCTCTACGAACACGCAGTGCGGGCGGGCGAGGGCAAGTTGCTGGAGGGCGGAAGTTTCGCGGTGCGTACCGGGGCGCGCACGGGGCGCAGCCCGAATGATAAGTTCGTGGTGCGCACGCCCGAGACCTCCGAGCAGGTCTGGTGGGGCGTTCACAATCAGCCGATGGAGCAGGACACCTTCGACCACCTGCGTGAGCGGGTGCTGGAGTATCTGCAGGGCCGCGAGCTCTACGTGCAGGAGTGCACCGTCTCGCGGGATCCGAGCCGGCGTCGATCGGTGCGGGTGGTGTCGGAGCGGGCGTATCACAGCTTGTTCGCGCGCACGATGTTCATCCCCAACGACGAGAGTGAGGCGGATCTCAGGGCGGATGAGGCGGCGGATCTCACGATCCTGCACGCGCCCGATCTGGAGTTGGGCGGCGACTCTGACGGGATCAGCAGCGACGCGGTGATCGCGCTGCATTTGGGCGAGGGGATCATCTTGATTGCGGGGACGTCCTACGCGGGCGAGATGAAGAAGTCGGTCTTCACGGCGATGAACTACTACCTGCCGCTGGCGGGGGCGCTGTCGCTGCACTCGGCGGCGAACCTGGATCCGGCTACCGGTAAGACGGCGTTCTTCTTCGGGCTCTCGGGCACGGGCAAGACGACGCTGAGTACGGACCCGAGCCGGCTCCTGATCGGCGACGACGAGCACGGCTGGTCAGAAGACGGCATTTTCAATATCGAGGGTGGCTGCTACGCGAAGGTGATCCGGCTGTCGCAAGAGGCGGAGCCGGTCATTTTCGACATGACGCGTGACTTCGGCACGATCATGGAGAACGTGGTCTTCAACGACGACAGTCGCGCGGCGGACTTGGACGACGACGCGGTGACGGAGAACACGCGCGGCTCGTATCCGCTCTCCATGCTGAACAACGCGTACCAGGAGCAGGTGGCGCCGCATCCGTCGCACGTGATCCTGCTGACGGCGGACGCCTCGGGCGTGATGCCGCCGATGGCGCGGCTGACGGTGCCGCAGGCGCTGTATCACTTTCTCAGCGGCTACACGTCGAAGCTGGCAGGGACGGAGACGGGGATCGACGAGCCGGAGGCGACGTTCAGCCCCTGCTTCGGCGCACCGTTCATGGCGCTCAACCCAGTCGTCTATGCGGAGATGCTGGAAGAGCGGCTACAGCACACGGAGGCGCGGGTCTGGCTGATCAACACGGGTTGGGTGGGCGGCGCGCCCGGAACGGGCTCCCGCATCGCGATCCAGGACACGCGGGCGATGGTGCACGCGATCCTGGAGGACCATCTGGACGATGTGGAGTACCGCAAGGACGCGGTCTTTGGCTACGAGGTGCCTGCCAGCTGCCCGGGCGTAGATGCAGGCATGCTGACGCCGCGCGAGCAGTGGGCGGATGCCGTCGAGTACGACAAGCGCTACTCCGACCTGGCGGCCAGCTTCCAGGCCAACTTTGAGCAGTTCCGGCCGCTCGTCAGCGCGGACGTCGCGGCCGCCGGTCCTTAATATTGCGACCACCGCGACACTATGCGTGATGCGCTTGGGGTGCCTGATGCGCTTGGGTTGGCCGCCGACTGTTCGGCTTCGATGGAACTCTCTGGTTGCCACGTTCCGGGCAGGGCGGGCGGTTGCGGATCGAGTGAGTCGCGGGGCTGCGCTTGCTCGGCTGTCACGATTGACGGGGCACCCGCTAGAATCCGGCCGTGAACGTTTCCGTCACGCTGTTCGCTGATCTGCGGCGCTTCGGCCCCAAGGGCCACGAAGGGTCGCTGAACGTCTCACTTGAGGACGGCGCGACCGCCGAGGAGATGCTGACGGCGATGGGCGTTCCGGAGGACGAGACGATTCGCGGCGAGATTACGGTTGGTCTGAACGGTGAGCTCGGGCAGCGCGATAGCGTGCTGAACGAGGCGGACGAGATCCTCCTGTTCAGCCCGATGGCAGGCGGCTAGACCGCCACTTCCAGAGTTTTCCAGGCAGCGAAGGAATTCGATCATGGCAAACGGCTTTCACAACAAGGTCATGCACGTCGATCTGAACGACCGCTCTTGGCGGATCGAGGAGCCGGGTGAGGCCTGGTTCCGCAAGTACGGCGGTGGGCGTGGCCTGATCGCTTACAACCTGCTGAAATACGTGCCGGCCGACGCGGATCCGTTGGGGCCGGAGAATGTGCTGGTGTTCGCGCCGGGCGTGGCGACGGGCGCGACCGTGCCGGGGGCGGGGCGCCACAGCGTGGGTGCGAAGTCGCCGCTGACGGGCGGCTTCGGTGAGGGTGAGGCCGGGGGGTTCTGGGGGGCGGAGCTGAAGCGCGCGGGCTGGGACGGGATCGTGGTGCATGGTATGTCGGAGAGCCCGGTTTACCTTTGGCTGAACGATGGCGAAGTCGAGATCCGAGACGCGACGCTCTACTGGGGCAAGTTGGCGCTGGAGGTGGAAGACGGGATCCGGGACGAGTTGAATGACAAGCGGGTCCGCGTCGCGCAGTGCGGGATCGCTGGCGAGAACCTGGTGCGCTTCGCCTGTGTCGGCAACGATCTGAATGAGGTGGCCGGCCGCACGGGCCTGGGCGCAGTGATGGGTTCGAAGAAGCTGAAGGCGATCGCCGTGCGCGGGAGCACGCCGCTCGTGGTGGCCGACGCGGAGCCGCTGAAGGAGATCGCGAAGTGGGTCTCGAGCACGATGGACGAGAACCATCGCGCGTTCCATGAGTTCGGCACCGGGGCGGCGATGCAGGCGAAGAGCCTGGAAGGCGGACTGCCGACGAACAACTATGTGCTGGGCGCGATGAAAACGGTTAACCAGGTCGATGCGATCGCGGTGCGCGACCAGGTTCGGATCGCGATGGAGTCGTGTTTCGCGTGTTCGGTGCGGTGCAAGAAGGTCGTGCAGGTGGAGCAGTTCGAGAAGGACGCGGGGACGACGAAGAAGGGTGTCCCGATCGCATTCGATCCGCAAGAGCGCTGGAGCGTGGACTCGCGCTACGGCGGGCCGGAGTACGAGTCGTTGGCGTCGCTCGGTCCGTCGGTGGGTGTGGATGATCTGATCGCGGTGCTGAAGAGCAACGAGCTGGCGAACGCGTACCTGATGGACACGATTTCGCTGGGCGCGACGATCGCGTGGGCAATGGAGGCGTTTGCCAAGGGCGTGCTGAGCGGATCCGACGCGGGCGGAGTGGAGTTGCACTTTGGCGACGGGGAGACACTGGTGCGGCTGATCGAGATGATCGCGACGCGCGACGGCATCGGGGACGTGCTGGCGGAGGGATCGGTGCGGGCGGCGGACCGGATTGGAGGCGGCCACGAGTTCCTGACCACGGTGAAGGGGATGGAGCTGGCGATGCACGACCCGCGGCACCTGGAGCGGATGCGGGTCTCCTATCTGCTGGCGC
>Ga0310120_10002458_pt1 | contig 13574 bp, 14 predicted proteins | sample CB27_AW_983_MG_FD_203506 | JGI IMG/M metagenome (GOLD analysis project Ga0310120, IMG submission 203506) | Marine microbial communities from Western Arctic Ocean, Canada - CB27_AW_983 | ecosystem: Environmental > Aquatic > Marine > Oceanic | place: Canada: Western Arctic Ocean | collected... | reverse complement strand
TGGCTTCGGTCTCCAGGCCGAAGTGTAGCGGTCGAGCCTAGCTCGACCAACGGCGGCCTGGAGACCACCGCCATGACGAAGGTCAGCAGAGATGAGTCGAATTCGATTCGACATCCGATCGAACCCCTCGGCTTGGAGCCGAGGGTAGGCCTTAGTTTCCTTGTCTACTTCTACGCTGTAAGCGTTAATTCCCAATCCGTGTCCGGTCGGCAATAAAGAGTAAATTCGGTCTGGCTCCCTGGTCTCTTCGAGAGTATAATCTCGTCCCAAGCTTGACGATGGGATAGGACAACTCGGGTCTTGTGCTGTCGACCCAACCTAGTACCGGCCGGCCAGGGGTATCTGGTAGGCTTACGGCCTACCAAGATTGTCTGCTGCCGCATTTCGGTGGAGGGGACAACGTGAGGAAGATCTATACTACCAAACGCCGAGGTCAGAAATCGGGGCTCAACCTCTGTGTCCTGAAGTTCCCGCTACTGTTTCTGTGTTTTTCTTCCTTGACCTCGGATCTGTGCGGACAGATCACCAAATCGATTACTGGCTTTCGGGCCCCAAAGTTGGATCCATCAATTGACAAGGTGGATTTGACACCGCTTTGGGATCTGGCGCAACAGCGGAGCGCGGAGCTGCCAGAGGCAGAGCTTAAAACTCTGGTCTGGTCCAACTTTCTATTTTTGTTTTACAACAAATTGAACAAGGACCGCTTCCTCGCAACTCCTAAACCCAATCTCGTCGTAGAGAAGATCGTTGGTGTTTTGAACCTGAATGCGAGGGTGGGCCTCTTAATAGAGGAGGCCCAAAGAAGTTCCAAGCGGGAAGCCTCCTGGAGGAAGAAGGCACAGCTCGTCAGCGAAATTTACCGATCGGCCAGAAAGCTGCGCAGTACCTTTTCGCAGTACTTTGTGGATGAAGGATCGACCACCTATCGGATCAAGTTGGCCAGAATGACCGAAAAGCCAATCCAGTTCAGGTACTGCTTGAGCCAGCTGAATCACATCAACATGTCCTTGACCAGAGAATTGGATCGTTATTTCTTCAATCCCGCCCCCGGTCTGGTTAGGCTCTCAGAATACCAGAGCAGCTCGATCGGCGTTCTCTGTGAGTCTTTGGTTAAACTGTCCGTTTTTACCAAAAAGGTGATACGGAACTAGGAGTCTGCGCGGTAGAAATGATCGTAGCGAGAAAGCGGGGAATTTGGGCCAGATTTTCTCGATTTCGAGGCGCATAGTTGTTCTATTCGTCGAAAAATCGGGGAAATATGGGCCGATTCTACCGTTTCCGCAGTAGATCAATTTCTACCGCGCAGGCTCCTAGCCCAGATCGCACCGGGCTTCGCGCGCCGTACTCGACAGTTTGGGCCCCAAAGTCGTTGATTCTGCAGGCCGAGCACTGGATCAATTCAGGATCGCTGTGAGGTGGACACGCGGTCAGCAGCGCTCCCTCGCGATCCTGTTGGGTGCTGAAAGATGAAAAGGACAATGATCAACTGCCTTAGAGTGCTCGGACTGCTGCTGCTTTTCTCCTCTCAGACAATTCTGGCCAACGACGACGACAGGCTGCAGGAGCACCTGCGTTATCTCTCCTCTGATGAGCTGATGGGGCGGGGGAACAATCGCCCCGAAATCGATGTGGCCGCCAAGTATCTGGCAGAAGAATTTCGGCGCTACGGGCTCACACCCGTTGGCGAGGACGGAAGCTATTTTCAGCATTTCTCGGTCAAGATGGGCCAGAAGAAGGGTCCGGAAAATTCCCTGACGGTTGGGCAGACGGACACCACCTTCCAGTTGCAGGAGGATAGGGATTACCAGCTTCTGACTTTCGGATCCCAGGACTGGATCCGCGGTCCGCTCGTATTCGCCGGTTTCGGTATCACGGCTCCAGAGCTCAACTATGATGACTACGCAGCCCTAGATGTACGGGGGAAAATCGTCCTGGTGTTCGAGCATGAGCCTCAGGAAAACTCCGGCAATAGTCCGTTTGGTGGGAAGGAGCTGACCCACTACGGGACCGTTACCTACAAGGTCATGAACGCCAAGCAGAGAGGGGCCCTGGCGGTGATGCTCCTGCCTGACAGATTCAATCACCCCAGACCCGAAGGTTCTCCTCCGAGATCGCCGGAGACGGTCGCCAATATGGGTATCCCGACGGTAAGACTTCTCGATCGTTGGGGACGACGGCTGCTCGAAATGAGTGGTCGGGACCTCGGGGAAATCAATCTCCGGCTCCATACTCGCCTCAGGCCCTGCTCCTTCGAGGTCGAAGATGTCTCAGTCGAGCTAGGGGCGGACGTTGTCGAGATCCGGCGCACACTGAAGAACGTTCTTGGATTTGTCCGGGGGCAGACGGATGAAGTGATCGTCATAGGAGCCCACTACGACCATCTGGGACTGGGGGATAACGCCTCCCTTGCTTCGGACAAGATCGGGGAGGTGCACAACGGCGCAGATGATAATGCGTCTGGGGTTTCCGGCCTATTGTTGTTGGCGGAAGAGCTCTCACTGATGTCTCCTCGACGGAGCCTTTTGTTTATCGCCTTCGCCGGGGAGGAACTGGGCTTGTTAGGGTCACAGTTCTATACAGAGCATCCTGCGGTTCCCCTGGCGAAGACGGTTGCTATGCTAAATCTGGACATGATCGGACGCAGCGACGGCGATGTGCTTATTGGAGGCATAGGCACTGCCTCGGTGTTTCGCCCGATCCTGGATGATATCGAAGCCGACTATCCACTGCGGTTCAAGTATTCACAGACTCCCCGCGGGTCCAGCGATCACCTTTCCTTTGCTTCAAAGAGAGTTCCCGTCCTCTTCTTCTTTTCAGGCCTACATCGCGACTATCACAAACCCACGGATGATTGGGAGAAAATCAACCTGGTTCGCACTCGCCAGATCATCGGAGTAGTCCGGAAGCTGATTCTGCGCGTGGACCTGTTGGATCAGCCGCCCGAGTACGTTGATCTTCGCAGCGATCGCCTGGGCAGTCAGCAGCATCCCCAGTTCGGTTTTGTTCCGGATACGAGCTGGACTCTGGGAGGCGTCCGTTTAGGTCATGTTCTCGAGGATACCCCGGCCGAACGCGCGGGACTCATGGACGGGGACGTCTTGGTTGGATTCGACGGAACCGAAGTCAACAATCTACGCTCCTTGCGATCTCTCCTGGAGGAAAAGAAGTCCGGCGACCGGGTTGAGGTAGAGGTGGTCCGCCAGGGAAGCATGGTGCATTTGACAGTCCAGTTAAGACCCTAAATGAAGATCTCGTCGTCGGGGGCTGATTCCATTGATCTGCCCCGGCTCGAGGCAGAAAGGAGACCTGTCAAGGTTGCCAGAACCGCCCTCATCACGGCGGATACCTCGAGGGCTGGCTCCAGAATGGCTCGGTGGACCCTGAAAGTCTGGCGCGACAGCTGGCTTAGAACTTTGTCTACTTGGCCGGATATCGGACTCAGATTGTCCCGCAGGACAGCTATCGTATGCTGTGTAGTGCGGTCCACCTGTTGTATCGCAGACCCAATCCGGGTGAGTTCTAGGGACAAGCTTTCCTGGGCTACCGCTACACCCCTTGCCAGGCTCTGAATCTGAGTGAGAATTCCCGAGGTCAGCTTCAAGGCGTCTTCTACTCGTCGAGCAACCAGAGGCACGTATTCCCTCAGCTTTTTCAGGTTTCTGGAAAAGGTGAGGCTGAAGATGAGATAGACAATCGCCTGGAAGAGGACGAGGCCCGCCATTATGATGACGCAAAGAGCCACCAATTCTGGATTCTGTCCACTCATCTCACTCATCGAAAATACCCTCCCAAGAGCTGTCGCCGCCGAAAAACGTGACCGCAGTCAGCTAGACAGCCGATGCACCGCTCAGAAAGCCGGACGCCCGGGCCGCTCGAACCAACGCAGACGGATCACTCTAAATAGGGTGTAGATCGAAAGGAAGACGTAGAATTCAGCGATCGATAACAGGACAGCTAAGACCAGCCAGCTACTCATGAGTCCTCTCAGTCACTCCCCTATACACTTGTTCTCAGTTCTGTATAACGGAGTGGATGCATATCAGGGGCCAAAGTCGGCAAACAAAGTGGAAGGAATCAGAAATCTGGGCTCCAGTCGATCTTTTCGGTTTCGTTTTCTTCTCTCGCGAGATATTTGAGGCGTCAAATGAGCCGCCGCCCCGTGTTACCATTGCAGAAGGTGGCGGGTGGGTTTCCAACGTGAGGACGTTAAGGAATAGCCACTTTTCGATTTAGGAAAAACGGCTAAGAAGCGGTTGCGGTTTCTGATAGGTGGAGCTTCTGATGAGTCCTGCTTCTCGAGTGCCAGAGCATCATCCTTTGAGAAGGCTCTTCCTGGGCCTCACCGATCGAGCCCTCACGCACACCTCCCTGAGAGACCGGGATATCCTCAACCACCTATAGTAACCTGCTCATGTCCTACATGTACGTGGAGGATCTCTGCAAGCTTACGGACGAAAACGGGAAGCGCCTCGAGTATCTGGTGGACATGCTGGAGCATGCTTCCCAGCAGGGTTCGGTGGCGGAGAAAAAGGGTTCCTACCAACAGATCGGGGACTATAGTTTGTTCGTGCTGGGCATGTTCCCGGAGAGTCTGGGTCAGGGGAGAAGAGCCCTTCCACCTTCCTACTACGCAGAAACTGGCCGACATGGTTATTCCGAGAGTTGCCAGTGAGGTGAAGTCAGCCCTGAAAACGACTGTTGTGTTCAGGAAGCTCGCAGGGAAGTTCGAGCGTTGCGTCCTGTCCTTGAACTGGATAAGAGAGTACACCGCCGATCCCTTCTATCAGTATATGCTGCGCCAGTTCGGTATTACCTAGCTGAATCTTGAATGGTGAGCAGTGCGCAGTGAGCAGTAGTCCGTCAGAGCCGCGAACGACTTGACCCGTTAGCAACATGAGGCCAAGCTCCGAGGAGAAAGCTGGACAACAGCACAATCTCCCCCGTACTCAGTCAGAATTTCACCCGAATGATCCGGTGCGGTCGGTCGCGGAACTGACCTTCGAATCCCGGTGTCCGGGGAATACTCGAATATCACAGAGCCCCGCGAAATGATTTCATCGTGAGCGTTTCCACCAGAGATCTGACTCGAAAGATCAAGGTAAAGGCGAGCGAACTGGGATTCGACTCAGTGGGTGTTGCTCCCGCATCGGCGATTCCAGAGGACCGGCTCCGAACCTGGCTGAGAAGCGGTTACCACGGCAAGATGGACTACATGAGCCGTCAGGCCGAAAAACGGTTGGATCCGGATAAAGTGCTGCCCGGAGTCCGATCCGTTCTCTGTGTCTTGTTGGACTACTACCATGCCTACGATCTTCCCTATGACCAGCCCAGCCTTGGTGTCATTTCTCGTTACGCTTCTGGAGAGGAATACCACCAGCTCATTCAAGGGAAACTGCGGCAACTATTGTCCAGAATCCAGTCTCTCTTGCCCCAGGTACAGGCCAGACTCTATGTGGATACGGGGCCGGTCATGGACAAGTACTGGGCGGCCCAGGCAGGTCTGGGTTGGCTGGGCAAGCACACCAACCTGCTGGACCGTGATCGGGGCTCCTGGTTTTTCCTGGGTGAGATCCTGTTGGATGTCGAGTTGGAATATGACCAGCCCAGTCTCGACTTTTGTGGCTCTTGCACTCGCTGTATCGACGCCTGTCCTACCGACGCCATCGTCGAACCCTATGTGCTGGACGCCCGGCGCTGCATCTCCTATCTCACGATTGAGCTGCGCGACGATATCCCGAACGAATTCCGGGAACCAATGAGTAACCTGGTTTTCGGCTGCGATATCTGTCAGGACGTTTGTCCCTGGAACCGGTCTGCTCCTGATTCCTCGGTTGCAGAATTCAAACCGCGCGAGCTAAGTCGACAGCCAGAATTGAAGCAGCTTGCCCAGATCACCCCAGAGCAGTTTCCAAAGAGATTCAGGGACAGTCCCATCAAACGGGCTAAGTGGAGAGGCTTGATGCGCAACGTCGCCGTCGCGATGGGCAACAGCATGGATCCCAAGATGGTTCCGGAACTCAGCAATCTTCTCGATTCGGAAGAGGGCATGGTTCGACGTCACGCAGCCTGGGCGTTAGCACAGATTGCGACCTCGGAGGCACTCGAGAGCATTCGGAGGCGTCTGGACCAGGAAGAAGACCCATCGACACGCGAGAGCCTTGAGAGGTTGCTGGCTCCAGTCGCTCCCGACAAGTCGAGCTCGGCCGAGCGGGTCAGGTTCGGCGAACCTTGAGCCGTGAGCAGTGATTAGCGGGATCAGTTCGCGGTTTTGCCTGCCGGACGAGTGGTCTCCCAGCGGTGCTGCCCCATTCGAGAACGAAACTTCCTGTTACTGGGAGATTGTGCGTCACTGCGTGGGGAAGAGTTGTCCGGCTCTCTCCTCGGAACCTGGGTTCATTTTGTTAACGGCTCAAGTCGTTCGCGGCTCTGTCGGACTTGGCTTCGTAACGCTGTTAGTTCGACCGTTGGCGGCACCTTCGGAGGACAGGAGACGTGCGACGTTCAGACGTGCGACGAATTTTTGAAGTTTCAGCTTAGTGAACCAGTTGCTTTCCAGCCTTGGCGCTGGCTTCCTTGGCCTGGGCAAACCTCTGGTTGAGTTCCTCGAGTTTCTCGCTATTCTCTTCCAGTGTTTTTTCGCTGATGATCAGGCCGATGAATTCAACGTGTAGAGTCCACGCCTGCTCGATCTGTTGGGTCTCAGGATTGCGAAACCAGCAATGTTCCCAGAGACGCTTGTTGTTGAGGTTGAGGGTGACAAGCTGCCCCGGTTGGTAAATCTTCCGTGTTGGGAGCACATCCACTTCCATTCGCTCGTCGTCGGGGTCGATAGCCTCAAGAATCGCAATACGCGCGTCGGTCACCTCTTTCTCACAAGCGGGATCTTCGTAGAAGGGAATATCCGTGTGGAGGACACGGTAGGGGATAAGGGGAAGCTCATCCGTTTCTTCAGGTTTGGGATCAAAGCTCTCAGTGGGCGGTGCTGCCGACTTGCGCGTGAATAACTTTTTCAATTGCCCCATCGGAGTGACTCCTTTTGTAGATCCTTTGGCATGGCCGCGAACCGTGATGCCGAAACAGAAATCATACCAGTTGCAGGGGCGGCTTGTAACCGTATCTTCAAGGTTGCGGAAAGGAGATCTCCGGCGCCCTTTGGGTCTGCGCAAGAATAATTTGGTGAAATGGCGCTCAGATGTGCGTCAGATTTGGCCGCGAACGATTGAGCGAAACCGCAGGCGTAGCCGGGTCAACGTTGAGGATTTCGCGATTGAGGAGCGGCCGAAGATGGTGTGAATATGAGATGCCAAAATGCCAAGTTATTTTTGCGCAGACCCTGAGAAGAGCCACTGAAATCCAGCAGGACGAGGTAAGTTTCCTAGGCCTCTTCGGCTTGACCTGGGTCGAAAGAACGTGCTAGAAAGTAGCGTTTCCAAGCTGAGGAGAAATAGAGGTTCCGGGTCTCGACGCATCAAGTTCACGGTAGAACTCTTAGGATAGTGGAATGACGTCCGCTGCGGCTCGAAAATATGCCCAGGCTCTGTTAGAGGTGGCAGTTCCAGAGAAGCTGGAGGATCAAGTTCTGGCAGACCTTGGTTCCTTTGGAGAGCTGCTAGGCGATTCCTCCGAACTCACGGAGGCACTCGCGAGTCCCGCGATTCCGATTGCGGCCAAGAAAGAAATGCTGAAACAGTTGTCCACCAGGCTGTCTCTAGCTCCGATTGTGACCAACTTTATCCTCGTTCTTCTCCAAAACGGTCGGTTCTCGCAGTTCGACGAGTGTCTCGAAGCCTATGAGCAAGCCTTGGACCGGAGTCACGGTATTGTGAGAGCTGATGTGTTTACATCCCGGAAACTGGACGACGGCGTCCGGCAGCGTCTCGAGGGGGAGGTTTCCTCGATGACCGGAAAGCAGGTCAAGCTTCAATACTATGAGGATGCGTCTCTGATTGGGGGAGTGAGAATCGAAGTTGGGTCGAAAGTCTTCGATGCTTCGGTCCGGACTCAATTGGATGATATCCACCGACGTCTTGTCGGTGTTTAGGGTAGCGCTAGAGGGGATACTTAGAGAATGGCCATTCGAGCGGAAGAGATCAGTCAGATCATCAAGGAACAGATAAAGGACTACGACACGGGCGTCGTGGTGAGCGAAGTGGGAACGGTCATCTCGTGCGGCGATGGCATCGCCCGCGTGCATGGGCTCGAGAAGGTGATGGCTCTGGAACTGATCGAGTTCCCCCACAATGTTTACGGACTGGCGTTCAATCTGGAGGAAGACAATGTCGGAAGCGTCCTTTTCGGAGAGTTCCATCACGTAAAAGAGGGTGATGTTGTCAAGCGCACCGGGAAAATCATGCAGGTCCCGGCCGGCGAGGCGATGCTGGGTCGTGTTGTGGATGCCCTGGGGCGACCGGTGGACGGAAAGGGTCCTATCAACACCAAGGACTTTTGTCCTATCGAGAGGGTGGCCCCTGGTGTGGTCGAGCGTCAGCCAGTCAGAGAACCCCTTCAGACAGGTTTGAAGGCGATCGATTCCATGATTCCGATCGGGCGTGGACAGAGGGAGCTGATCATTGGTGATCGCCAGACCGGTAAGACTGCTGTCGCTCTGGACACCATCATCAACCAGCGGGAATCCGGAGTCATCTCGATCTACGTGGCGATTGGGCAGAAGCGGTCCACCATCGCTCAAGTGGTGAAGACACTCGAGGAAGAAGGCGTGATGGACCAGAGCATCGTGGTGGCGGCATCGGCTTCCGACCCTGCGACGATGCAGTATCTGGCCCCCTACGCTGGTTGTGCCATCGGAGAATACTTTCGTGACAACGGTAAACACGCACTAATCATCTTTGATGATCTGTCCAAGCACGCAGCATCCTATAGGGAGATCTCCCTGCTGATGAGGCGGCCTCCGGGGCGTGAGGCTTTTCCTGGTGACGTTTTCTACCTCCATAGCCGTCTCCTGGAGCGGTCGGCCAAGCTCAGCGACGACCTGGGTGGGGGAAGCCTTACCGCTCTCCCCATCATCGAGACCCAGGCGGGTGATGTCTCCGCCTATATTCCCACCAACGTCATTTCCATTACCGATGGACAGATTTATCTGGAGACCGATCTCTTTCACTCCGGAATCCGCCCGGCAATCAGCGTGGGCGTATCGGTAAGTCGTGTCGGAGGTTCGGCTCAGAGGAAGGCGATGAAGCAGGTGGCAGGTACGCTTCGCCTGGATTTGGCGCAGTACCGCGAGCTAGCCGCGTTTGCCCAGTTTAGTTCAGACCTCGACGTTGCCTCTCAGCGCCAGTTGGCCCGAGGAGCTCGTTTGACCGAAATCCTGAAACAGCCCCAGTATCAGCCGGTGCCCGTGGAAAGACAGATCCTCCTTATCTTCGCTGGTACCGAGGGTCACCTGGATTCTCTCGAACTGAAGGAAATGCGTGCATTCGAGCTCGGATTGTATGATTTTGTCGAGGCCAACCACCCGTCCCTGTTTACAGACATCCTTGAGAAGAAGTCCCTGGATGATGAGCTGAAGCAGAAGGCGACGGACGTCATCACCGAGTTCAAAGAGCGCTTCGAAGCAGAAAAGGCCGCATAAGCACTAGATTCCCAGCATGCCAGGCAACCTTCTCCATTTGCGCCGACGCGTTCGGTCGGTAAAGAACATTCAGCAGATCACCAGGGCCATGAAGCTGGTTGCCGCTTCCAAGCTGCGGCGGGCACAGGATCGGATACTCGCCTCGCGTCCCTATGCTGCTAGGATGCTGGCCGTGCTCAATTCTCTGGCAACCCGCGTGGATCCTTCTCAGCACCCGCTGTTGGCTCAACGGAACGCGGAACGTGTGATGTTGCTGGTCATCACGTCGGACCGGGGTCTGTGTGGCTCCTTCAATCACCGCATTCTCAGGGGAGCGATGGCGCACATCGAAGACGACGGGACCAATCGAGCCCTGAGCCTGACCCTGGTCGGAGGGAAAGCGATCGACTGGTTCAAGTCCCGGCCCTGGCCGATTCGGCATCAATACTTGAACATCATGAGCAAGGTCGAGTTTCGATACGCTCAGGAGATAGCCCGCAATACCATTGACTACTACTCGAGCAGCGAGTTGGATGCCGTGTATCTCGTCTACAACGAGTTCAAGTCCGTCGTGCAGCAGCGAGTGGTGATCGAGCCACTGCTGCCGATCCGTCGTCTGGAGCTTGCTGAAGAGCATGCGGCCACCGTCGACTACATCTACGAGCAGCCTCCGCAGGCAATGTTCGACACGCTGCTGCCACGTCATGTGGAGACACAAGTCTTCCGGGCCATGCTGGAGTCAGAGGCCGCAGAGCACGGAGCCCGAATGACGGCAATGGATTCTGCGACCAGAAACGCGAGAGAGATGATTGAAGCCCTGACCTTGAAAATGAACCGGATTCGGCAGGCTTCTATTACCACCGAGATTATTGAAATTGTGACTGGGGCGGATGCCCTGCAGGGATAGGGTCCGCGTCCAAAGCAAGGCCCGTCGAAGAAAAGGGGAGTGTGACAGCGATGCCACCAGCCGAAGGTAAAGTGCTACAGATCATTGGTCCCGTGCTCGATATCCAGTTCGAATCAGGGCACGTCCCGGCAATCTATAATGCCATAACCGTGAACTCGGAGGGCTTTGGTTCCTCGGTTCCCATCAACCTGACCGCAGAGGTCGCTCAGCATCTGGGCGAAGGAGTGGTCAAGTGTGTTTCGATGCAGCCGACGGATGGAGTTGTTCGAGGAATGAAGGCGGTCGACACGGGCGGTCCCATCTCGGTCCCGGTTGGACAGGAGACGCTGGGGCGAGTCCTGAACGTGTTGGGAGAGGCGGTCGATCGTCTGGGTCCGGTCAAGACCGAGAAGCGGTATCCCATTCATCGGCCGGCTCCCAGTCTCGAAGACCAGAGCACAGAGACCGAGATGCTCGAGACGGGAATCAAAGTGATCGATCTGATCGAGCCCTATTCCAAAGGGGGCAAGATCGGCCTCTTTGGAGGCGCCGGGGTCGGAAAGACCGTCATCATCATGGAGTTGATCAACCGAATTGCAACCCACCATGGGGGCTTTTCGGTGTTTGCAGGAGTAGGTGAACGAACTCGCGAGGGGAACGATCTCTGGTTGGAGATGAAGGAGTCCGGCGTCATCGACAAGGCGGCGCTGATCTACGGCCAGATGACCGAGCCCCCAGGTGCCCGGCTCCGCGTAGGCTTGACGGGGCTCACGGTTGCCGAGTACTTCCGGGACGAAGAGGGGCAGGATGTGTTGCTGTTTATCGACAACATCTTCCGCTTCACCCAGGCGGGGTCCGAGGTTTCGGCGCTTTTGGGACGCATGCCTTCGGCCGTCGGATACCAGCCTAACCTGGCCTCCGAGATGGGAGAGCTGCAGGAGCGGATTACCAGTACCAAGAAGGGATCGATTACCTCGATCCAGGCGATCTATGTGCCGGCCGATGACTACACCGATCCCGCCCCTGCGACTACATTCGCCCACTTGGATGCTACCACCAATCTGGATCGCGCCATCTTCGAGCAGGGAATCTATCCGGCGGTCGACCCCCTTGCCTCCACCAGCCGGATCCTGGATCCGCGGATTATTGGAGACGAGCACTATGGCGTCGCGCGCGCCGTCCAGGGAGTCCTGCAGCGCTACAAGGAGCTTCAGGATATCATCGCGATTCTAGGTATCGATGAGCTCTCCGAAGAGGATAAGCTCGCCGTTTCGAGAGCCAGAAAGATCCAGAGGTTTCTCTCCCAGCCGTTCTATGTGGCGGAGCAGTTCACCGGTATTCCCGGGGTGTACGTTTCGGTTCAGGAGACCATTAGTGGGTTCAAGGCGATCTGTGACGGAGAGTACGATGGGCTCCCGGAACAGGCCTTCTATATGGTGGGAGGCATCGATGAGGTGCTCGAGAAAGCGAAGCAGTTCCAGGAAGAGGTGGCCTAGTCTAGAATCCGTCTGAACGTTTGCTGGGGTTGTCTGAATTGGTTGAAATAGGGCTGACATGATCAAGTTGGAGATTGTGGTTCCGGACGGACTGGTCTTCAGTGGGGAGGTAGATGAGGTGACGCTTCCCGGTGCCGGGGGCTATCTCGGGATCCTTCCGCAGCATGCTCCGCTGCTTTCGGAACTCCGCGTTGGTATCCTTTCCTATCGGGTGGACTCGGACGTTACCAAGCTCTTCTGTCGATCGGGATTCGTTGAGGTGCTCGCTGACAAAGTGACCGTCCTGGCAGAGGCGGCAGAGAGAGTTGATCAGGTCGATGCGGATCAGGCTCGCGAGGACAAGGAGCAGGCGGAGCGAGTCCTGACGGCTAACGATCCGGATACCGACTACGACGAAACGATGCTGCTTCTGGAGCAAGCGGAAGCGCGGCTTCAGCTGCTTGAGCCCTCGACCCACCTGTGAGCTTTGGGTTGATCAAGCATCTCACCCTTCTCGGATTCTGCTTCCCCATTGTCGTAGTCGAGTGGGCTTGAGAGCCCCGGGTCAGGCCATATGTCGCCCTGATTCCCGGCTGCTAGACCCATGGCGAGAAATTCGGGATAATAGAGGCTGGTGTAGTGGGGGGTGGTGTAATGGCAACACGCGTGGCTCTGGACCACATGATCGGGGTTCGACTCCCTGTCCCCCAGCCAATCTCAGCCCGCTCGGTGTGAGGTGTCACTGGAATCTCTGACGCGAAGTTCTAGCTGCGCTGGGAAGGTTTTTTGAGGAGGCTAAGGATGACGAGAAGGCTAACTGTCCTGTTGTTACTCTGTACTCATTTTTCTGCGATTGTTTATTCGGCCGACCGGGGGACCTCGACAGTTGAACTGGTTGGTGGGGAAGCCACCGTCCAGTATGGTCGTCCGCAGTTGGGAGGACGCGACATGCTCGGCAAGGCCAAACCGGGCATGGTGTGGCGATTGGGTATGAACCAGACAACCACGTTGACTACCGAAGTGGATCTCATGTTTGGAAGCAGCAAGGTAGCCAAAGGCGTCTATTCCCTACTTGCAGAGTGCACGGGGGTGGACAGCTGGAATCTGATCGTGAACTCTGCGCCAGAACTACGGGGCACTAGTCGAGATCCTGGAAACGACGTAGGAGTTATCCCTTTGAAGGTGAGCACGGCAAGCCAGAGTGTCGAGGTACTCACCATTTCCCTGAATCGCACCGGAGATAAGTTTGGGGAAATCGCAATAGAGTGGGGAAACCGCAAGCTTGAAGCGGCGTTTAAAACCGCTGATTGAGGCCTTAGTCTGCGTCTGCGGAAAGACGCTCGAGTTCGATGTCCAGATGAAGTGTCCGATCGGGAACGACTTCCATCCTCGCGCTAAACGCACGGTAGCCAGGGTATTCGACCCTAAGCGGCTGCGTAAAAATCAAATGGCATTTTGCGGTGTTAAGTTCGGGCCAATGGTGTAGTTCGAGGCCGGAAGTTCTGAGTGGTTGGATAGGGGAATCTCTTTGAACTGACGGTTGGAGAGCTTCTTACCCTTGGTGTACGCGCGTTCATTGACAAGCGCTGTGACTTCGAGACCGGTTTTCGTGGTCGTCCCTTCGATGTACTTCTTCATGAGCTCC
>Ga0310120_10002453_pt1 | contig 13585 bp, 18 predicted proteins | sample CB27_AW_983_MG_FD_203506 | JGI IMG/M metagenome (GOLD analysis project Ga0310120, IMG submission 203506) | Marine microbial communities from Western Arctic Ocean, Canada - CB27_AW_983 | ecosystem: Environmental > Aquatic > Marine > Oceanic | place: Canada: Western Arctic Ocean | collected... | reverse complement strand
GAGTGCGATGGCGTCGTGATGCTGCTCGGCGATATGCCAGGCGTGACCGCTGAGGTCATCGACGCCGTGACCGGGGCCTGGCGGCAGACGCCTTCATGGGCTGCCGTGACCGACTACCGCGGCCAACTCGGTCACCCCTTCCTGTTCAGCGCCTCCGCCTTCTCGGATCTACGAGAACTCCACGGCGACAAGGCGGTATGGAAGATTGTCGATTCCGAGCCCCATACCAGGGTTGCCCGCCTCGCTGTTGACAGACCCCTGCCTCGAGATATCGACACGTGGGATGACTACAACGCCGTCTGTGCCGCATTTGGCTTTTCACCGGCGGAACGCACAGCTGCCTTGTAACGCGTTTCTCCTCGAGACCGTGGGATTGGAGAGCACCTGGATTGGCAATCATCTGACTGCGCCGCGGGCCTCGTTCGTTCGTCATCAAGATCGAGCACCAATCCAATGATCGGTATATTCCATCCATGTTCAACTTGGCGCTAAGCATCTCAGCGTGCCTTCGCTCCGGAACCCGCGTTGACCTCGCGTGGATCGTCGAACATGGCAACTCCACAGCCCCCGACCCGACCCAGGCGGTCGCAATCACGCCCGGCGGGGGACGTCTCGGGTCGCTCGGGTCCGAATCCCTGGAAAGTCAACTCATCGAGTTGGCTGGGATTCATAGAAGTCGCGGCCGGCTGGTCAGTCTGGACGCCGGACCAGTCGACTCTCTGGAATCGGGACCCGGGTCGAGACGCCAAGTCAAGTGTGTGCTGGTTCAGGCTTCGGAGATGCCCGAGAACCTCTGGCAGTGCCTTCTGGACCGAGAGCCTGTCTGCCTCGTGAGCCAACTGGATGGAGACACGGTTGCCGACACGGTCCTGTACACCGCGGACACGATTGCCGGATCGAACGACGAGGCTCGTCGGGTCTTCGAACTCGAAACGAGCAAGACCGAACTCATCGGTGAAACCGTGGTAACCGCTCTCTGGTCGACACCTACCCTGCTCGTAGTGGGTGACGAGAAAGCCGCCCAGCCTCTGTGTCAGATCGCCACCGTGCTGGGTTGGAATCCCATTGTTGCAAGCAGCCCAGACGAAGCTTCGGGGATCATCGCAAGCCTCTCACCCATGGACAGCGTGGTGGTCATGGGTCACGACCTCCCAATGAGCGGAGGAGCACTGGCAGCGGCCCTCACGAGCGAGGTGGGCTACATCGGTGCCGTTGGTTCCAGACACCTGCAACAGGCACAGGCCGACTGGCTGGCATACCGAGAGTTCACCGATCTGAGTCGGATACATGGGCCCGCTGGGCTGGGTATCGGAGCGCGAAATGCCAAGGAAATCGCCGTGGCAATCGTCGCGGAGATCGTGGCAACACAGACAGCCGGAGTCCAGTAGGCGATCATCCCGGTCCGAAGACATTGACGGCGCCCACGTCCGTATCAGACCGTCGGCCGTTCGCTCAGAGGCACCTGGTAGCCATTGATGCATCGGCGATCCACAGCCCGCGAACGCTGACAAGTCGTCTAAGGGTCACGCTTGGTAGTGAGCGGATTGGTGGTCGGAGCGCTATAGGTGCCGATCCATTCCTCCTTCCAAGTCGAGTCGAACTGATCAAGGTTGCATCCGGGTTGGTAGACCGAGATCAACTCGCGGGTGATGTGTTCACGATGCGATCGCAGCCCTCCCGGTACCTCGTAGGTGCAAATGTGGAGGTTCCATCGATCCCCGGCTCGCCGTACCCAACAGCCGGCCCTTGGGTGTTTGAACGGGAACGGCTCCCTTGAGAGATCCTCAGAATGGTCGACGTAGATCACGGCAAAATCCTGAGGCTTCAAGTCGGGGTCAGGTCGGAGCATGATGGCGTAGACCCCGGCAGCGGCGGGGGGATTCCAGCCGCCCAGTACCCGCGGTCCCTCGAACGGGTAGCCGGCAAGTGAGCCCAGCCTGATCATTCCTCGCCCGACAACTCTTCGTCCTCGCTGAGGACGTTGACGTCCATCAAGGGCCAGGCCGGCAAGTTCGCCAACGCCGCAGCCTCTTCAAAGGCCGGCACAGCGAGTTTTACAGCCTCTTCAGCCGATCCGGCATCAACAACCAACTGGGCGCCGTAGGTCGTTGTTCCCATGCCTGACGCGATCCCACCCATCGGAGCGACAGCGTCCGCGAGGGCGACGATCTCCTCGCGAGAGAGGACACGGTCGCCTCCAGCGCGGAGTGACACACTCCACCTCACAACAAACTCCTACCGCAACTTCGGCAGACCCGCAGCAAACGCCTCAAGGCTGCGGAGGTTGCGGCCCGGAACGATGGCATCCACATGCCGGGCCGCGACCATCATGCCGAGCGTGCTCGGCTGGCAGCCCTCGCCCTCACCCTGGTAGGGGTTGATCCACACGATCCGATGGGACAGGCGCGAAAGGTCCTTCAACGCTCCTGCGAGGGTTGCCGGGTCACCTCTATCGTGCCCATCGGAACAGATAACAACGATTGAGCCACGGGTCATGCCCCGCCTTCCCCACTGTCGTACAAGCTCTCTGAGTGACTCCCCGATCTGCGTACCGCCGTCCCAGTCCGACACACACCGAGTGGCAGCAGTCAGGGCATCGTCGAGTCGTGGGGAATCGAGTGCTGGGGTGATGCGAGTCAGATGCGTACCAAAACAGAAGACCTCTACTCGACCGGCGGCGCGCCTGCTTGCGTGAGCGAACTGAAGCAGATTGCGTGAATAGTCCGACATCGAGCCAGATACATCCAAGACGAACAAGAGTGGCCTGACCCGTAGTTTTTGGCCCACCCAGAGCAATCTGGGTGCTTCGTGGTGCATCCTCATCGCTTCACGCGAAATGCGACGCATGTCGGGTCGCCTTCTCTCACCGTCAGCGCACCGCCGTCGGCTCCGACGTTGCGGTGGACTCAGGCGCATGCGAGCGATGATGCGTCTCAGCGTTGCAAGCTCTTCCGGCGTGCAGGCTGAGAAGGACTTGTCTCGCGCCACCTCGGCGTCGGACGCGACGAGGCCGAGCGTGATTTCCGGATCGTCACCCTCTCCTCCCGTGCCGGGCTCGCTCGCGGGGACCTGCAGCACCGCCTGTGTTTCCATCGTCTCCGAGACTGACGGACTGTCTGCATCGTGTCCGGCCTCGCGCTGGGACCGAAAGAAGCGACCAAATACACGGTCATAAATACGGATGTGATCTCGTCTGGTGACCAGACTCGCGTGTCCGCTCCAATAGAGATCGTGCAGGTCAACCGGATCCAGAACAGCGACGGCTGCGCAGAAGGTCGTGATATCACCGGTCCCGATTGGCAGACCTTCGTTGCGAAGTTCATGTCCGAACTGAACGAGGCGATCAACAATCGGCTCGTCAGACATCGGCTACGAGCAACCCGAGATCGCTGGCCACCTCGTCGAAGTCGTCTCGGTCCTTGATGACCGCGCCCAGCGTGTCGCGTGCGCTCTCGACATCGAAATCCCCAGAGTCGATCACGCCCAACGCCGCCACCCAGTCGAGGGTCTCGGCAATTCCAGGGGGTTTCACCAACTCCCTGTCGCGTAATCGGCTTACGGCCGTCACCACCTTGCGGGCCAGGGTCCCCGGGACATCAGGCATTCGAATCTTGACGATGTCGACCTCTTGGTCTACGGAGGGATAACCGATCCAGTGATAGAGGCAGCGCCGCTTCAGAGCGTCGTGGAGCTCCCTGGTCCTGTTTGAGGTGAGAATGACGATTGGCGACGAGTCAGCCCTGATGGTTCCGAACTCAGGGATGGTGATCTGGAAGTCGGAAAGCAGCTCAAGAAGGAATGCCTCGAACTCATCGTCGGCACGATCGATCTCGTCTATCAGGAGAACGCACTGGTTTCCGGCTCTTACAGCTTCCAGGAGAGGCCGCTCGAGAAGAAACTCAGCGCTGAAAAGCCTGCTGATGGCATCACCATCCTGCATCTGGTCGCCGGACAGAGCACGAACGTGCAACATCTGCCGTGCGTAATCCCATTCGTACAACGCTTGGTGTGTGTCGATTCCCTCATAGCACTGGAGACGGATCAGACGACAGCCGAAGGCAGTCGAAAGTGCCTTTGCGAGCTCGGTCTTGCCGACACCGACCTCGCCCTCCAAGAGGAGTGGTCGCCCCAGTTTCAAAGCGACGAACAAGGTGGTCGCCAAACCACGGTCAGCCAGATATCCGACACCGCGCAGAGTGTCAGTCAGTTCGAGTGCGTCCTTGAGACCCCTGCCGCCTTCCTCGCCAACCACAGTCAGACCCCAGATGTAGGCGTCAATGCCGTTTGGTGGTCGTCTGGCCCAAGATCAGGTCGCGAATGGACTCAGCCGAACCACTCAACTTGCCCTCGCGTGCAAGCCGTTCGCGCCAAGCTGTCTGGAGGTCTTCGCCGTTCTCGGCAAAGCCGTCGAAACTGAACTCACGGGCATTGCGGCAAACTCGAGTAGGGCTGCAGTCCTCGTCAAAGTCGCCAAGCGTCTCTTCGTCGTCAGTCAAGCCCGTCTGGCTCAAACCTTCGGCGCTATCGCGTTCGAGTCGCACTAGGAACCTCCCCTTGAACACATCAGGTTAGAACGCCGGCACCCATTCGAATGAGGTGCCAACTGGCCTGCGATCCTATCGATGACACTGCAGCCGAGAACTGACCGCGGTCTACCCACTTCTACCCGTCGGGCACGTAGCCCACGGCCTCGTGAAGCCGAGTTCGCCTGCGGGTCATAGCGGGTCTGGCCGGAACAGGTGAAGCCTCTGGAGCAGGCTCGTAGGTGGCACCGACGACGATTCCCTCAGCCATTCCATAGAGAAGCGGCAGAGCACCGGCTATAACCCTTCCGGTCTTGTTGATCCGCTCGACACCGGGTTCGATCGACTCCGCATGGCGCTTGATCTCCCAAACCAGCTCGGCACAAGCCTCGAGTTGACCAGCCACGCGCGTCAGTTGGGAGCCGACCACGAAGAGGTAGATCGCCAGCTCCGCCACGAGTACTGCGATGGCGATAACGGTCAGAAGAACCAAGAGCGTCATGATCGCACCTTGTCCAGCACCCGCCCGAGGAACAGGTGATGCTCCAGGCCTTCAAACAGGACTTCATCAAGTCGAGCGGCTGTCTCTGCGATCAACGCTGTGTCCAGCGTGTTCGTGGCCGCCTGCTCAAGCGTCGAACGAATCAGGTCGACGCGCTTCTCGATAACGCCAACGAGCACGACGAGAATTGTCAAGAGCGCCGCGACAGCGAATATGACGATCAGGCCGAGTCCGAGCGTGACCCACCAGAGGCTTTCCTGTGCGGAACCGAGTATGTACATGGTCAGCCTCCCAGCCGGTTACGACCGCGAGCCAGCCCGGCGACGATGGCCTCGGCTGCCTCGTTCGTTGCGTTGAGTTCGTCCAGCGCTGCGGTGTGATCCACCGACTCCTCGAGAGAAACATTGATCTCCGAGGCCTGGCCGCCGATCCGTTGGGCGAGGAGGAGTATCGGCACCACCAGAGCGACGACGGCGAGGACGACGACGATGCCGACCGACCACCCAATCACCCAACCAGCGGTTGATGCTTCCGCAAAGACAAGTGCAGTCATGGTGTCAACCTCCTAATCAGAGCGTGTCGCAGAACTCGCGAACGGGGCGCAGGTTCTCGTTCACCGACGGCAGGACTACCGGTACTGTGCTCGTCTTCTCGGCTATGACCTGTACTCCACCCAGGAGGTTTCCCAGCGTTCGCTTGACGGCGACCAGGTGGAGGATCACGCGGATCAACCCCAGTGCCGTGGCGGCGATGATCAGCCCCGCGATTGCGACGGTGAACCATGCGACGGTTGCCATCAAAAATCCTCCTATTCAGCCCAGTAGTTTTCCGACCGAGCCCGCATACCTGACTGCCCCGTCCGCTACTTCCTTGATGGTCTCGTCCGTGGTGGCCAATAACTCTGGCGCAGTGTCAAGTTCACCTATAAGTGCCACTCCAGCAGCCAAGGTGTCGTCTGCCGCACCGCGAATCCGTTCCAGCGCAGCGAGTACCCGATTGAGCAGCGCAACAAGGATCGGCACCACCAGTGCCACGAGAACAAGGTTTCCGATCATCCACATGCGAGTTCTCCTTATCAGTTGGGCGGCGGTCGGTATGGGAGGAAGAAGCGTCGAAAGACCCTGACCAGCGCCATACGAAGCGCACGTATCCCGATCACAACGCCACTCGCGGGCTTTGCTGCGGCGACCTGGTCAGGGTCGAGGCCACTCTCGACAGCGTCCAGGCGGTTCTGCATGTTCGTGGCGAAGTCGTTGAGTAAGACGGAGGTCACGTCGGCGACCATTCCGCGCCCGTACTGTGCGGCTGCGCCGGACAACTGTAGATCGAGGGAAATATCGATTTTGGTTCCCAGAGATGATGGAGAGAGGGCGACGTTGAGTTTCAACGCTGCCTGGCCTCTGCCTCTCTTGTCGGCTCCCGATGCGTCCACGACAATTGTCTTGTTTGCATCGTCCCGTTCTGTTACTTCAGCCTCTCCACCAAACTCGAGCTTGACGGGGCCCAGTCGGATGGCGACGGTCCCCTGGTACCGATCGTCGCCGATCTCGTCGGTCAGATCGGCACCAGGAAGACAGGCGGCAACACGTGGGATGTCTCCGAAGAACGTCCATACGTCGTCAATCGGCTGGCCAGCCTCGAAACTGTTTTCGATCAACATGTCGCACCCTTTGAGAGATGGGTCTTGGCGACCTCATTCTCGTAACTAGAACGGCAGCCGAGACAGCAGAAGTGGTAAGTCTCGCCGTCGACCTCGAGGGGGTGGCTACTACTGTCGGCGTTGACGGTCATACCACAGACGGGATCAACCACTTCAACAGTTGACGCGACCGGGTATGCCCTAGTTGGTACGGGCTTGAGGGTCGGGCGAAGCTTGACGAGTTCAGCCAGCACAGCGACAGCGACCTCTCGGTGGCTGATTCGGCCGAGATCGAGGCCAGCAGGCACCCTTATCGATTCGAGCTGTTCCTGCGGTACATCGCGGTCCGCAAGGTAACCCAGCAGAGCCTCGCCGCGCCGCGCCGATCCAATCACTCCGAGGTAGGCGGGAGTGGACGACAGGGCACTTTCGATCACGTCCTCGTCGCCGTGGCCCTGGGTTGCAACCACCACGAGAGAACGAGAAGAAACCGCATCGCTCGAGAAGTCGGGTCCATCGATGAGCTCGGTTCTCCAACCCAGGTCACTGGCCAACAGACAGAGGGTCTGCGCCATCGGTGATCGACCGACAACTACAAGTTCAGGGACAGGAACTACCGGTTCGATGAAGATCTGCAGCGCACCGGTGCTCTGGCAGGAAATAGCGATCGCGGTCAGATTCTGTGGTAAGTCGCCGAACTGATCGGAAACGCCAAGGACGAGCAGGCGAGGTTCGCGCCTTTCAAGGGCTCTCAAGGCTTCTCGAATGAGCACCGGTTCTGCGCACGCTCCGCCGATCCAACCGATGGTCTGGCCAGAGGCGGTAACGATGGCCCGCGACCCCTGCTGTCCAGATGAAGGCCCTTCCCGCCACACCACGGTGGCAAGTACGAACTCCTCCCCACGTTGCCGCAACTCGACGGCGTGTTCGAGCACCCCCCAGCCGTCGATTACCGGCTCACTGGTCATCGGTCTGTCCTGATGGGTGGTGAACCCGACACATCGTGGCCTTCGGTAAGTGCCTCATATACGCGATCAGGCAGCAGGGGCATATCAATGTTGCGAACACCGGTTCCCTTGAGCGCGTCGATCACCGCGTTGACAAAGGCGGCAGGGCCACCAACTGTGGCGCATTCGCCGACGCCCTTTGCCCCGATCGGATGGTGGGGACAAGGAGTCACCACCTCGTGCAACTCGAATCCCGGCGTCTCCCATGCGGTCGGGAGCAGGTAGTCCATGTAGTTGGAACCAACACAGTTTCCTTCGCTGTCAAAGGTGATGAACTGCATGTTGGCCATGGCATAGGCCTCAGCCAAGCCACCCATGATCTGGCCTTCGACGATCATCGGGTTGATTCGCACTCCGCAGTCATCAACGGCGACAAAGTTCAGAACGTCCCAGACCCCAGTGAGGGGGTCGACTTCCACCGTGGTTATGTAACAGCCGAAGGGCCAGGTCAGGTTGGGGGGGTCGTAGTAGGCATTGTTCTCTAGACCTGGCTCCATCCCGTCGGGGATATTGGTGTAGGCCGCCATAGCGCATTCTTGAATGGTGACTCCACTATCCGGCGAACTCCTCAGGTAGAAGCGACCCAATTCCCACTCGATGTCCTCCTCGGAGACCTCGAGCAGGTGGGCGGCGATCTTTCTCGCTTTGGCTCTGATCTTTCGTGAAACCATCGAGACGGCAGCACCAGCAACAGGTGTGCTACGTGAGGCGTAGGTGCCCATTCCGAATGGAGCAGTGTCCGTGTCTCCTTCCTCGACGACCACGTCGTCGGCAGGGATGCCAAGTTCATGGGCGACTATCTGTGCCCAGGTCGTCTCGTGTCCCTGCCCCTGGCTCTTGGCACCCGTTCGCAGGAGTGCCTTGCCGGTCATGTGGACACGCAACTCGGCAGAGTCGAACATCTTGATACCGAGGATGTCGTACTCGCGGCTGTTCCCGGCGCCAAGCGGTTCAGTCATTGTGGAGATGCCTATGCCCAGCAGACGTCCGTTCTTTCTCGCTTCTTCCTTCTGCTTCAGGAAGTCCTCGTATCCGATCGCTTCCAGCCCTATTTCAAGACACTTGCCGTATTGGCCGGAATCAGTGAGGAAACCGAACGGTGTTCGGTGGGGAAAGTCGTCGTCCTTTACGAAGTTGAGGCGGCGGATCTCCGCTTGGTCGATTCCAAGATCTTCGGCTGCAGCCTGAACCATTCGTTCCTGGAAGAACATTGCCTCGGTGATACGGAAAGAGCAGCGATAGGCGACACCACCAGGCGCCTTGTTGGTATAAACGCCGCGTGCCGTGAGGTGTGCCACAGGGATGTCGTAGCAGGCGAAGGCCGCGTGCATCAGGCCGATCTTGAACTTGCTTGGCTGGGCGTCGGAGAAAAAGGCTCCGTGATCGGAGTCCGTGTGCATGCGCACACCAAGTATCTTCCCGTCATTTCGCAGAGCCATCTGCCCGCGCAGATAGATGTCGCGACCGAAGCCTGTCGAGATGAGGTTGCCTGTCTTGTCCTCTATCCACTTCACAGGGCGTTCGAGCAGGATTGAGGCCAGAATGGACACTACGTATCCGGGATAGATGGGAACCTTGTTCCCGAACCCACCACCGAGATCGGGCGAGACGATGCGGATCATGTGCTCGGGGAGTTCGGCGACCATTGCAACAGCGGCCCTGATGATGTGCGGTGCCTGTGAAGTCATGTACACCGTGAGCTTGGAGGTGGCCCGGTCGAAGTCGGCGATGGAACCGCAGGTCTCGATAGGTGACGGATGTGACCGCGGATAGTGCAACTCAAGTTCCGACACCGCGTCGGCCGCGGCAAAGGCCCTGTCGGTGCCGTCCTTGTCGCCAACCTCCCAGTCGAACACCACGTTGTCGTGCTGGTTCTCCTTGTCATCGCGTATGACTGGAGCTCCGTTTGCCGTTGCCTGAGTTGGGTTTACGATGACCGGCAAAGCCTCATAGTCGACAACGATCGCCTCGCATGCGTCCTTGGCGATGTAGGGGTCGTCGGCTACGACGCACGCGACTTCCTGTCCCTGGAATCGCACCTTGTCGGTCGCTAGCACGGCCTGGGTGTCATATGAAAGCGTGGGCATCCATGCCAGGTTGCGACTGGCCAGCAACTCGCCCGTGAGTACAAGCTGCACTCCCGGAATGGCCAGCGCTGCACTCGTGTCGATGGACTTGATGCGTGCGTGGGCAAGAGGACTGCGGAGGATCTCCATGTGCAACATGCCGGGCAACGTGATGTCGTCTACATAGTTGCCCATGCCGCGAATGAAGCGATTGTCTTCGACACGGCGGCGTCTGGCTCCGAGGCCACCGATCTTGACTTCATCGACGGTCATGGTGCCTCGTCTTCCTCAACGTTGTCCTTGGCTCGGAGCAAGGCTGCTGCCACGAGCACCGATTTGACGATGTTCTGATACCCGGTGCATCGGCAGAGATTTCCCGACAGTGCCCACCGCACCTCGTCCTCGGTCGGGTCGGGATTCTCGTCAAGCAGAGCCTTCGCGGTGAGCATCATCCCCGGCGTACAGAACCCACACTGGAGACCATGCTCGTCCCTGAATCCCTCCTGAATGGGGTCCAGTCCACTCGCAGACGTGAGACCCTCGACCGTGGTGACCTCGTGTCCGTCTGCCTGCACGGCGAACATGGTGCAACTCTTCACCGGGCTACCGTCAATCAACACCGTGCACGCACCACAATGGGTGGTATCGCACCCGATGTGTGTACCGGTCAACTCGAGGCCCTGCCGGATCAGGTGGGCAAGCAACAGTCTGGGTTCGACGTCCAAGGTTTGTTTCTTGCCGTTGACGGTGACCGTGATGCGTCGTACCGGGGTGTCGACGGGTGTTTCCGTCGTCACTACCTCAAACAGGCTTGTCATGTCAGGCCACCTCTTGGGTCGTGCGCTGAAGGCTCGAAAGGATTCGCGTCACAAACGTGGCAACAATGTGCCGCTTGTAGGCTTCGCTGCCTCGATGATCGGATCTCGGTTGCGACATTTCGGCGGCGTGTCCGGCGGCTCGAGCAATGTTGTCGCCGTTCAGTTCTTCGCCGACAAGCATCTCTGCCGCTGCTCCGGCGCAGATCGTGGAAGCGCCGACACCAGTTAGGCCGATGCCGGCTCGGGCCACCTGGGTACCGGAGAATTCGACCGAAACTGCGACGCCAACGGTGGCGAAGTCGCCGACCCGCCTCTCTAGTTTCAGGTAGCCACCCGCCCGGGTGCCTACGGGGGCGGGAACAAACGCTTCGATCGCGAGTTCGTCGGGCTCGAGGACGTTCTGGAATGGACCATCCACGAAGTCGACGCACGGGATGGACCGGCGACCATTCGGGCCCTGGACAACGACAGATCCACCGAGTGCTCCCATCACCGAAGCCCAGTCACCCTGGGGGTCGGCGTGGCAGAGCGATCCGACCACGGTGCCCCGCATGCGAACTATGGGATCAGCGATAAGAGGAGCAGCCGCGGCCATCGTGGGCTGAAGCGTGCCGAGTTCCCCGTCCTTCTCGAGATCCACGTGGCGACACAAGGCACCGATGCGGTAGGTGCCGTCAGGATCGGCTCCGTGGTAGGCGAGGCCGGGGATGTTGTTGATGTCGATCAGGATCTCCGGCGAAGCGAAGCGGAGTTTCATCATCGGCACCAAACTCTGGCCGCCAGCAAGCACCTTCGCCTCGCCACGCGCCCCTCCCAGAAGCTCTACAGCCGCCTCAATGGTCTCGGGCGCCTCGTAAGAGAATCGGGATGGATACATGTCAGCGGAGATCCTTTCCGTAGCCTACGAATCGTCATTCGCTGACTGGGGATCAGGAATCGCAACCGGCAGCGACTCTGCATCCGGATCGGGTCGACGCTCCTGATGCGGCGGCCACGGCCCCTGCACGGGCTGGCCAGCGACCTTGAGATGGTCGATCAACTGTGGCCACGCCCACACCGTGGGGCTGGCACCCGTCTTGGGTGAGTCCTCAATGAGCTCAAAGAGTCTCGGGTTGCCACGACTATGACCAGACGACTCAATTGCCACTGTTGTCCCTCCCACGTCAGACGGCATCACGAACCCGGCAGACCGTAGTTCAAGAACCGACTCAGGCAAATAAAGCAGGTCTCTGCCCGCCAGGGGAGGGAAGACTATGGAGACCGCAACTACGACCGGAAGTTGCCCGGTCAAGCGGTCCCAACACGACGGGCCGGGACTCGAAGAGTCAAGTCTGTATAAAGTGCGGGGAGATTAAAGAGCATGTCGACAACGCCAGTACCATGCGTTTTCCACAGGCTCCAAAACTAGAGTGAGGTAGCCCATGTCGACTCCGGTCACCAGGAACTCCAATTCTCTCGCCTGGTTTGTCGTTGTGGTCGCCGGCCTGGTGGTTCTGGCCGTGGTCTGGGGCCTGGAGTTGTCCCCGCGTCTAGACGCCGGCCAGAGGGTCCTCGACGGTGCCCGACCTGTGTTCACCGAAGAGCGTGTGATTGGAGACCGGGTAGGTATCACCATGATCGACAACGTCGTCGACATGTTGGACCCGATTGTGGATGCCCAGGGTGGTGCGGCCGACGAGGTGGGACCTCTGGTGGAGTTGGTCTCTGGGGCTACCGGGCTGGCGCCAGGCGACGTCCTCACTGCCATCGAGGCCAACTTCCCCCATACCTACCATCTGCTGCTGACCCTCCCCCTTGACCAGGTCAGTGCAGAGATCCCCGGCTTGTTGACCTTCGTTGCCGACAACTCGGATCTCGCCGACGCCGGCGCCGTGCTCGCCGCCATCGGCGAAAACACCCCCCGCCTCGCCCAAGCCATCACCAACCTCCTCGTGGTAACCGACAACTGGCGCGATGTCGCGGGAACGAGTGGGGTAACGCTGTTCGACGGCGTCACATCTGTCGATTCCGTTCCTGAGATACGCGACTTCTTCGTCGCTGACGTGGTGACGGCCATCGAGACGGTTGCACCGGACTTCCGAGACCTGGACGAGCCGTGGCCGAAGGTTGGACTTATAGCAACAATTCTGACGATCATCGGAGTGGTGGTCGTGGTATTCGGCCTCCTGATGCTGGCCCTGACCAGGACCGCTGCATATAGGCGGAACATACACATCATGGGCTGGTCGGTCGTCACCCTTGTCGGCGTCATCGTTGGTGGCGGGGTTCTGGTCCTCGGACTCTTCCCTCGACTCGACGGCGGACAACGGGTGCTTGACGGCCTCCGTCCAGCATTCGTCGAGGAACGGGTCGTCGGCATGGAGGTCGGCGTCGGCATCGTCAACAACGTCGCCAACATGGCGGACCCGATTGTGGATGCCCAGGGTGGTGCGGCCGACGAGGTGGGACCTCTGGTGGAGTTGGTCTCTGGGGCTACCGGGCTGGCGCCAGGCGACGTCCTCGCTGCCATCGAGGCCAACTTCCCCCATACCTACCACCTGCTGCTGACCCTCCCCCTTGACCAGGTCAGTGCAGAGATCCCCGGCTTGTTGACCTTCGTTGCCGACAACTCGGATCTCGCCGACGCCGGCGCCGTGCTCTCCGCCATCGGCGCAAACACCCCCCGCCTCGCCCAAGCCATCACCAACCTCCTCGTGGTCACGGACGGCTTCCGCGAGATCCCGGGGATCGACCCTCTCACGAGGTTCGACGGCTCCCCCGTCCGGTCGATTCCGGAGCTGCGGGACTACTTTGCCGACGACGTGGTCCCCGGCGTCCGGGCGGTCACCGCGGACTTCCGGACCCTCGACACGACACCACCTCCGGTCGACGTGTTCCCACCGCTCCTGCTCATCGTCGGGATCCTCGTCATCATCTACGGGGTCGCAATGCTGACGATCACCAGGGCGGTCGCACAAAGTTCCGCGGAACCCGACATTGAGGCTGAGGAGAAGTCTGCACTGGTCACTGCCTGACCCGCACGTTTCCAGC
>Ga0310120_10002451_pt1 | contig 13588 bp, 10 predicted proteins | sample CB27_AW_983_MG_FD_203506 | JGI IMG/M metagenome (GOLD analysis project Ga0310120, IMG submission 203506) | Marine microbial communities from Western Arctic Ocean, Canada - CB27_AW_983 | ecosystem: Environmental > Aquatic > Marine > Oceanic | place: Canada: Western Arctic Ocean | collected... | reverse complement strand
TCGCTAGCCACAATCACGTCAGGTTGCCCAACAATCCATTCATTTGTCACTTCAGAACGGCCATGCATAATGACCCAACCACCCTGAACTCTGTAGTTCTCAAAAGTCTCTCGTGTCAATCGCTCTCCAGTTTCGACCCACTGAAGCGTTTCATACGCATCCTGAGGACGACCGTCCCATCCATCAAAGAGTGGTGATTCAATACGTGATGCACTTGCGGTATACGGATATGCCTCGGTAGTCACGTCAATGCCTCGTTGACGAGCACCGCGTATCATTGCCAGCGTCTCCTCAGCACGCGACCCAGACGTACTGTTCATATGAACAATGTGTAACGCTGCACCAGTAGCCACGGCATTTGCTATAACTTCCTGAACCGGAGCCATGGGACCGCCCCGTAGGAACTCCGATGATGAGCGTAAATGGACAAACGAGGGGACCTGAAAGCCTGCGGCAACGTCGAATAAATCAAACAACTCATAATGACTTGCGCCTGGTGTATAACTGAGACCGAACCCAAAGCCGATGCCCCCTTCACGCAGCCCGCGCTCCATTAGGGAGCGGATACGGTTAAGCTCTGTGTCAGCTGCCGCACGATACAGGGTGTCGTCACCACTCTCCCCAAGAGTAAGTGTCCCGTCACTATTGCCACGAGCAAATACGCTTCCCATGGCGCGCACCCGTGCACCTTGATGACTGACGGACGCCCCGTAATGGATCAGCGCACCTGCGTCTTCCCGCCGGTCATACCACCGCGCAACTGGAAAGACTCCGATCTCGAGTTCTAGTGCCGTTGTCACACCGTCCATTACCTGGAAACGGCTGCTCTCCAAATCCTGACCATGCGCATGAAGATCAATAAATCCAGGAGCGACGACCAAACCAGTCGCATCAACAACCTCAGCCGCGCCCAATGGTGTCTCTGACACCGTTACTACGGTACCGTCTCGCACACCAATATCCCGTATGCCATCTAATCCACTTTCCGGATCGATAACACGACCACCAGATATCACTAGGTCAAATTTTCCATTTTTAGAAATATTCTGATCCGCAGTTTGCAACGAATCTTCAGACGAACATCCGATGACAAAAGCGCACATCACTACGGCGAGGCCAGACCGAGTCACGGCACGGTTAGCGTGCCGTCTTCCCTCGTACATCACCACAATCCCAACACTTTCCACCATGTAATACCGACCGCTAGCCATATGGTGAGGTTTAAGAGTGATGCGGCAAAACCAACACGCCACCAATCAGCGAGACTCACATAGCCCTCTATGAAGATTACCGGCGAAGTGGTCGTCCCGTAATGCGTTATCCCGGCCTGCAAATTGTTGATAAACAGCAGGCTGTACACCACCACTGCTGGTGGTGCACCAATACCGATCAACATCACGATGAACGGGGCATAAAGAGCCAACGCGTGAACCGTAGTACTCGCGAAAAAGTAATGCGTGTAGAAATAAATGATTAAGGTTCCAACAAGAACAACGAACCACGGCACACCAACAAACCACGCTCCAATCCAGGTAGCAAAGACAGTCGTCACGCCCGTTTCATTCAGGAGCCCACCCATCGTCAACAAGCCGCCATACCAAACATAGACATCCCACGCTGAACGTTCACCAAGCGCTGCATTCCACGTCAATGCCCCAGTGACAAAAAGCACGCTAAGCCCCACAAAGGCGACAAGACCAGCGGAGAGCCAAGCTACATAGGACGAGGCTACCCAAGCTCCAATAAGAAATAAAAAGACTGCCAACACCGTGGCCTCAACACCACGGATGGGCCCCAATTTATCAAGTTCTCTTTGAGCGAATTGCGAAGCAGCCGGCGTGTGCTTGACCTCGGGGGGAAGCATCCACATAACCAGATAAGGTACTGCGAGACTCGATACAATCCCGGGGACAAGCCCAGCAACAAACCAACTGGTCCAAGTCACCTCAATACCGGCCACATCCAACGCAATCTGCCCCAAAAGTAAGTTCGCCGCACTACTGTAGAAAAACATCGCCGACGCAACGACGCTCGTCTGATACATACACGTCATGAGAAATGTCCCAAGACGCTTCGCAGTTTCGCCAGGCTCAGAGTCGTAGAGACTGCTAATGCTTCGTGCGATTGGAAAAACGATGCTCGCCGACCTAGCCGTAATGGACGGCACACCCGTTGCGAGGGTCGCGTCTGTCAAGTGCAATGCGTAGCCAAGTCCGATGGAGGTTTTGCCAATGCTACGTATAAACCACAGCGCAATACGCCGTGCAAGACCACAATCTCGGAGCGCGCGCGACATCAACATCGCAGTCAAGACCATCCAAACTGCCGTGGCCGAATACCCATCAAGTGCCTGCTCCATCGGAACGCCGCCGACAAGAACCAACATCGTCACACCAAGCAGCACTATCTGTGAACCTGGTAGAGGTTGGAACATAAGACCAGCAATCGTCGCAAAAAAAATCCCTGTAATTCGCCACCCTTGCGCATTTACAGCATCCGGCTGAGGCAGTAAATAAACGACAACGAGGTAAACAGCAACTAAAGACAGGAGTCGTTGTGGCTTCGCTGACATCGGATATCCCGACTAGTGAACCCGCTCCACGACAGCGGCAAGTCCTTGCCCGACACCGATACACAACGTTACCAATGCATAGCGACCTTCAGTTCGTCGAAGTTCTCGAACCGCGGTCAAGGCGAGACGGGCACCAGACGCTCCGAGCGGATGGCCAATCGCTATAGCCCCACCATTAGGATTGATGCGGCTATCCTCCGCCGGCAAGTTAAAGAGTTTTAGACAACCAAGTACCTGACTTGCGAATGCTTCATTGATTTCAATCACATCCATATCGTCTAGTGTTAGCCCTGCTCTGGCGAGCGCTTTTCGCGATGCCGGCACCGGACCAAGTCCCATTACGCGAGGTTCCACACCAGCTACAGCAGCTGCTACGATACGAGCTATCGGCTCTATCTCCACTTGCACTCCTGCGTCACGAGAACCCACGATTAACGCAACAGCACCGTCATTAATTCCAGACGCATTACCAGCGGTGACGACCCCCTTGTCAGACAATGGCTGCAGGCTTGACAGCCTCTCGAAATCAGTTCCAGGGCGAGGATGCTCATCCTCCACAACAGACGTAGATCCCTCACGCCTTGAATCCGCCACAGAAACAGGGTGCAGTTCGCCACCATAAAAGGACGATCTCTTCGCACGCTCATACTTTTGCTGTGACAAGGCGGCAAAGCGATCACTGGCCTCTCTGGTAATGCCTAAATCAGAGGCTATTTCTTCCGCTGTCTCAAACATCGCATGGTCACTGTACTGTTTTACAACGATTTGATTAGGGAACCGAGAGCCAAGCGTAGAGTCATAGGCTGCAAGCTGACGTCCGTAGGCACGCTCAGATTTGGCAATCACAAATGGAGCGCGACTCATACTCTCGACGCCGCCCGCAACGAACAGTTCTCCCTGTTCACACTGAACTGCGCGGGACGCATCAAGCACCGCTGCGAGCCCACTCGCACACAAGCGATTAACCGTCATCCCGGCAACATCTACCGGAAGCCCTGCGATCAAACCAGCTCTTCGACCGATATTCCGGCAATCTTCACCCGCCTGATTGGTGCAACCGACTACTACATCCTCATATTGGTCCGGCCTGAACGGGCTACGCTCCACAACAGCCTGAATCACAGTGCCAAGCAAGTCGTCTGGCCTCACAGATGCCAACGCTCCAGCGTGGCGCCCAAAGGGAGTCCTCAACCCGTCATAGATAAACACGTCACGCATAATTCACATTCCTCTGCAAACCAGAGATCGAGTTTCCATGCCTCTTTCCTGTTCATTACACGAAATACAACTCCACATTGGCTTGCACAAGCAAACTACAGTCCCAACACATTCTGCTGCAACTTTGACATCCCTTGCTCGCTCGCCCATAAGTCAAGTTCGATTGAAGCTAACTCATCAACTACCGGAACAGCCAAACCATTCGTGCGGAGATCGATCGCTTTCAGATAGGTGCTACACGAACGACATTCCTCGATGCGAACATGGGGCCACGCTTCGCTGATGTGATAATCCAACTGGTCGGCCTTCTCTTCGCCGCACCCAGGACAGCAACTTCGAGAAAATACCCACTCGCTCGCGCATAGCGAACACTGTAAGGTGCGCGTGCCCAACCTGGATGGCTCATCGCGTAGCACAGAGGCAATAGGCGGAGACTCACAATACGGGCAGACACCAAGAACTGAACGCTCACCAACTGGCTGCAGATTCCCGTCTTGCACAATAGCTTCCGCAATCGGCTGTCTAAAAGCGCGCGGGAAAAATTCCACCGGCTGATAGTCACAGCCTAGCTCGAGTGCAATCTTTTCATTCGAGATTCCTTGCGCACAATTCCTGAGTATGCGACTTGCTGCCTCCGGGTTAGCAACAAGACATTTCGAAACGTCCGCGAGCACGTCCGTTGACGACGCCTGTAGGGTTCTCACGAACTCAACAAACCGATGCGGACGACATTGCATGAGCTGCTGCTCAAGGCATTCACGAAAATAAAGCGGCTTCAACGACAATGGCACTAACTTTTCCGTCAGCAGACCGGACTGCTTAGTCTCCGTGAACACAGCGAATTGAGTGCGAATCAACTGTAAATAAAAAAATAACAGTGGACTGGCATGTGAATGCTTTTCACTGAGGAATTCGGCACGCTTTGCACGCTGGTGCCACACGCCAGAATCAGGAAACGACGCCAGCATTTACGAACCCCTAAAGTAGTTCAGAACGGGTCCGTTCTTCGTGCCAGCGCGGATGATGATGACGTGCCCAACGATCGGTCACCGTGCCGTCGACCATCGCCCTAGCAGTACCAGGATAGGCGACAGTCCCAAGGTAGACGTGCACCACAAGAAGTACTCCACCACCAAGGGTAGCGAGATAATGTGACAGACGCATCCAGCGCAGCACCTCAGCCGAAAAGTACTCAGGAAACCACAGAAACATTCCGCTAACGAGAAACACGATCGCTAAAATCGCCTGGAACCAAAAAAACATTTTTTGCCCAGCATTATATTTGCCAGCCGGAGGAACACGGTCTGTGTCACGCATCGCGTAATGCTTAACCGCGGCGAGCCACTGCCGATCTCCGTCATCAAGAAACATGTCGCGAATCCATGCGACAACCATGACGACCATCCCTATTCCAAACGCGACACCAAACCAAGGATGCAAGACACGTGCGGCCGCACCACCACCAAACAAGATCGTCATCCAAAACAGCGTAGGGTACGCAAACGCTAGACCGGTCATGAGCAACGCAACAAAAGCACCTCCAACAATCCAATGGATAATTCGCTCAAAAAACGTAAACCGCAGGAGAATACGATTCCGAACCTCACCAGTCGCTACAGTCATCACTAGACACCTACTCCTCTAGCCGCTCTGGACCGAAAGCGAGGAAATGAACTAGTGCACCAACAACACTAAAGCTCATCAAATACGCACCGAGACGCTTGAAAAACACGAGCCCTGTCATCGGAGCAGGGCTTGCTGTAGGGTCGGCGGGCAGGCTGTAATCCTCCAGGTGGTCGCCATGCGGAACGACGTACATCATGTGCGTTCCACCGACCCCGGCAGGGTTGTAGACGGCCGCGTTGTCGTATCCGCGAGCCTTCAATGTTTCAATTTTCTGGTCAGCCAGCGCTAACATGTCCTCTTTACTTCCCCAGGAAATAGCATTCGTTGGACAGGTTTTAACGCAGGCAGGCTCCAGCCCAGACTCCACCCTGTCAACACACATGTTACATTTCGACACCTTGCGAGTACTCGCGTCAAACTTGGGAATATCAAACGGGCATCCGGTCACGCAATACTGACATCCGATACAGTTCTCTTGGTTAAAATCAACAATGCCGTTCGTGTACTGGACGATGGCACCTGGTGCCGGACACGCAAAAAGACACCCCGGCTCTTCGCAGTGCAAGCACGCGTCTTTCGTAATTAACCAATTTAGGTTGCCTTCAATCTCAACCTCATTAAAGCGCATTAGCAGCCAAGTTTTCGGGCTAAGATCTTTATGACTCTGAATGCTGCCGAAGTTGGCTGTCGGCTCCACACCGAGATCATTCCACTCCTTGCACGCAACCTCGCAACCTTTACAGCCAATACACTTCGAAATATCAACTAATTTTGAATAGGTTGGCCCTGCCGAACGTAGAGCATCCATTGGTATCAGAGAGCTTGGACTCGCAGATACCCGACGAATCGTAAGACTATCAGCCATCTAGAAGGCGTCCTCCATTGCGATTGTTTGCATCCTTATTGAACCAGTCCAGCCAATTGACGTTTTACTCCAGCCGACCAACCACTCACGCCTGCTCCACATTAACGAGAAACGCTTTAAATTCAGGACAGTTTGTGTTCGCGTCACCCACATAAGGGGTCAATAGGTTCGCCATTGAACCCTGAGTCAGGCCAACGAAGCCCCAATGCACCGGAATCCCGACCGTCCAAACCACACGACCGTCTACCTGAAGTGGCTTAATCCGCTTAGTAACGATGGCCGTTCCCTGCACTTCGCCACGTTTTGACCAAACGCGAACCTGGCTCCCGTTCAAAATCCCTTTCTCCTCGGCAAGTCCTTCCGGAAGCTCAACAAAAAAATCGGGCATCGACTCAACCAATAGAGGGACATTGCTCGTTACAAAATGCTCGCGTTCAACCACCCGGTAGACCGTACACGCATACGGAAACTCGTCGTACCCATCGGCTAGCGTTTCCCGTACACCGTCGTACCACTGAATTACCGGATTGATTGGAACGTCTTCATGCAACAGGTTGCGGGTTGGACTCTCGACCGGCTCATAATGTTCAGACAATGGACCATCCGCCAAATGGCTACTGAATAAACGCGCCACTCCTTCTTCAGTCATAATGAAAGCGCCAGGAGCACCCGGTGCCGGTGGCGTGTTACGTCCATAATCCGGTACATCGCCAATCCACTCTCGACCGTTCCACGCAATACCTGCACGAGTCTGGTCCCAAGGGCGACCTTCAGCATCAGCGGAAGCTCGGTTGTATAAAACACGACGGTTCGCCGGCCAACTAAACGCCCAATCGTGATGCATACCGAGGCCCGTAGGATCATCAGTTCCACGACGTTTCATCTGGTTTCCAGCCTCTGTGTAGCTACCCGTATAGATCCAATTACCGGCCGAAGTCGTGCCATCGTCCCGCAGACTACCGAAAGAATCTAACAATTGGTTCGTCTCAAGGTCATAACCGTTGATTTCTTTGGCGAGCTCGCCCATCGTCGGCTCCCGCGGATTCAGATAATCCCAAGCCAAATGCTGAATTGGGTCGTTGTAGGCACCGCCCTCTTCCTGGTACAGCTCCTTCACACGCCAGAACAATTCAGACAATATCCATGTATCAGGCTTCACCCCAATAGGTGGATCAATCGCTTTTTCTTTCCATTGCGCCCAACGACCGCTGTTCGTGAACGAACCATCTCGTTCGATCCAATGCGACGAAGGAAGGTAAAGCACTTCGGTATCAATATTGGAAGGATCCATCCCGGGAGCTTTCCAAAACTCGGCTGAATCCAGCATGAAGGGGTCAATGACCACCTTCCATTTGAGTTTCGACATAGATTCAAGCAGCCGCGGAACATCCGGCCCAGCAAGTAGTGGGTTAAACCCCAGCGCAACAAAACCTTCGATTGTACCTTGACGCGCTTTATCCCAGATCGACAACCAAGTCGCATCGCCATCTTGTTTCGCGAGGTAGTCGTACGCAAAATCATTGTCTGGCGTCGCGTGATCACCAAACCACGCCTTCATCTGCGAAACGTAGAATTTTGGATAATTTCCCCAGTAATTACTCGTTTCAGGAACAAGTGGCCGAGGTGTTGAATCAGCTAAATGGCGATCGAATGACGTTTGTTCAGGCGTAGGAACCTTGAGATACCCTGGCAAAATACCTGCGACAATTGCATGGTCAGTTGCACCTTGCACATTGGCGTGTCCACGCAGAGCGTTAATGCCACCGCCAGGCCTTCCTATGTTGCCCAGCAAGAGCTGCAATATTGCCGCTGTACGGATAATCTGAGTGCCGACGGTATGCATCGTCCAACCAACGGCGTACATGATCGTACCAACCTTATCTGCCCGTCCCGTTGAGCAAATAATGTCCGCCATCATCAAAAAATCTTCTTGAGAGCACCCCGAGATATCAGCAACAACCTCTGGCGTATACCGGTCATAGTGCTGTTTTAGTAGTTGGAACACCGACCGCGGGTGCTCTAGTGAATCGTCTCGCCGCACATACCCATCAGAACCACGCTCGTAGTCCCAGGCGGTCTTGTCATAATTACTCGCAGCCTCGTCAAACCCTGCAAACAAACCGTCGGAAAAACCGTAGTCTTCACCGACAACAAACGACGCATTCGTGTGCGCTTGCACATAATCAGAATGGTGTAGGTCGTTCTCAAGGGCGTAGCGAATTAACCCGCCAAGCACAGCAATATCAGACCCGGGACGAATCTGCAGGTGACGGTCCGCAACGGCAGAGGTTCGAGTAAAGCGCGGATCGATCGTCAACAGCTTGGCGCCACGATTGTCGCGCGCTTCGAGCGCCCATTTAAAACCGCACGGGTGGTTTTCCGCAGGGTTCGCGCCCATAACCAAAATCACATCAGCATTCTTGATGTCCTTCCAATGGTTGGTCATGGCCCCACGACCAAACGTGGCGGCCAGACTGGCCACCGTTGGGCTGTGTCATATGCGGGCCTGATGGTCGATATACACCAAACCCATCGCCCGCATAGTCTTTGTGATCAGGTAGGCGTCCTCATTCGCGACTGTCGCGCTACCAACCCACGCTATACCATCGCATCGATTGACTACACGATCAGAAGAGTCACGTTCGACAAACGATGCGTCTCGAGATTCCTTGAACTTGCGAGCAAACCAATCCATCGCAAAGTCCCAATCAACCTCTTTCCAATCCGACGCACCAGCCTCTCGAAAAAGCGGTTGGTGTCGCAACCGCGGACTGATTGCCAATTCCATCTGGGAGGCTCCCTTTGGACAAAGAGTGCCACCATTAATCGGGCTGTCAGGATCGCCTTCAACGTGGATAATCGTATTCTTGGTGTTAAGTCCACCGCTACCGTGCACATACGCGATCGTGCCGCATCCGACCGCACAATACGGACAAACTGTCCGGTACTCTTTAGCGTTTTGAATCTTGAGTTGGCGAACTGCAGCCCGCGCCTCACGGAGGTCAAAACCCAGCGCACTAACAGCAACCCCACCCGCGACCGACGTCTTGATGAATGTGCGCCGTGAAATATCCATGAGGGTTCCAGCCACCTAATTTGTAACACAAACGCACGGCTTTGAGGAACGGAGTCTTGGACAATTTTAATCATTTCAATACAAAACAACATTTCAGGTGCTTTATTTCTAGACAACAAGTCAAGTCTGAGGGGTATGATCCGTGAGATGGCTACCGATCAAATATCGCAGCGAGCAGTTCGCTCCGTCACAGTACGTCGGGGTGGCCAGCACCTCGACCGCGACCTTGTAGTCGTCGAGGAGCCACTCGAAATTCGATTCAACGAAAAACCGCTTGTCGTCACCATGCGGACCCCTGGGCACGATGAAGAACTAGCTGCGGGATTTTTACACGCGGAAGGGATGGTCGCAACGGGTGGTGACATTGCGTCAATGCGTGTAATTCCTGGAAAGGTTGTTTCTAGCTCACACATCAAAGTCACAAACTTTGCAGGTGATCGCGTCGAGGTATCGAGCGAAGACGAAACAGCGCCTCTGGTCAGCGCGACTAATGAACGTGCATTTCGTGCAACTGCAGCATGCGGTGTGTGTGGCAAAGAAACCATCGCCGAACTTGAACAGACACTACCACCGGTGAAGCCTGTCCAGTGCCCACCACAGTTACTTGAATCACTTCCGCAAAGCCTTAGAAAAGCGCAAGAGCTCTTCGACGCCACGGGTGGCATACATGCAGCCGGCATTTTTTCACTCACGGGAGATCTTCTCTGTCTCCGTGAAGATATAGGCCGACATAACGCCGTCGACAAAGCGATTGGGCACTTCGTCTTACGAAACGCGGTACCACTCCACGATCGCATTCTCGTGGTAAGTGGTCGAGCTGGCTTTGAGTTGGTACAAAAAGCACTCAAGGCATCTATTCCGGCAATGGTGTCCGTTGGCGCAGCATCCAGTGTTGCAGTCGAAATGGCCACATCAGCCGGCATGACACTTTATTCATTCGCGGGTCGCGGGCATGGCAATCTGCACGTTCCGGAACCCCGCCAACCTGAAGGCCAGGCTCGACTGTAGACAGTCACGGTCGAGCGCAAGTAAAACTAGAGTCAAGGCTAGGGTCACCGACCCCGTCGTAGACCGCTTTCTGGGGATACGGACAGACCGGGCGTGTTAGTGTTACGCTCCCTGTTGCATCACGTTTTAATGCGACTAGGCGTTCTGGAGCTCGGCCCTCTTCGACCCAAGCTTGGATCACCTCAACCCAGTCAACCTTGTCCGGCCCAGGTCCACTGGCGCAATGCAAGACTCCCGGCAACATATACAGCCGCGCATAATCCCGTGCGGACGGGTCGTCCATTTCCAACCGTTCGTAGTAGTCGATAGTTCCAAGTGGGGTCAACGCAAGATCAGACCAACCAGTCCAGTAAATGATCTTCCCCCCACGATCACGAAACTCGGTAAGGTCTGTCTCCGTGGCATCCACAACACGAGAAATTTCCGCCGTGTCCTCTCGCCACGTTGAAAAGTCGTAATTCTTATAGTCCCAGTTGGGATCGCCAAATACAAAATACTTGTAGAACTCCGTTCCGAAGCCATATTGCGCATTAGGCACTTCGCGTTCCCATTGTCTACTCGACTTAACTACCCATGAATCCCAACCTCCCTGGTCATTCTCGCCACCGTAGTTAAAACCGAAGAAAAAGGGTTTATCGTTCGAAATAGGGCCTTCGTAGACCGCCTCGATTGCCGTAAGTTGAGCCTCCGTAAGGCAATCTGCCGCTGGTTTACCACCGGCACACCGTGGTAATTCTGCCGGCGAAAAATCACAGCGACGAGGGTCCGTCATAACGCCATCAACCACTCCATCATCGGCATCACACGCCGCAAGAATGCTCGTGCCAAGGAGTGACAAGGACTCAGGTGTCAACACTGGGCGGTTCAGGTCACCGTCTGGAAACATGGCCTGTTGTATTTGTACAAAACCTGCAGTAAATGCCGTCCAGTTATAGGCTGGTGCAGCAGCAACGATGCCATCAAAATCAGTGGGATATCGCTGGGATTCCATCATCGCTTGACCACCCCCACGAGAACAACCAACGAAATACGAATACGTCGGGAGGCGACCGTAATACTGTTGAATAATCGACTTCGCAGCTTCAGCTGTTACGTGCACGGCGCGATGTCCCCAGTTCCGCTGACGAGTCCGATGATCAAGCGCCCATTCGGCCTCGATACCAGAACCCTGGTGACCGGTATCTGTTCCAACTGTGGCATACCCTCGTTGCAACGGTGTGCCACCCTCATCAAACAACCCGATAGCTTGATTCTGGACCGTACCCACATATCCTCCTCCACCTCCCATGAGAAATCGCCCGTTCCAGGAACTGCTGTCTGGCAGAAGTAATTCAAAGTTAATCTCAGTTTCTATGGCGCCAATGACTTTACAATGTGCCGGAGTTGCCCCGTCAGAAGCCGTCCATTCGGCCGAATCAATGAACAAATCAATTAAAGACCGGGCCGCCAAGTCATCACACAAATCGTCAGACTCAACCGCTGAGTTCGTACAGGCGGACGCGACGACAAAACCAGCCGCCACACCAAACGCTGAAACAAACCGCTGCACTCTCAACATATGTTCGCTCCTTAGATAACGCGGGAATCTGGCCACCGTAGCACCACTGATGCTCCTGATGCTAGGTTATCCCCCTCCTGTCAATTCCAGACACCGCCTCCGGTGACCGCATATAATTTAGTGCTCCATGCCTCCGCTGAACGGACTACGTGTGATCGATCTCACTAGGGTTCTGGCAGGACCCTACTGTGCCATGATGCTTGGCGATATGGGCGCTGAAGTCATCAAAATTGAAGAACCAGTGCATGGTGACGACACTCGTGCCTGGGCGCCACATCGTAAAGGGTGGAGCACTTTCTTTCTTGGGCTCAATCGCAGCAAAAAAAGTGTCGCTCTCGATCTTAAAAGCAATTTCGGTCAAGAGGCGCTTCGGCGTTTAATCGGAACTGCCGACGTTTTGATAGAAAACTTTAGGCCCGGAAGCCTCACAAGATTAGGTTTTGGCTACGAGGCAGTCCACCGAATGAACCGCCGTCTCGTCTACTGCTCAGTCACCGGCTATGGTCACACAGGCCCCAAAAAAGACTTACCCGGCTACGATGCCGTGATCCAAGGCGACAGCGGTTTGATGGACGTCACTGGATTTCCAGATGGCCCACCTACCCGCGTGGGAGTCGCAATTACTGACTATCTCGCTGGTCTATACGCGATGAATGGCATCTTACTCGCCCTACGCGAACGAGACCGAACCGACACCGGGCAACACGTTGATATTGCCCTGATCGATGCTATGACCTCAGCGCTCGCTTTGCCTGCCAACATTTATTTCAATACTGGACAAGCGCCTGGTCGTGAAGGAAACCAACATCACTCACTGACCCCGTATGAGACGTTGGAACTAAAAGACGGACTGATCATTGTGGCGGTTGGCAATCCACGACTGTGGGTACAATTCTGTCTAGCAATAGAAGCGTGTGACTTACAAAAAGATCCGCGCTATGCAACCAATACCGACCGCATGGCCCATAGATCTGAACTCGTCGCTGAGCTCTCACAACGCCTTGCTAACTTCACAATAAACTCACTAATCGAACGATTACGCGCGCACAAAGTGCCGTGTGCGCCAGTCCGGTCCATTCGCCAAGCACTTGAGGAACCTCATCTCCGCGCTAGGGATATGGTTATTGATATCCCGCACGAGAAGTTATCCACCGTGCGCGTTCTAGGAAATCCGATCAAGCTCTCAGAGTCGCCTGCCGTTATCGAGCGACCACCGCCGGACCTCGGCGAACACAACCTGGAAATTCTCAGCGAACTTGGACTCACAGAGGATGAATCAGCAACTAAAAAGTAAGGCTTCTAATGTCAAAACATGTGCCACGTTCTGCCAACTATCTTTCAACTGCCGTTTCGCTAACTCTTTTTCTTAGTGTAAGTAGTGTCGGCAGCCTACCTGGACAAACACGTGACCACTTCCGCGGACGGTTATCTATTCTCCCTGTCGATTTTTCGACCCTCGGTAGCATAAGCGGCAACGGCACCGTAACCTCTGAATTAGACGGCAACACACTCACCATCGACCTAAAGTTCAACGGACTTAGCTCTCCAGCCACTGGAGTTGAAATTCGTAACGCCCCACGTGGCCGTCGCGGAAACGTCGCGCTATCCTTCCAAGCGGGTGTACCGAGAAATATAGCTGGCCGCTTCAATCAGAGCGTTACGCTC
>Ga0310120_10002449_pt1 | contig 13592 bp, 6 predicted proteins | sample CB27_AW_983_MG_FD_203506 | JGI IMG/M metagenome (GOLD analysis project Ga0310120, IMG submission 203506) | Marine microbial communities from Western Arctic Ocean, Canada - CB27_AW_983 | ecosystem: Environmental > Aquatic > Marine > Oceanic | place: Canada: Western Arctic Ocean | collected... | reverse complement strand
CCCTGATGTTCCTGGAACCAACCAAGCATCAGCCCATCAAACGCCAGAGTCAGCTGGAGAACCTCCCCTTGTTGATCCTGCGATGCCTCGCCTTACTCCTGCTTGCCGCCATGTTCGCGCGCCCCTTCATGCCCGGGGGAGATTCCGAGGGCGGTGAGGGCAGGATGCGCACGGTCATTCTTCTCGATACCAGCGCATCAATGCAACGCGAAGGCCTCTGGGAGGAAGCCTCCAAACGCACCAAAGAAGTCATCTCAACCATCAATGGAGAGGGTGCGGTGGCGATCATCACGGTCGATCGCGCTCCTCGTATCGTGACGAGTTTTGGCGACTGGGAGAGCGCGGACGTTGCCCAGCGCAAGGAGATCGCGAAGGCCGCGGTCGAGACCCTCAAGCCCAGCTGGCAAGGATCCAACCTCGGCGCCGGACTGATCGCAGCGGCTGAGATGGTTGCAGACGCTTCAGCAGATGACGAGGCTCCCAGGCCAGCCCGAATCGTGGTCATCAGCGATCTTCAAAGTGGAGCTGCCCTCGACGCGGTCGCCAATGCCTCGTGGCCCTCGAATCTCGAAGTGGAACTCGCGCCCATCGAAGCACGGGAAGTCACGAACGTCACCATCGCAGTGGCCGCTTCGACCGACCCCGACAAGCCTGCCGTCCGCTTGCGAAACGATCCCGCCTCGGAAGAAAGCCGCTTTCGTTTGAAAGTGGGCGACCAAACAATTGCGGCAGTTGTTCCAGCTGGAGAAAGCCGCGTCTTTCAATTGGAGGAACCCATCTCTGAGGTGAGCGTTACAGGTGACCAACACGATTTTGACAATCGCCTCTTCCTCGCTCCCCGCGAACCGGCCTTGGTCAAGCTGCTCTTTCTCGGTGACGACAAACCGGATGACAGCAACGGGCCGGAGTACTACTACCGCCGCGCCCTGGCACTCTCGAAGGTCATGCATCCGCGCTTTGTCGAGAGCTTGGACGACGATCCGGCCCTCCTCGCAATTGCGCGCCCACTCACGGGGACCGAGATCAAGGCGGTGCGCCGCACCCTGCAGGAGGGTCGCGATGCCATCCTCTTGATCACCTCCACCACGATGGCTCAAACGCTCGCGGGCCTCGCCGGCATGCCCGCCGCCCCCGCCCTCCGCGACCACGATCACGATCGGCGTTACGCGCTGCTCGAGGAAATCGACTTTGAACACCCGGCTCTGCGCGAGTTTCGCGACCCCCGCTGGCGCGATTTCACGGAGATCCATTTTTGGAAGTATCACATTCTGGAGGAGTCCGTTCTCCCGGAGAGCGCCACCATCGTCGCCCGCTTCGACACCGGAGACCCGGCCTGGATCGCTATTCCCGTGGGGCAAGGATCGCTTCTCGTCATGATGTCAGGTTGGCACCCCCGGGACAGCCAGTTGAGTCTCTCCTCGAAATTCCTTCCTCTCCTCTTCTCCATCTACTCGGACCATGGCCCGCAAGTCAGCGGTGCCCGTCAGTTCTTTGTCGGCGACCCCCTGCCCATCGAGAACGACGAAGACAAACTCACCCTCCCCACCGGAAAAACCGAGTCGCTCGACCCCGCTCAACCCTACCGCCCGGAGCACCCCGGAATCTATCGCGTGAGCAATGGAGAGCGTCATCGCTCCTTCGCAGTGAACCTGCGCCCCTCCGAATCAGAGCTCACTCCCCTCGGCTCCGAACCCCTTGCTGCGCTGGGCGTCCCGATTGATCGCAAGACCGCTCCCGATACAGCCGTCAGTGCCGACTCGAAGCGGAAACTCCGCAACTCGGAAGCAGAGTCCAGACAAAATCTCTGGCGCTGGTCCGTCGTTGTTCTTCTCGCCATGCTCGTCGCAGAAGCATGGCTCGCCACTCGCACGGGTGGCACCGCAACTCAACCCGAAGGAGCAGTCATATGACCGAATCCCTACTCGAACGACAACTCGCGCCCATCGTTGCGCGCCTCGAAACCATCCGAAACCGACGGTCGGCCACCATTGTGTTTTCCGCGGTGGCAGCGCTGGCCTGGCTCGGCATTCTTTCGGCGCGGGATGCAGAAACCCCAACCCTCACCTGGCTCTGGCTCCCGGTCCTTGGCGGTCTCCTTACCATCATCATTCTGAAGTTTGCCTCGCAGCGCCCCGTAATCAATCTACGCAAGATTGCGAGCGAGATCGAGGCCCAACACCCGGAACTCAAGGCCCTCCTTGTCACCGCGGTAGAAGAGGAAGAGAAAGCCGGGGGAGCCAAGCTGGGCTTTCTCCAGGAACGTCTGATCCTGGAAGCTGCCAGCAAAGTGATCGGGGCGCGATGGAGCGAAACCGTCGCAGGGAACGAAGCACGCGGATGGCGGTTCGGAAAGGTCCTCGCCATGCTGGCCATGATGTTTACCTGCGGAATGCTCATTTCCGAAAACTGGCCCAGCCGTTCCTCAAGGGGCGGAACGAGCGAACACTCTGCCCGCACGCTTTCACCCGAACTCTCCGCTGACTGGAAGATCGAAGTCACCCCCGGAGACGTGGAGTTGGAACGCGGTTCCAAGTTGGTGGTGACCGCCCGTTTCGGCGGCCGGGTTCCGACCGAAGCCGTCCTCTCTTCCCGCCTCGGCCAGTCCGTGCGCCGGATCCCGATGAAACAGAGTCTCTCCGATCCTGTTTTTGTGGCCGTTCTCTCCGATCTCAGCACAGATGGCAGCTACCAGATCGCCTTCGGTGATCGCGCGAGCGACGAATTCAAGATCGTCACTTTTGTTCTTCCGATCGTGGAGAGCGTGGACGTCGAAGTGACCCAACCACCCGGCTCCGACCTACCCACCAGGACGGTCAAGGACACCAAGCGAATCACGATCTTGGAGGGTTCCACCCTGCGCCTGAACATCCGAACGAACATTCCGATTGCAGCCGGCAAGTTGGTCGCGGAGAGCTCCGACCTCAGCGGGATCCTCATTCCTGATCCCAACCTCGAGACCCTCGCCACCGTGGAACTCGCGCCCAGCGAATCGATCAAGCTCCGCATTCACCTCGAGGACGTTTCGGGTCGCAAGAATCGCCGTCCGCCGCTCTTCAGCATTCAGGTGAAACGCAACAACCCGCCCAAGATCGAACTCGCCTTTCCGGGCGGAGACACCGAAGTCTCCCCCCTTCAGGAGATTCCGGTGGAAGCCACGGTGTTCGACGACGTGAGGGTGGTCGGTGCAGGCATGACCTTCAGCTTTGGCGGGGTGAACCGGGAGATCGAATTCGATGCTGGGGATTTCAAACCAGCGAAGAAAAACCTGGTCTCGACGGTCCTCGATTTTGAGGACCTCGGAGCCAAGCCAAACGATCTCCTCACTTACTTTTTCTGGGCAGAGGATCTCGCCCCCAATGGCGAAACCCGCCGGGTGACCAGTGACTTGCGCTTTGCCGAAGTCCGCCACCTGGAAGAGATCTTCCGGGAGGGCATGGCCACAGAGAACGGTGAACAGCAGCAACAGGAGCAGTCCCAATCCGAGCAGGGCCCGCAAGGCAACCAGAGTGAAGAGCTGATCAAGCAGCAGAAGGAAGTTCTCAATGCGACCTGGAAACTGAAGCGACTTGTCGAGGGGAAGCCCGCCCTCTTGTTGGAGGACGGGCCCATCGTGCTGGCGGGGCAGGAGGCGGTCCTTGAAGCGGCCCAGGCCGCGGGGGCGATGGTTGCCGATGCCGAGGCTGGCAAAAATCTCGAGGATGCCATCCGGGCCATGGAGGCATCGGCCGGCGAGCTGGCAGCCATCGCACCTGAAGAGGATGCCGGACGACTGGACGCTGCCCTCGGGCATGAGCAGGCCGCCTACGCAGCCTTGCTCAAGATGCGGGCGCGGGAGTTCGAAGTGCAGCGTGCCCAACAACAGCAGAGTTCGAGTTCGAGCAGCAGCGCCTCCCAACGGCAGAAACGCCAGATGGAAAACATGGAGCTCAAGCAGGAGGAGAAGCGCTACGAAACCCAACGCTTCGCGGAGGAGCAAAAGCAGGAGGCCAAGAAACAAGCCACGCGGGAGGAATTGCAAATGCTCAATCGACTGAAGGAGCTCGCCCAGCGCCAGGGAAGCATTACCGAGAAACTCAAGGAGCTTCAGGCGATGCTCGAGGAAGCCAAAACGGAGGAAGAAAAGGAGGAAATCCGACGCGAGTTGGAGCGCCTGGAGGAGGAACAGCGTGAACTTGTGGAAGACCTCGACGAGCTCAACGAACGCATGGAGAGCGAGGAGAATCGGGAGCGCACGACCGAAGCGCGCGAACAATTGGACGAGGCCCGTGACGAAGCGCAGAAGGCCGCGGAGGCCATGAAGAATGAGAATCTCGATCAAGCCACCAATGCCGGGACGCGGGCCGAACAAAAGTTCGACGACCTTGCCCAGGAATTTCGGGAGCGAACCTCCAATCAGTTTGCGGACGAGATGCGGCAGGCTCGCCAGGAGGCGCGGGAACTTGCCGAAAACCAGGCCGCGATTGCGCTCGAACTCGAGCGGCAGCGCAAGGAAACCAAGGATAACCCGGATCCCTTCACGCCAGACCCTCTCGAGAAGAACCTCGCCGCGCAACAGGGGCAATTGGAAGAGCTGATCGAGAATCTCCGCGAACTCAGTGAGCAGGCCGAAGAGGGAGAACCCGTCCTCTCACGCAAGCTCTACGATGCAGTCCGGGACACCGAAACGGAGGGCGTGGACGAAGCGCTCGAGACTGCGAAACGCCTGACTCGGTTTGATCGCATTCCGGAAGCGGCTGAGTACGAGCGGGCCGCTCGACAGGGAATCGATCAACTGAAGGAGAACGTCGAGCGCGCAGCCGAGAGCATCCTGGGGGACGAAGAAGCAGCCCTCCGGATGGCGCGGTCAGAAATCGAGAATCTGATGCGGGAACTGGAGGAGAGCAGAGAAGGAGAGCAACCCGGCGAAGGAGAGCAACCCGGCGAAGGAGAGCAACCCGGTCAAGGAGAGCAACCCGGCGAAGGAGAGCAACCCGGAGAAGGAGAGCAACCCGGAGAAGGAGAGCAACCCGGTCAAGGAGAGCAACCCGGTGAGGGACAGCAACCCGGTCAAGGGCAGCAACCCGGTGAGGGACAGCAACCCGGTCAAGGGCAGCAACCCGGCGAAGGAGAGCAACCCGGTCAAGGGCAGCAACCCGGTCAAGGACAGCAATCCGGCGAAGGAGAGCAACCCGGTCAAGGAGAGCAACCCGGTCAAGGAGAGCAACCCGGTCAAGGAGAGCAACCCGGTCAAGGAGAGCAACCCGGTGAGGGACAGCAACCCGGTCAAGGGCAGCAACCCGGTGAGGGACAGCAGCCGGGCCAAGGAGGCGGACAAGGCGGAGGAAACTTCTTCGACGGTTGGGGCGGCGAAGAATCTGCCGCTCAAGGCGGCCCTGAATCACCAATTTATGGTGAGGGATATCGCCAGTGGTCGGATCGCTTGCGCGACGTGGAAGAGATGCTGGACGATCAGGAGCTTCAGGAGGACGTCGCCCGCTTACGCGATCGCTCTCGCGAATTGCGCCGCGACTTCAATCGCAACGGCAAGGGTCCCGAGTGGGGATTGATGGAAGAAGAAATCATGACGCCGCTCGCGGAATTGAAGGAGCGCCTCGACGAAGAAATTTCCAAGCGCGAAAAACCCGACTCCCGGCTTCCCCTCGATCGCGATCCGGTTCCCGGGGCCTTCGAGGAACTGGTGCGCGAATACTACGAACGTCTCGGCAGCGGCGAATGATGACAGAGCTTCCAACCGCAACCATTGTCTTCACCGGCGGCGCTTGGGCTTGGACCGGGGCGGGCTTGGCGTTGCTTGGCGGACTCCTGACGATCTTCGGGTATCGCCGACGCGGGCTCAGGCACAAGGCGATGTTCCCCCTCATTCTCCGGCTGGTGGCTCTAGGATTGCTCGCGGTGTCGCTGGCAGAACCTGCGTGGGTTGGAGAAGAGGTCGACCCCGGAGCAAACATCGTGGCCGTAGTGGCGGACAACAGCATGGGCCTTCAGATCAAGGAGGGAGGCGCCAGGAAAACGAGAGCAGAGGAACTTTCGGCCCTGCTCGCCACCTCCCCTGGCGAGCAAGCCGACTGGTTGACCACCATCGAAGAGACATTTCAATTGCGACGCTTCGCCCTTGATGCCCGCTTGCGCCGAGTGGGGGGATTTGATGCGCTCGACTATGAAGGAGCATCGACCGCGATTGGCTCGTCCCTGAAAAGCATCGCGCGACGCTTCGCGGGCCGCCCAGTGGCCGCCGTCATCTTGCTCACTGACGGCAATACCACCGACCTCGTCGATCAAGAGATCCTCAAGGAATTGCCTCCAATTTTTCCGGTGGTGATTGGAAAGGAAGCCCCCGAACGCGACCTCGGCCTCACCAATGCGATCGTGTCCCAATCCTCATTCGAGGATGCCCCTCTGACGATTAGAGCCGACTTTGTGGCGCAAGGCTATGGCGGGAAGCCCGTGAAGGTCCGCCTCCTGGATGGAGCGGGCAAGGAGATTGCCGAGCAGGAATTTTCCCCTGAGACAGATTTCGAAGTGCAATCGGTACGCTTTCTTCATCGCCCCACCAAGAGCGGGGTGCAGTTCTATCGCATCGAAGTCTCCAGTGAGAAGGGCGAGGAGGCGACCGACGCCAACAATTCTCGCCTGGTGACGGTAAACCGGGGAAGCGGCCCCTATCGCGTTCTCTACGTTTCCGGCCGACCGAATTGGGAATACAAGTTTCTGAATCGATCCCTGGAAGAAGACACCGAAGTGGAGCTGGTCGGACTGATCCGAGTCGCGAGGCGGGAACCCAAGTTTCAATGGCGGGGCCGGGCCGGAGAAAACGCCAATCCCCTCTTCCGGGGCTTCAATCCCGATGACGATTCAGCCGACTTTGATCAACCCGTCCTGGTGCGCCTCAATACCCGCGATGATCGCGAACTCTCAGCCGGCTTCCCCCGGGAGGCGAAGGATCTCTTCGAGTACCACGCCATCATCTTCGACGACTTGGAGCGTTCCTTCTTTACAATTGATCAGATGGATTTGATTGATCAGTTCGTCAGGCGACGCGGTGGGAGTCTTCTCATGCTGGGCGGAGCGGAGAGCTTCGGACACGGCAGCTACCAGAAGACCCCGATCGGAAAAATGCTGCCGGTCTACCTCGGACGACCAAGTGACAAAGCGCCCGGCAAATCCCTCAAGCTCAATCTGACTCGCGATGGATGGTTGGAACCTTGGATCCGGCTCCGAGAAACCGAAAAGGAGGAAGAGGATCGCGTGGCGGCCATGTCGCCCTTCATGACCTTGAACCGAGTCACTGCCATCAAGCCAGGCGCGACGGTCTTGGCGCAGGTCGAGGACGGCGGCATCAAGCGTCCCGCTCTGGCAGTGCAACGATTTGGGGAAGGCCGCGTGGGAGCCATGATGCTGGGAGATTTCTGGCGATGGGGATTTCGCGTTCCGGAGAACAGGCCTGACATGGAGAAAGCCTGGCGACAGATTGTGCGGTGGTTGATCGCGGATGTCCCCAAACGGGTTGCCATGGAGTTGGAAGCTTCCGGAGACGGCGCCGTCCGGGCCAAGGTGAAAGTGGGGAACGAATCCTACGAACCGATGGCTGATGCGCGCGTCGTGATTTCGGTGAAGAGCGGCGAGGCCGAGCCCATCGAGTTGGCAGCGACGCCATCGGACACCGAAGCGGGCGCGTTTGAAGTCACCTTCGTCCCAGAGGGCCCCGGTCCTACCGTGGTCAGTGCGAAGGCCGTCGACGCGAGCGACCGGAAAATCGGAGAAGCGGAGGATGGTTGGGCGCCCAACGGGGCGGCGGACGAGTTCAAGCGGCTCGCACCAAATCGAGCGTTGCTCGAGTCCATCGCGGCGGCGACTGGTGGAGAATTACTGGAGGCCCGGGACCTGGAAAGTTTCGCGGAGCGACTCCCCTCGATGGAAGCACCAGAAACACGAACCTGGTCGCGCTCCCTGTGGCATACCCCACCAGTCTTTCTCCTGGTCCTGGGCTGTTTTGCGGGCGAATGGATCTTGCGAAGGCGATCGGGAATGGCGTGATGAGAATGAGGCACAACATCGTGGGAATGATCGCGGCCGCGCTGGGATCGGCCGCAGGGTGGGCCGGACCGTCCGCCGATCTCATCATCGTTCTCGGAGCACCCGGAACCGAAGAATACGGCAAGGCCTTTGCATCGGCGGCCCAGGCGTGGGAGAGGGCGGGAAGGAAGGGGGAGGCCAAGCTCACCGTGATCGGTCGGGAGGACGGCAGCGGTAGCGATTTCAAGACCCTGGAAACGAGCATCGCGGAGGCCGGAATGGAGGGCTCGGGTCCGCTTTGGATCGTCCTCCTGGGCCATGGCACCTTCGACGGACGCACTGCAAAATTCAATCTCCGAGGCAAGGACCTCAGTGCCGTGCAACTCAGTGACTGGCTCAAGGAGAGCGCGCGCCCGGTAGCGATCATCAATTGCTCATCCTCGAGTGCCCCATTCATCAAGAAATTGACCAAACCTGGGCGCGTCGTGATGACTGGCACCAAGAGCGGTTCGGAAGATTCCTACGCACGATTCGGGGAATTTCTCGCGAAGTCCATCAATGCTCCCGAGTCTGATCTTGATCGAGACGGAGCGACCTCGCTCTTGGAGGCCTTTCTTGCCGCCACCAAGGGCGTGGAGGAGTTTTACGAGAAGGAGGGACGCATCGCGACGGAGCAATCGTTGGTGGACGACAACGGCGATGGATTTGGGACTCCAGCTAAATGGTTTCGAGGTGTCCGTGCCGTGAAGAAGGCGAAGGACGATGCGGAGGCCGACGGATTGCGCGCTCACCAATTCCACTTGGTGCCCAGCGAAGTCGACAAGGCGCTCCCCCCCGAGATCCGCAAGGAGCGAGACGCGCTCGAAGCAAAGCTATTCGCGCTCAGAGCGAACAAGGAGGACATGGAGATGGACCGCTACTACCTCGCCTTGGAGCACCTCGCGCGCCAACTGGCCAGCCTTTACCATCCGGAAAGCGAGGAAGGATCCTCTCCCGTCGAGAACGATCAAGGCCAGTCACCGTGATTGACGCGCCACACGCCGCGGTCGTCCTGAAAGACGACGGAGAGCACGCGTGCCGGCTGCACATCATCGAAGACCCACTCCCAGACGAGTGCTCGCCAAGCCGTTTCGGTGGACCGTCCGTAAACCTTGTAGCCAGCCTTGTCGGGCAGCCCGAACATGACCTCGATCTCATTCTGCGACATGCCGACTTTGACATTTTCAGAAAGTTGGAAGACTTTGGCAAAGCCCAGTTTCTCCCGCAGCACCCCCCCGGCGGACCCCGGAATTTCTGGCAACTCAGGCTCGGGCACGACCTCGCTGGGAGGCCCCGCGCAGCCAATCGTCAGGAGGACACAGCCGCCCAGCATTACAATGAGATTGGGATTCATGGTCCCGCAGAGCTAACAGGCCACATGGCGTTGATACACCAAAAAGTGTCCGCCAGCTCGGAGTTACAACCTCCGGCCATTGCGTCCAGCGTGGAGGGAACCCCATGATTCTCGAAGTCGTGATCTCCGAATAGCGCGTCGAAACGACGTCCCCTGCAAAGAGACCGGCTCGCGGAAATACCACCATTGCGACCTGCACCAGGCCGGCGAGCCACGCCATCGCCCGGGTGGCTCCAGACCAAGTCTGACAAAAACATTTCTCGCGGCCGTTGAAAACAAACTCAACACTCTCATCGTAGTGAGAGGAGCCCCCACGCCGGCTTGCCGGTTTGAAGGCTCCACCGGCGATGACGATGATTCACCTCAAGAAGGAAGCGGGCACATGCCACCAGGAATCGTGGGAGCGCATCAGCAAGTCATGAACCTCTCTCGGCAAGTCTCCTTCCTCGCTCTGGCAGGATCCCTGCTTGGCGGGCCACATCCCGCGTTCGCAGCAGCCGCGAGCAATACCCTCCGCACTTTCTTCGAAGCGCATTGCACCAAGTGCCATGGCGAGAAGAAACAGAAGGGTGATCTGCGACTCGATACCGTGGGTGCTCCAACCCTCATTGGAGATCCAGGCGAGACCTGGTTGTCGATTCTCGATGCGCTGGAATCTGGCGACATGCCACCAAAGAAGGAATCGCGACCGAGCGCGGGCAATGTCCGCGCCGCGATCTCAATCATCACCGACGCCTTGACCAATTCGGCGCCGCCCCGCCCGCTTGCGCTGCGCCGTCTCAACCGCAAAGAGTACGAACACACCGTTCAGGATCTCCTCGGCATCGACACTCCGTTGAAGGACTTGCTTCCGGAGGACAGCAGCGTGCAGGGATTTGACAAGGTCACCGACGGACTGAGCATTTCGGCCGTTCTCATGGAACGTTACCTGGAGGCTGCCGACACCGCCTTCGACTCGGTCATCCGCCGCATCAAGCCGTTACCGGCCGCCACCCGCCGGGCCGTCGTGATGGAGGGCAAAGAGAACATCGCTTCTGTGAAGGGCAAGAAAGGCGGCACGATCGAGGCGGAAGGGTCCTTCGTGAAGTTCACTCCGGGCTGGCCTCCGGTGAGATTGGACCCGGTGCACCCAATCGAGGACGGCCTCTACCGCTGTCGGATCGCGGTGTGGCCGCACGATCCGGGAGGACGCACCCTTTCCGTCGCAGTCTATGTCGGGCCCTTGTTCGGCCCGGGAAAACGACCCTTCATGGGAATGTTCGACATTACGGGCACGCCGCAACAGCCACGCATCATTGAGTTCACGACTCACATCAATGACGGACACGCGATCCACCTTGAGCCATGGGTTTATCCCGAACACGTCACCTGGCGGGACAAGGATAAGGAGAAGCGCCCGGGTGTCGCGGTCGTCTGGGCGGAAACCTACGGCCCTCTCGATCAGAGTTTTCCGTCCATTGCGCAGAAGAGACTCTTCGGCGACCCCGCAAGCATTACCCTGGAGGAGGGAACACCGCTCTGGATGCGGCATCGGCGCGGGGTGAAACTGCACAAGGTCACCTCGTCAAAACCGAAAGAGGACGCCGCGCGCATCATCCGGGCCCTGGTCCCGCGTGCCTTCCGGCGCCCGGTGAAGGACGCAGTCGCCGATCCCTTTGTCGCGCTCACTCTCGACCGACTCGCACAAGGTCGCAGCTTCGAACAGGCGGTGCGCGCTGGTGTTTCCGCCGTGCTCTGCGCGCCACAGTTCCTGCTCCTCAATCGCAAGAGCAAGGTCGATGACTACACCCTGGCCTCGCGGCTCTCCTATTTCCTCTGGTCCTCGATGCCGGACGAGAAGCTCCTCGAATTAGCAGCCGCAGGAAAACTCCACGACCCGAAGGAGCTCACTACCCAGGTCAATCGCATGATCCGTGACCCGCGGATCGAACGCTTCGTCGAGAGTTTCACGGGTCAGTGGCTCGGCCTCCGCGAAATCGAATTCACCACCCCCGACAAGAAACTCTATCCCGAGTTTGATCCCATGTTGCAGGAGTCCATGCTGCGCGAGACGCGCGGATTTTTTCGCCACCTTCTCATCCGCGATTTGAGCGTATCGAACTTCATTGATTCGGACTTCGCGATCCTCAACGAGCGCCTCGCCAACCACTATGACATTCCCGGCGTGGTGGGACACGAGAATCTCCGCGTGACCGCGCTCCCCATGGACAGCATTCGCGGCGGCGTCCTCGCACAGGGCAGTCTCCTGAAGATCACTGCCAACGGCACCAACACCTCACCTGTGTTGCGCGGCGTTTGGTTTCTCGAAAACATCATGGGGCAGTCCACTCCTCCACCACCACCCGGCACGCCGGCAGTCGAACCGGATATTCGCGGAACCACCACCATTCGGGAGCAGCTCGCCAAACACAGCTCCGATCCCTCTTGCGCGCGCTGCCATGCTCGAATCGATCCCCCGGGATTCGCTCTCGAAGGCTTTGACCCGATCGGCGGAGAGCGCACTTGGTACCGCGCGCTCGGAAAGGGCAAACGGGTCCCCGAAAAGGCCTACACCATCGGACCCGAGGTAGATGCCAGCGGACCTGACTTTGCAGACTTTCGTGAGTTTCGCGCCCAGTTGCTCAAAGACAAGGAGCGCCTCGCCCGCACTATCGCAGAAAAGCTCCTCGTTTACGGCACTGGTCGACCACTCACCGTTGCCGACCGCTCCACTGCGATTTCGGTGGTGGAATCCGCGAAGAAACACGACCTTGGTCTACGCTCCATGATCCACGCGGTCGTGCAGAGCGAACTCTTTCGAACTCCCTGACCCTGAACCCGACCCAAGAAACCGACCACCAGCGATGCAATTGAACCGGCGCACCTTCCTCCGCGGCACGGGGATCACCCTCGGCCTGCCCCTGCTCGAAAGCATGATCCCGCAGAGCGCGCGAGCTGCCGCCGTCGCCACCGCGAAACCTGGTGGGGTGCGGCGGCTCCTGGCAATCTGCGCGCCCCTCGGCATCCACACTCCCAACTTGTTCCCTGAGAAGGCCGGCACGGAGTACAAGGCCACCCCCTACCTCGAACCCCTGCAACCACTGCGCAAGAAGTTCAGCATCCTTTCCGGCCTCATGCACCCGGATGTCGATGGAGGACACTCGGCGGAAATGAGTTTCCTCACCGGCGCAGCACATCCCGGCCAGTCCAGTTTTCGCAATACGATTTCCATCGACCAGTATGCCGCCGAGCAGATTGGTCATCACACCAGGGTTCCGTCGCTTGCGCTTTCCGCGAATGGCAGCGGCCTCTCTTATTCTCGCTCCGGGGTCCGGATTCCTCCCGAGAGCAAACCCTCACGGCTTTTTGCGAAGCTTTTCCTCGAAGGGACTGAGGCCGAGAAGGCGGCTCAACTCCGCCGCATCCAGGACGGCCAAAGCATCATGGACCTGGTGCGAGATCAAACCAAGTCGGTCACCCGATCCATCGGCCGCGAGGACATCGAGACTCTCGAGCAATACTTCACCAGCGTGCGCGAAGTTGAAGTCCGGCTCGTGCAAGCCGAAGAGTGGGCCAAGCGCCCGAAGCCGAAGGTCGAACAAAATCCGCCCACCGACATTGAGGAACGGGCCAACTTCGTTGGACGCATGCGATTGATGTACGACCTCATCTTCCTCGCCTTCCGCACCGACTCCACTCGGCTCATTACCTTCTGCGGTGCAGGCGGAAACTACGTTCCCACCCTGGCGGGAGTGGATGAGGACTGGCACAATCTCAGCCACCACGGGAAAGACCCCGACAAGATCAAGAAACTCGCCCTCATCGAACTCGCAGAAATGCGCCTTTTCGGGGGTCTCTTGCAGCGACTCGACGAGGTCCGGGAGGGCGATCACACCCTGCTCGATCAGACCGCGATCCTCATGGGCTCAAACCTTGGCAATGCCTCCAGCCACAACAACCGCAATCTCCCCATCATCGCGGCGGGCGGGCTCTTCAAACATGGCCAACACCTTGCCTTCGACCCGGCGGGTCCTCCTCCACTCTGCAAGCTTTTTGTCTCCTACCTGCAACACCTTGGAGTGGAGACCGACCAATTCTCGACTGGCGAAGGGACCCTGAGCGGGCTCTGAGGCCGACTGAAATTGGTCTGAGAGTCCAGTCAGCTACCATTATTCGCCATGCATCGCGTTCTACTCCTTGCCACCTC
>Ga0310120_10002448_pt1 | contig 13593 bp, 12 predicted proteins | sample CB27_AW_983_MG_FD_203506 | JGI IMG/M metagenome (GOLD analysis project Ga0310120, IMG submission 203506) | Marine microbial communities from Western Arctic Ocean, Canada - CB27_AW_983 | ecosystem: Environmental > Aquatic > Marine > Oceanic | place: Canada: Western Arctic Ocean | collected... | reverse complement strand
GGTTCTGGCGAACGGTCAGTCCTCGAAAGACCGAGGTGTCCTGGGGCAAGTACCCCATGCCGCGGCGAGCGCGCTGGTACATCGGCAGATTGCTGATCTCTTCACCGTTGAAGAAGACCTGCCCTTGATCGGAGCGGATCAATCCCATCGTCATCCTGAAGGTAGTGGTTTTTCCGGCGCCGTTCTTTCCCAGCAGACCGATCACCGATCCAGGGGAAACATCGAATGAGACCCTGTCGACAACGCGGTGATTGTTGTAGGACTTGCTCAGATTTCTGACGGTGAGAATCATCGGATGAATCCCGTCTCATTGCGCCCAGGAAGGGCGGGCCAGAAGATGGAGAAGCCTCTACCGATCAGGTTCGAGCGACCGAATGAACCCCACCAGCGTGAATCGAGACTGCTGGGGCTATTGTCTCCCAGAACAAAGAAACGATGGTCCTGGATCTGGAACGGCTCTGAAGTCGCAAACCTGGAGGTTCGAGTCCAGTGCTGGTCGCGGAACAATTGAACATGCGTCAATTTTCCACCGCAGTTGAGTGCGAAGAAAGAAACTCCGCTCGCAGGTTTGCCGAGGCCGCCGCTTCGCAATCCTGAATCCAGTTCGGAAGCGGGAAGGGGGATGTCTGCGACCAGTTCATCTTCAATGAAGAGCCGTATCGAACGGTCCACTACCTGGAATTCGATCCGATACTCTCTTCCAGGCTGCAGCGAGACATCTGGCAACTGGCCCAGCAGTTGTGGCTCCATATCTGGACGGATCAACTGCAGCTCGGTGGATCCATTTCCGATGGAGAAGGAGCAGCGGTATTCGGCTGGATGGTTCCAGATGGAAATATCGAGGTGTGAATCTGATTCTTCACGTGCGCTGAAGGCGCTCAGAGTTGCCCTGACTGACAGATCCCTCACCGGACCGATCCTGGCTCCGGATGGCTTGAAAGCATTATAGTTGTAGCGATTCTCGATTCCCCTGATGTAGCGAAGGGATCCCTCGTCCTTGATCAGGTTGTAATCCCAGCCGCTTCCGTTGCGGACCCAGCCGGGGTCAGATTGCCATGGAGAGTCAACCAGGCCTGCCTCCTCGATGGAACTGTCGTGAATAACTGTCCAGAACCGATCCTGTGCCTCGACGGTCTTGACCTCGATGTTGCCATCGATCCAGATGTCGCCGTTGATGATCTGGATCTGTTCTCCTGGCAATCCAACGAGTCGTTTGATGTAGTCCCTCTCGCGATTGAACTTGAACACGACAACGTCCCAGCGCTTTGGCTGCTGCCAGTCGTAGGCGAACTTGTCGACCAGAATCTTGTTGCCACCAAGGATGTCCGAAAGTTCGACAACGATCGGGAAAATCAGGGTGCACTCTCCGCACCAGGCTCGCATCGTTGACGCTCTTCCCCAGTGTGTCTTGCCAGCGGTCGGGTGGGCCTGTTTACAGGCGGGGCAGGAGATTCTGTTGGCACCCATCGTGGCTATTTTCACTGGGATGTTTCTGTTCGGGCAGTCACCCTCGTAGATCTCCAGTTTTGATGACAGGTTAACCCTGTTGGTGAGACTGTCGCTACTGATCCCGACATCGTTGTTTGTCGTGCAGTTGGGGCAGGTGACGGTGACATGTAGACCATTGAGACCAGCTGCCATCGATCCTGTGGGGATTTCGTATGATCCGACGAAGAAATGTCGAATCACCAGTGCCAGCAGCACTGCCACCGTGAGTGCTTCGACATTTTCCCTGAAGGATCGCCAACTCATTTCTTCGTCTCCTCATCATCCAGGCGAAGTATAGCCATGAACGCGTCCTGGGGGATCGAAACGCTTCCCACTTGCTTCATCCGTTTCTTACCTTCTTTTTGTTTCTCAAGCAATTTCCGCTTCCGTGAGATGTCACCACCGTAACACTTCGCAGTGACATTCTTCATCAGGGCACGGATGGTTTCTCTGGCGATGATTTTCCCCCCGATGGAAGCCTGGAGGGCGACCTGAAACATGTGGCGGGGGATAACATTTTTCAACTTTTTGAGCAGTTGTCGGCCCTTTCGCTCAGCAATTACCTTGTGAATGATGACGCTGAGCGCATCCACCGATTCCCCGTTGACGAGGATGCTGAGCCTGACCAGCGCGTCCTTGCGATACTTGCAGAAATTGTAATCAAGAGTTCCATAGCCACGAGTCGTGGATTTCAGTTTGTCGTAGAAGTCGGAGATGATCTCCGCAAGCGGCGCTTCGTAACTCAACTGAACTCTGGTCGGCGACAGATAATCTGTTTTTTTCCACTCACCACGCTTCTCATCCATCAATTTCATCACTGCACCGATGAATTCTGTTGGCACGATGATGTGAGCATCGACGATCGGCTCCCGGACCTCTTCGATCAGCATCACCTCTGGCAACTGACTGGGACTTTCGATGAGATGAACAGATCCGTCTTTCATCAGGATCTCGTAGGTGACGGTGGGCGCGGTCTGAACCACGGAGATGCCTGATTCTCTCTCGATACGCTCTTGCACGATCTCCATGTGGAGAAGTCCGAGGAAACCGCAGCGAAACCCGAATCCCAGTGCGTCCGAAGATTCAGGTACGAAGGTGAAAGAGGGGTCGTTGAGCCACAGCTTGTCGAGAGCGGTTCGAAGGTCCTCGTATTCGCCGCTGTCCACCGGATAGGTGCCGCAGAAGACCATCGGATTGGGGTTCTCGAACCCGGGGAGGCGCTCCGTGGATCCGCTCAGTCGAGTTGTCACGGTATCGCCGATTCGTACATCGTGAACCGTCTTGATGCTGGCGAAAAAGTAGCCCACCTCGCCAGCTTCCAGGATTCCGGTCGCCTTTCTTGCAGGGGTGAACACTCCTACTTCATCAACATTGTATTTACGCCCTGTCGACATCAGGACGATGTCTTCATTTTTCTTCAGTGTCCCCTGTTTGATGCAAACGTAGATGATCACGCCTCTGAACTCGTCGTAATGCGAATCGATGATGAGCGCTTGAAGGGGCATATTGCGTTTACCGGAAGGCCCCGGAACAAATGTGGTGATTGCTTCGAGAACCTCGCTGATTCCCAGGCCTGTCTTTGCCGAACAGCGGATCGATTCTCTCTGCTTGAAGCCAAAAGTCTGAGCCATCTCCTCATCCACCTCATCCGGGCGGGCAGTGTTGAGATCGATCTTGTTCATGATGGGTATGATCTCCAGGTTGCCTTCGATGGCCAGGAATGCATTCGCAACGGTTTGAGCTTCCACTCCCTGGGCGGCATCCACGACCAGCAGCGCACCTTCACACGCAGCCAGGCTGCGGGATACTTCGTATCCGAAGTCGACATGACCCGGGGTGTCGATCAGATTCAGTTGATATGTATTTCCATCTTCTGCCTTGTACTCCATTCGAACGGTCTTGGCCTTGATGGTGATGCCGCGTTCCTGTTCCAGTTCCATATCGTCGAGCATCTGGTTCCGGAATTCGCGCTCCGATATGGTGTCTGTGAGCAGCATCAGCCGATCCGCAAGTGTAGATTTGCCGTGGTCGATGTGGGCCACAATGGAAAAGTTCCGGATGAGATGTGTGGGAAAGCTCACCTCGGGCCTCCGGTGGTATCGAGTTGCTGGTACAACTCGCTGAAACGGCGCAAGGCGCGTCCACGGTGGCTGATGGCATCTTTTTCGGATGGTTCAAGTTCAGCAAAGGTGCGTGATTCCCCCTCGGGGAGGAAGATAGGATCGTAGCCAAAGCCATCGACGCCACGGCTGAACTCAGTGATCGTACCGCTGCACCTCTCCTCCACGGTCAGGATGACCTGATCACCGTCGCAGAGCGCCAGCACACAGCGGAATTCCGCCCCCCGCTGCTGGCGAGGAACAGCTTCCAGTTGATCCATCAATCTCGTGACATTGTCCTCGAAGGATGCCCCCTCACCTGCCCAGCGAGCAGAGAGTACGCCTGGAGCACCGTCGAGTGCATCGACCATCAAGCCGGTATCGTCCGCGATCGCCTGAAGGCCACTCCAGAGCGAGAACGCTCGCGCCTTGATGACGGCATTCTCGAGCAGGGTCTCCCCATCTTCGGTGGGATCAGGTGCTGCGGATCCGACCGTCGCTACCAGTTCGGAGGGAACCACCAGCCGGGCGATCTCGGAAGGGAATGCACGGCGAAATTCATCGTGCTTGTGATGGTTCCCCGAGGCGATGAGGAGGATGCGGTCTTGCGGCGCGGTCACACTATTCTCCGAGTTTCGATGCGGGGCAGTGTCCCCTGAGGAAGCGGGCCTGGGCGTGATGCTACGAAAGGCGCATGGGATGCGCAAGGAGACCCGATTCGCGACATCTGACGATGCGCCGCCAGAATCAGCCCTATCATCGGGACTTCCGGGAGATCTCGAGGTGGATCAGGGGCTCATCGCCACCAGATGCTCATCGAGCATCTGGGAGACCTGCACGATTCCTCCCCGGGCAGCGTCGATGACGCTCTGCATCGTTTCCATGGCAACGGGACCTCTTTCGCACCCGCCGACGACCTCGACCACCTCCCCGGTCGAGGTGCCGATGAGGTTCAAGTCGAGGGAAGCACTGCTATCTTCCACATAATCGAGGTCGACGAGCAGTTCCTGATCGAGGATTCCGGCACTCATTCCCAGGATGAGCGCACGGCGCGGGTCGGTGGCGAGGATTCCACTGGTGAGGTGCTGCTGGATCAACAGGCTCACTGCGACCGCGCAGGCATTGATGGAGGCGGTCCGGGTACCGCCATCGGCGTGGAGCACGTCGCAATCGACTCGGATGGTGTAGCCAGGCATCAGTGAGAGATCGAGTCCGGCGCGGAGTGATCTACCGATCAGACGTTTGATCTCGGTGGCACGCCCATCCGGGCTCCGATGGCTGACCCTGTCGAGTCTTGGTGTGACGCTGTAGGGCATCATCTGGTAATCAGCGGTGGCCCAACCTGACGGTTTGGTGTTCCACTTGGGAGTGCCTTCCTCGAGCGATGCAACACACAAGATAGTGGTATTGCCGCACCGATACTGAACGCTGGAATCAATACCGCAGATAATTCCAGTGCTCACCTCGATGGAACGTGGGGCGTCGTTGCTTCGATCTTCGCGAGCCATCAGTGTCACTTCCTCTCGGTTTCTGGTGGACTGGATCCTACTGTAACATCCGCTGGGTAGGGCGACTTCCTGCAGGAAAGAGAGTAGAATCTTGCCTGAACACCTGACCCGAAAAGGAGCCGCCGGATGAGGATTTTGGTCGTGGGGGGCGCCGGATACATCGGGAGCCATTGTGTTCTCGAATGCCTCAGAGCAGGGCACGAGGTGGTGGTCCTCGACGATCTGAGAGAGGGTCACAGGGAAGCGATCTCGGATGTGGAGTTGATCGAGGGGAGTACCCACGAGAGGAAAACTCTTCGGTCCGCTTTCGAGACGAATCAGTTCGATGCGGTCTTCAACCTGGCAGCTTCCTGCAGCGTGCCTGAATCGGTCCAGATCCCGGCGGCCTACTACCATAACAACCTGGCAGGCACCTTGAATCTCGTGGATGCGATGCTGCTGGCAGAGGTACCGATACTGATTCACTCCTCCACGGCGGCGGTTTACGGCGATCCCGAGGAAACTCCGATTCCGGAGACGCACCCCTTGCGTCCTGTCAATCCGTACGGTGATTCGAAGCGATTGGTGGAAGAAACACTGACCGCCATCTCTCAGCGTCACCCGCTGAAGCATGTGTGCCTCAGGTATTTCAACGCTGCCGGTGCCGATCCTTCTGGATTGGTAGGGGAAGACCATGCCAAGGAAGGGCACCTGATCCCATTGCTCTTGCAATGCGCGCTGGGAAGCCGAGAGCGCTTCATCATTTTTGGCACTGATTGGGATACGCCGGATGGTTCCTGTGTGCGTGACTTCGTGCATGTCACCGACATCGCTCGGGCGCACCTCAGGGCTCTTGAACGGATAGATACCGTCGCTGGAGAATCGATTAACCTGGGATCTTCTTCGGGTGCATCTGTGCGCGAAGTGGTGGAAGCCGCGAAGCAGATCACCGGGATCGATTTTGATGTCGTGGAAGAAGGGCGTAGAGATGGAGATCCAGCCACCTTGCTCGCGTCCAATGAGAAGGCGAAACAACTACTTGGTTGGTCTCCTGAACACAGCGAGATGTCGATGATCATGGAGACTGCCTGGCGCTGGCATCGAACCCATCCGACAGGATACAGCAGTGAGAGGACTCAACTCGGTGAGGGCGGCACTCGATTCGGTGATCTGGCTGTTCAACTCGGTTTTGTCACTCGTGACGATGTGGATCGTGTGCTGGTTGAACAGGAGCGCCTGGAAAAAGTTGGTCGAGGCCGAAAGATGATGGGCCTTTGCATGGTGGAGATGGGGATGCTCTCGACGACTCAACTCGTTGAAGTCCTGCGCCACTACGAAGGTATGAGTTCTTGATGAGATGCTCATTTCTACTGATGCTGGTCATCACCCTATCGTCGGGTTGTGAATCACCCCAGAGGGCGATGGATACACATCGGGGTTCCAATTTAGCCGCCCGATCAGGGATTCACTCTGATCAGGAGAACCGCCTCCAGGCCCCTGCTGGCCAGACCATCCTGGCTCGCATCGGACGAGACATCATCACTGATCGTGAGCTCAAACAACGGATTCTCGAGCGCTATTACGGTCCTCGAGCACTCAATGGGTTGGTCCGTGAGTCACTCTTCAGCGCCGAAGCGGAACGCCTGGGGCTAGGTATCGATTCCGAGGAGATTGCCGCTCAGGTCGAGCAGGAGATGACCCGAATCCTCGGGGAGACCTTTCAGGAGCGCCAGCGAGCACTCGCCAGGCTGGAGTTGCAGGGATTGATCGAAAGTGATCTACGCCGCGAGATCTCCCTCGAGGTTGGTCCTGCTCTGCTGATCCAGGCTGTTGTCTCTCACCACAGAGAGATCGATGAGGAGGAAATTCTCGACCTGTGGCGGGTGACATGGAAAGAGCCGAGAAGACTGGTCGAGCATATTGCCTTCCCAGCATCTTCCGATGATGGGCAACTCAGGACCCGGATCGAACAATGGGCAAAAAACACCCGTGAAGTACTCGTCTCGGGAACACCCCTCGAGGAGGCTGTCGAAACGCCTGTCGGGATCGGGCCCGCTCATATGCCCAGAATTGGCAGCGGCTGGATACGAGAATCGGAACTGGCCGGGAATCCGGCCTTCTTCGAGGTGTTCCAGGTGGCCGTGGGAGATGTGCTGGGACCGGTCCAGGAGGCTAATTACGGCTGGCACCTGTTCAGGGTGGTGGAGACGAGAGCCACTCAAGCCTACTCTGAGGTGCGGGCCCAGTTGCTCCAGCAGTTGCTGGATGAGCCCGCCACCGATGAAGAGTTACTGACTGTGGAGCGGTTGATCCGAAGACGGATTTCTGTGTCCATCGAAGCCGTCCCGGAGCCGACCGAGGTGACAGAGGATTGGGATCGCTCAGAAGGAGAACGATGATATCTCGTGACAGCAATGGACCGGATGGTAAGCCGGAGAAACTCTCGAAGGTGCCCGGCTGCGATGAAGGTGAGTCGCTCGAAGAACTCGCTGGAGAACGATTGAAATCAACCATCGAGGCGATCCTGTTCGCGTCCCCCGAACCGGTCACTCGCCGTCGGCTTCATGCGATGCTACGTGAAGCACCGAAGGGCGCGATCAAGAAAGCCCTGCTCGAACTGGAGGCAGAGTTGATCACTTCGCCTCGTGGCTATCTGCTTCATGAGGGCGGCGCTGGACTACGGCTTCTGACCAAACCAGAATTCGCACCCTTCGTGGCCAGACTGCGGGGCGGGCGACGCAGGATTCGGCTCAGTTCAGCCGCGTTCGAGACGCTGGCTGTCATCGCCTATCGTCAGCCTGTCCGCAGGTCCGATCTGGAAGCTGTGCGCGGAGTGCAGTGCGGGCCCATTCTCAAGAACCTGATGGAATGGGGGCTGGTGCGGGTCGTCGGTCAGGAGGAGTCGATCGGACGCCCTCTTCTCTATGGAACCACCACCGAGTTCCTTGACCTGCTCGGTCTTTCGGGACTCGATGCTCTGCCCGAACCGGAGCGCCTTCGTCAGCAGGGTTCCGATCGAGGACTCGAAATACTCGACGATCTGCTCTCCGAGGATGAGCCAGAGGACCCTGATGGAGAGGGTATCGATCCTGCAGAAGCGACAAGTTCCGGGAAGAAAACAGAGAAGACGGTGGCTCCCGTTGTCGCTCTGGATTCAGATTTGCCCCCAGATTCCTCGTCAGTGGCACCGGTCGACGAGGACCTCGACGACTGGGTACCCGATGATTGGGATGGGAAGTGAGCGGTGCTCCGGTCGCCTTGACACCTTGGGGGGGCTGGCTAACATTGGCCCTTCTACGCGCCGGTAGCTCAACTGGATAGAGCACCTGACTACGGATCAGGAGGTTGGGGGTTCGAATCCTCCCCGGCGTGCTTGATCGATCCCTGACCAGGAGCGGAGGACCTTGAATGGGCATCTCCTGGCTCGATGAAGATTCCGACCGAATCCACATGCAACTGGCCCTAGAGCAAGCGATGGCTGCAGAGCAGGAGGGCGAGGTCCCGGTGGGGGCGGTGATCGTGCATCCCGAGAAAGGGGTGATCGGTCAGGCGCGGAATGCGAAGGAGACCCTTCGCGATCCGACGGCACACGCTGAGATCCTCGCCATCGGTCAGGCCGCCGAGGCCATCGATGGGTGGCGGCTGGATGGCACGACGCTCTTTTGCACCCTGGAGCCTTGCCCGATGTGTGCCGGTGCGATCCTTCAGGCGAGGATTGCCAGGGTTGTTTTCGGAGCCACTGATTCTCGCTGGGGTGCAGTGGACACGAAGTTGCGGATATTCGAGCCTGGCCTCTTCAACCACGACGTTTCGTGGTCCGGTGGGTTGTTCGGTGAGGAGTCGGGCGAACTGCTGCGTTGCTTTTTTCAGCAGCGCAGGGACAGTTCGGGCAATAAATGACGTGGATGGACGATAGCGGAGAGGTGCCAGAGTGGTCGATCGGGCCGGTTTCGAAAACCGGTGTGCCTTCACGGGTACCGTGGGTTCGAATCCCACCCTCTCCGCCACTCTCACGGCCTCAAGGTCTGCTGTTGACCTCTGGAATTGACGAGATTTCCTGTGAAAATGGCTCCTGATTGAGGAGCATCAGTGCCCCTGATCTTGGTGCGACGAGACGAATCGAGGAAGCGTCGGGAGAGGTGTCCGAGTGGCTTAAGGAGCACGCTTGGAAAGCGTGTGTGCGTTTACGCGTACCGTGGGTTCGAATCCCACCCTCTCCGCCAACCTCGTTGAGTTTCGCGCTGGTTGTGTTGGCGTGGCTCCTTGAGCCACCGAGTCTGGATGGAAATAGTAACTTCCGGGGTCCGGGCGACTGGCGGCCCGTGAACTTGGTCAGGCCCTGACGGGAGCAGCCATGTCGGTCCCCGTCGGTGTGCTTCGGGCTCCGGTCTATTTCCCGCCTGCCACCTCTGGATCGCTGCTGTCGCGATTCCAGTTTCCATTTGACGCCTTGCAGCGCCGGCTCGTCGCGGTTTTGATGACTCCATGAAGGAAACGTCTCCAACCCCTCCAGCTGTGCCGAGCGCCGCTACTTCTGATCGTTACGAAGTGATCGCACGGCGCTACCGCCCCAGAAAATTCGATGACGTGGTGGGGCAAGAACCGGTCGCCGAGGCATTACGGCAGGCGATCCTGCAGAACCGTCTCGCTCACGCTTATCTTTTCTGTGGGCCGCGTGGAGTGGGTAAGACCTCGATGGCACGGATCTTTGCGAGGACATTGCAGTGCCCCGATGGAGAAAATGCTGTCCCCTGCGATCAGTGTGCCACTTGCGAACAGATCTTTCGCGGAGAAGATTCCGATGTCACCGAGATGGACGGCGCATCCCATCGGGGCATCGATGATATCCGTAGTTTGATCGAGCATGTCCAGTACGCTCCCAGTCACGGCCCGTATCGCATCTTCATCATCGACGAGGTTCACATGCTGACCAGGGAAGCGTTCAATTCTCTGCTCAAGACCCTCGAGGAACCGCCCTCGCATGTGAAGTTCATCTTTGCCACGACCGAACCGGAGCGGGTGATTCCAACGGTTCTTTCCCGCTGTCAGAGGTTCGATTTCGCTTCGATCTCTCGCGAGGACATCGTTCGTCGGCTCGGCCAGATCTGTCAGCAGGAGGGCGCCGATCCGCAGCCGGGATTGCTCGAGAACATCGCATCCCTCGCGGATGGAGGCATGCGAGATGCCCAGTCGCTACTCGATCAGGTGCTTTCCTTTGCAGGTGACCAGCCCGGTCCCGATGATCTGGACCGGATCACTGGCAGGATATCGAGTGAAACACTGTCAGAATTGTTGTCAGCGGTCGATTCCGGCGATCTCTCTGCGGTCGTCGAGAGGGTGACAGCCATTTTTGCTGGGGGAACCGAGGCATCGGTGTTGACCGATCAGATCGCCGAGGCGTTGCGCCAACGACTACACATCGGAGTGGGTGATGGTTGGGGTGATGAGGAACTCGAGGCAAACCTACTCGCCCAGGAGATCATCCAGGAAACCCGACAAAAGTTGCGTCGTCAGGATCGTGGTGATCTGCTGCTGGAACTCGCATTGATGCGGATGGGGACATTGCGATCATTGGTACCGATCCGGTCGCTCACCAGTCCTGAGATGGGAGCCGCTGCTGGTTCCATTTCCCGGATCGACAGCGATCCGCACCCTGATCGGCGTGAAGCAACAGCTGGAACGGAAACAAGGCTTCCGGAGGCCACCATTTCCCCGGAGCAGCCAGCCCAGAAGCTTCCTGCTCGTGGAGCTGCTGCTGCTCGCGAAGCACTTCGGCAGCGTGAAGGCGATGCGAGGTCTTCCGGTGTTGCACCAGCGATCTCGAACACCGACATGGATCCCGCAACTGAAGGCAACTCACCTGAGGATCAACTGATCGATCTGCTGCGGACAGTCGACAAACTACTGCCTAGAATGATCCGTCTCGGCGGGAAAATCACCCGTGCGGATGACGGATGGCAACTACAGGCCACGAGCGAACTTTATCAGGCGCTTGCAAAGGAAGACGTGCGAAAGGTTATGAACTCGTGGCAGAGAAAACACGGCTCGATCGAGATCGAAGAGTACCCAGCGGAGGCCGATCCAGCGCGAGAATCTTCGGGTTCTGCAGAGAGGCCTGAAATCGTTGGTCAGGCAGCGGATATATTTTCCAGCGAGGCGAAAAATCGTGGTCCAATACGGGATGAGGATCGGGTCCAGGGCAATAATTGAAGGAGACTTATCATGTCAACCGGTGATCTGGGTGGCTTGTTCCAGCAGGCGCAGAAGATGCAGAAGGAACTGAAAGCGGTCCAGGAAGATCTCAAGCAGCGAACCGTGCTGGGAGAATCTGGCAGTGGACTCATCAAGGTATATGCCAGTGGCCAGCAAGAGGTGCTGAAGGTCGAGATAGACCCTGAGGTTGTGGACCCGGAAGATATCGAGATGCTCGAGGACCTGGTGCTGGTGGCGGTTCAACAGGCTCTGGAGAAGGCAAAGGAACTCTCCGACCAGGAGACCTCGCGAGTCACCGGCGGAATGTCCTTCCCGGGAATGGCATAGGGGGGATCTTGTCGGGAGAAGGCCTACTGGGAGAACTGATCGATGCGTTCGCCTCATTGCCCGGGATCGGTCAAAAGAGTGCCGAACGGCTCGCATACCATGTGCTGAAAGTCTCCAGAGAAGATGCGATGCGCATCTCCGATGCGATTCGCAAGGTCAAGGATGAGTTGCGTCGGTGTGATCAATGCCAGGACATCAGCGAGGAAGAGATCTGCGCCATCTGTCTGGATGATGGCAGGGATCGAGCAGTCATCTGCGTTGTTGAGCAGCCCAAAGATCTGCGAGCGATCGAGGAGAGTGGCTCCTACTCAGGGCTCTACCACGTACTCGGGGCATCCTTCTCACCGATGGACGAACGTGGTCCCGAGCAGATCGCCCTGCAACGTTTGATCGAGCGCAGCGAATCATCCGATGTGAAGGAGGTGATACTCGCCACGAATCCTGACTTTGAAGGCGACGGCACGGCGCTGCTGGTCGCAGAGGCGCTCTCGAAAGCAGATGTCTCCGTCACCATGCTTGCCAGAGGATTGCCTGCGGGTGGCCAGATCGAGTACATGAGTTGCAGCATCTTACGCGACGCTGTCGCGGGAAGAAGTGCCCTCGATAATACGCCGGGGGACGAGTGAAAGGTTCAGCCGATAATTCTCGGCTGCCTTCCTCTTCATTGTGGAAACTGTCCAGCGTCATGGCCCTGTGCCTGCTGATCGTCCCACCCACCTGCGAGGCTCAGTTGGTTCTGGATCGGAGTTCAGTAGATATCGTGAGCCTGAGACAGCGGCAAGTCGATAGTACCAACAACGATCTATTCCATAACTGGCACCCGCTGATGATCATGGTGGGTCACCAGTTCGGTGATCAAGATGCTGTATTCGACATCGAGATATCTGGCAGGACGATTCTACGGTCCAACTCCCAGCAGAGAAAGTTCTCATGGCGCCACACCGTGGAGGTCGCTGCAGGCGCGGATAATAAACGGCTGCTGGTAGGATTGCCCAACTGCCTCGGATCTGGCGGGGCCTGGTACAATAATAAGTGCCAGTTCAAGGTCTGGAAAAATGGCATACCGATGGCCCTGGATGGCTATCCGGAAATCATGCATGACGAAATTTATTTTGATTCTCAGGTCATGGGCAATCCAAATACTTACTGCTGTCTGCATGTGGCCTTGGCCGGTAAATCCATTGCTCCCACGCAGAGATTCAACTGGCCGCGCATTGCCGGCACGGTGGAGAGTTCCTCTCTGATCGTGGCTGGCGATCTGCCACTGAATCGAGAAGCTCTGCTCGGATTCGACTTCGTGCTGCTCGACGGAGTGGATCCCGAAGATGTCTCTGCTGGACAGCGAAATGCCCTTCGAGAGGCTGTTCGGGGTGGAATCAGCGTCATCTTGCGACCGGATGGTCAGGGGCGTGGGCTTCGCTGGATCAGCGGCTTAGAACTCGAGCCCCAGGTTCACTCGGATGGCGGGGGGGCTGAGCGGATCGTCTTTCCGATCGAGGGAATCGGTGAGAGAATTTCCGAGTCCGGTGGATCCGAGATCCTGAGTTCCTGCGTACAGATCAAGCAGGGGCTCGGTCGCTGGTTGGCACTGGAGCTCGCTGGAGGGCAACTGGGAGCGGGTGTGATCGGTCTCGATCGCCACCCGATGCACCTGGGATCTGCGATTTCAGTGATCGAATCGAGATCCCCATTCCAGTATGTGCTGGAAGCGATCGATTTTAATCAGCGGGGTGCAGGTCCGTTGCAGTTGATCTTCTGGATCGGACTGGTCTATGTCCTGGTGTTGTGGCCGTCGATCGGATTCATCCTCAAGAAAAGGGGTAAGCTCCCGCATCTTTTGTGGCTTCAACCATTGCTTGTCTCCGCTTGTATCGCTGCCGTATTCGTACTGTCGCTGGTGAGACTCGGTGTGACCTCTCGCCACGTGGAGGAAGTGCTGATAGTTCGAGAATTGAATAGCACGGACGCTGTTGCGATTG
>Ga0310120_10002447_pt1 | contig 13599 bp, 4 predicted proteins | sample CB27_AW_983_MG_FD_203506 | JGI IMG/M metagenome (GOLD analysis project Ga0310120, IMG submission 203506) | Marine microbial communities from Western Arctic Ocean, Canada - CB27_AW_983 | ecosystem: Environmental > Aquatic > Marine > Oceanic | place: Canada: Western Arctic Ocean | collected... | reverse complement strand
GACTGGCTTACCGGTGACGCTAGGATTCCCATCAAGATTCTACTCAAAGGTCTGCAGGGTCCCATCGCGGTCAAGGGACAGAAGTTCAACAACATCATGCCGCCCCACGTCGACCTGAAGGACCAGGATATCGCAGACGTTCTCAGCTACGCCCGCCAAACCTGGTCCAACGACGCCGCGCCGGTCACCGCAAAGCAGGCCCAAAGCGTACGTCGCTCCGTGAAAGGCCGGAACTTGCCCTGGACTGCGAAAGAACTCCGCTAGCTCGATCCATTTACCCATAACCAACAGCCAAAACATCGTATGAAAACCACACTCAATGCCCTCACTGCTCTCTTGCTCCTCGGCCTCACCGGGCCCGCCCTGCTGGGTGACCAGACAAAAACCGTGGCCAAGGCCACCGCCGACCAGGAGGGGAAAAAGAAGATCGCCTTCATGGCGGGGAATCGCAGCCACGGTTATGGAGCCCACGAACATCGCGCCGGCTGCATGCTCCTCGCCAAGCAACTCAACAAGCACATGGGCGAAACAATCGAAGCGTCCGTCCACCTCGCCAAGGCCTGGCCTGGCAACGCAGACGTTCTCAAGGACGCCGACGCGATCGTCTTCTACTGCGACGGCGGCGGTCGCCACATGGCCAACCAGCACCTCGACGGCCTGGACCTGAAACTCAAGGACGGCTGCGGACTTGCCTGCCTGCACTACGGAGTCGAGACGCCCAAAGGAAAGTCCGGCGACAAGTTCCTGGAGTGGATGGGTGGCTACTTTGAAGCCAACTGGTCGGTCAACCCGCACTGGGAGGCCGACTTCACCGAACTGCCCAAGCACGCCATCACCCGCGGAGTAAAGCCCTTCAAGATTCGCGACGAGTGGTACTTCCACATGCGCTTCCAGAAGGACATGAAAGGCGTCACGCCGATTCTTTCCGCGCATCCACCCAAGAGCACCATGCAGCGCGGGGACGGAGCCCATTCGGGCAATCCCCATGTGCGCAAGGCGATTGCGAATGGAGAAATCCAACACATGGCCTGGGCATATGAGCGTCCCAACGGTGGGCGCGGCTTTGGATTTACCGGCGGCCACTTCCATCGCAACTGGGGCCAGGATGACTTTCGACGCATTGTGCTCAACGCCATCACCTGGGTCTCGAAAGCCGAAGTCCCCGCCGGAGGCGTTCCCTCCGACAAGATCACCGAGGCCGACCTCGAAGAGAACCAGGATTACCCGAAACGGAAGTAGCACTTCCACTTCTCACGCATCTCAAGACGAAGGCCACCCAAACGGGTGGCCTCTGTCGTTACTGAAATGTTCTGCTCGGTCCTACTGTTCCTTTCCTTTGATCTGGAGATCGTGGATCGACCAGTGCTTCCCTCTGTCATTGCCGGTCTGCGTGATGCGCAAAATCTTTGCTTCCACGAGGGGAAGGCCGATCATAGTGACCGGGCTCTTGCCCGCTCCTCGGGCCAGGACCTTGCTCCATTCGCCACTCACCATCACCCTCACTTCATAGCCGCGGGGGTAATCATCGGTCGAACTCCCCGCGTCCAGGATCAGCTCACTGATCTTGGAGACCTTCGGCAACTCGATCTGGAACCACTCCCCCCCACGTTGCACGCTTCCGCTCGACCAGCGACTCGCGCCCTTGCCGTCGATCGCGTTGTTGACCTCGCCTGTGCCATTGCTCGCACTGAGCTTCCACGACTTTCGGTTCACAAGTAGCGGTGGATCGAGAGCCTCCAGTTCCGCCAGGGTGTAGGGCGTGGTGCGCCCCTTGCTGTCTTTGCGAAGCACCGCGACGAAGTCCTTGGTGATCGGCGAGGCCTTGTTGCCAAAGCTGTTGCGCACGTAGGTGGCGATGTCCGCGATCCACTGATCATCCTGTGAGTTCATGGGCGCCATCACACCGGGGTAGGTCTTTCCGTCGAGCGGCCCGGTAAGGCCGTGCAGGACGGTCCGAACCATGAAACTCCCACTCCCGATGATGCGGGGGGCCTTCACCATGGAAGGTGCCAGGGTCTGGCCCGACTTCCCACCGGGAATCAGCATGCCCTTTCCGTCTGCCCCGTGACAGGTGTAGCAGAGCTGGCTGAAGATCACTTTCCCCTTCTCCATCGAACGGGCAAGTTGCGTGTTCTTCTTGCGGGCTTCTGCCGCGGCCCGGGCCTGGTTGCGCATGCTGGCCCCCTTGCTCACGACGGCTTTCACAGCATCGTTGTCGGGGAAGGCCTTGATCACCGCGTCGGCCAGGGCGAGCAAGTCCTCGTTGTCGGTTCCACTGATCGTGATCGAGTTCAGCAATTGGGTTGCCACTTCCGCGTCGGGCTTACCACTCGATTCGCTGAGTTGCATGATCCCGGCAATGACCGTCGTGTCCCCGACCCCAAGGAGGGACTCGCCTACTCGCAGGGCCTGCACCTTGACGAGAATGGAAGGATCCTGAAGAGCCGCCGCCACCGTCTTTCCGTCCGCCGCCCCAATCCCCTCCAGGGTCCAGAGCGCATGGGCACGACCAAGCTCGGAGGTCCCCTTGAGCGCGAGTTGCTTCAGGGCGGGTAGCACCGAGTCGCGGTCCTTGCGCAGGATGATGAGCTTTTGCGCGGTGTCGCGCCACCAGCCGTTGGGATGGGAAAGATGCCCCACCAACTTGGTCGTGGTCTCATCGAGCATGCGCGGCTTGGGCCCGGCTTTGAAATCCTTGTGCACGAGACGATAGAGCCGTCCCCTCCCGATGTTCTTGTCGAGGCCCCACTTGTCGATGATGCCACGGAGGTAACTTCCGGGCCGGGTCCAGTTTCCTTGTTGGATGATGCCGCGATGCATGTCGATGAAGACCATGCGACCGTCCGGTGCTGTCTCTGCCCCCAGAGGACGGAAGTTCGCGTCGCGGGTCCGGATGAACTCCGAGTTGGGAGTGGCATTGCTAAGAATCGTCTTGGCGTCCTTGCGTTCAACCTTGGCGCGACGAATGAGGCGTCCGACGGGTTCCGGGATGAAGAGGTCGCCGCGAAGGTCTTCAGGGAGGCGATCTCCACGAAAGACCCCCTGACCGGCACAACCAGTGAATCGATTCAAGCCCCCGTTGCCACCAACCCGTCCCCGACCGCCCTGCACATCGGGAATTTGCGCGATGGGAAAGACCGCCCGAAAGTCGTTGGCGGTCTGCCCGGGCAGATCAAGCATCCCGTATACCGGAGGCTGCTGAAAGAAGAAGGCGGGGTTCTCCCCACCACCGGTAGAATAGTAGATGCGTCCCCAGTCGTCCTGGCCGATTCCCCACTGGCCGCCCCCGCGAGGAATTTTCTCCATCACGAGTTTCTCATCGGTGAAGCGGTAACGCCTATTCTCATAGGTGATGTAGAGCCAGTTATCCATGTTCCAGATCAGTCCGCTGGGCTGGTGCTCCATGTTGCCTCCACGACCGCCCCCTTCGTAAATTTTCACTTTCTCATCCGCTTTGCCGTCGCCGCTCTTGTCGCGGTAGGTCCACAGATCGAGGCTGTTGGTGACGTGAACCATGACCCGGTCGTCGAGCGGCAGGACCATGCGGGGAAGCAGAAGATCATCAATGAAGATGCTGTGCTTGTCGTACTTGCCGTCGCCATTGGTATCTTCGTGCCGCGAAATCCGGCTTCTGGGCTCCTGTTCGCCCACTGCGTCTGCACTCTGCATGTAGGTCCGCATCTCAACCACGTAGAGCACCCCATTGCCGTCCCAGGCGCAGGCCACCGGCTCTTCAATGTGAGGCTCGCTTAGAATAAGCTCCAGCGAGTATCCCTCGGGGAGCTCAAGCGATTTGTGCGCTTCCTCAAGGGAGAGGAATCCTCGCTGGTAAACAGTGTCGCCCGGCTTTGCGCCAAGGCAGGTGGCCGTCGCAAACGCGGTTCCGATCAGTATAGTTCTCAGTTTCATGGACTTTCGAATATCTTTGGATGAATGAATAACGTGATGGATTACGCTTCATCACGCACACACTTTCAATCACACGTGCATGTTCTTTCATGCTCGAGGCGTCGGTTATTCCCAATTGCCGGAAATTACTTCCCCCCTTTGCGGGAATTTTCTCGAAGAATTTGAAAATCACGGCTTAGGCTTCCGGCTGAACTAGAGCCAGCACCACCATGAGATTTTCTTCTGCTGATTTTCAGGGGAAGAGTCGCTTCGCGCCTCTCCTCCCCGCCCTCCTTGCTTTTGCTGCCCTCCTCACTTCAGCTTCCGCCCTCACGGAAGAGATCACCTCCATTGGGATCGCTTTTCCTCCGGCCATCCTCGATGCCGATCAAGTTGATGTCGATCCCGCCACCAATCGGCATGGCCTTGAGACCGAACTGGAGGTCCAAATCACGCGCGGAGTCTTCGAAGCGGCGATCAATACCGACTACAAGGTGGTCTCCTCCCTGAAAGACATGGCTGGAAACCAGGTCCTCCTCGCGAGCGGATCCTTCAGCGCAGAATCCAAGCCCTTTAATGTCTCCCTCTCAGGGCTCTTCGGCACCTTGCACATCGAGAACCTCGTGCTCAATCCCGACCCTGATGCCATTCTCGATCCCGCCGAGCGCTACCGGGTGATTGCTCAACTGGAGAGATGGAACGGATTGATCTGGTTGCCGGTGCACAACAACAGCACCGGATTCGCTCCCGTCCTCCATTTTACGAATTTGGCCAGTGGCGATGCCGATTGGAACATTCGCGGCACCATCATTTCCCTGGCGTGGGACCAGAAATTCCTCGTCGATAGCGATTCCAACAACGACGCCCTGCTTGTCGATGTCAGCGCCTTCTTCGAACGCTATGATGACTTCGAGATTCCCATCGCACAGGTTAACTCCAAGATCATCTTCGATTTCGACCTCCTCGATGGATCCAACACTTCCGTTCCCCTCGTTGGGGATGGCATGGTCATGCAAGACTGGAATGCGGATTCCTACGACGACTCTTCCGGACGACCGCTGCCCGCGATCAATATTGCGATCCTCAATGATGTGGAGCTTCGCCCGGCGGGACAACTCGACCCCGTCAACCAGCACTACCGCCTGGTTTGCAATCTCCGGCATATTGAGGACGTCACCAACAGTGAGCATCTCAATATGGTCCAGACTCTGGGCGCCGAGACTCTCCTTCACTTCAACGGAAACCTCCGCTGGGGAACGTTTTTCACCCAGTTCACCGGGATCGACAACCAGCCGCTGCCCCTGGGAGGCAGCCCCGTGCACGTCGATACCTCCATTGTCATTTCCAACGAAGCAGGGGTCCTCCCCGGCAATCCCGGCTACGTCTTCGGCGATGGCGTCACGCTTCTCCGCGTCGAACTCCTTGCCAATGGCGATGCGCGATTGCCCGCCGCTCCCTTCCAATCACTGCCCGTCCACCCTCCCGGCAATCCCGCGGGCGAAGTGGAGATCGTCCTCAATTGTCTCAAAGCCACTTACCCCGGCGGGGTCAATCTGAGTCCCAATGGTGCAAACGCAGCGGACATCACCATCGAATTGCCACAGGGCCTCGGATACATCGCGGACTACGTCGTGAGTCCGCATCGCGGGGTGGACAACTTCTTCCAACTCGGGCCCTACATGCTGGCCCCCGACCTCAATCCCAGTGCCAACCTGACCTTCGGCCTCCCGGCCAACGCCGCTGTCTTTGACGAATCCCATCCTCTCGTCTTTCGCACCGGCTCCTTCACTCTTGAGCTCGATGGCACCCTTGAGTTCAACACCACCAGCGCGCAGTACATCCACGACGATCCGCTCAACTTCCTCGAAGGCTTGCCCGCCGGGACTCTCGATGATCCGGCCTACATGACAGAGCGCCTCTCGAACGATCTCTACTTGCGAAAGGTCCTGATCACCGCCACCGGATTTCACAAGTGGAATGCCGCCGCCGACAAGTCTGCCCGCCTCAGCGGAACTATTGGCGTCCAGGCGTATTCTTTCCACGCCCACTTCCCGATTCAGACTGAGATCTCCCCTGCCTCCGACAGCACCCTGGCCTACCTCAACGGTTCACCCGTAAGCGCCGCCTCGGAACTCGACAACGTGGTCCAAGTGCGGGTGCCCTATAGTCAGGACTGCCCCGAAGGCGTCGACCCTTGCCCGGGCGATGGCCTTGTGACCGTGGACCTGAATCCCGACGGCAATCGGCTCACTCATACTCCCACCGGCGGGCTTTGGCGGGCAGGAAAGGTTGCCAACGTCCCTCTCAAATGGGGAGCGCGCGGTGATGGCATGGGCAACGTCGGCAACCCCGCCCACGAGACTGACCCCTTCAACCGTTCCACCTTCTTCATGCCCGGCTACCAGCTCTATGCCGAAGACAATTCCGTCCTCTCCCACCAGGTCTTTGGATCAGCAGGCGGCGATCACGCACCGGGAGCGCTCCTGCTCTCCGCTTTCAACGAAGACGTGGGATCACCTCAAAACCACTATCCCACTGACAACCGCTACGTCGATGGCGATGGCTCCTATGGCGGCCTCAACTTCATCGTGACCGCTCCCGGCTTCAGAGGACGTTCCCGCCTCGGCGGCGATCCGGTCGGCTTCGACTATGAGTTGCTGGAAACCAACAACGACTCCAAGTACTACATCCGGACCGGTGGCGTGAGCGGACGTCATGTTGCCCGGGACGGCACCTGGGTAAATCCCTTGATCATCTACGGCTTCAAGTTCGAGTTTACGAGCTACCAGCTCGCATTCATCGACAGTGCGCTCAACGACCCCGAAGGGAGCTGGGTAGACGGCCAGATCACCGTGAGCGGATACTCGAATTTTACGCAGAAATTTTCCGGCCTGACCATGGACTGCCTGGGCGAGCTTGAGGGTGCGGACATCGATCCCAATGACCTCGGCGACAAGTCGCTCACCTACTGGAATAGCGTCTTCCAGCCCAAGACGATGGACTTCTCCAAGCAGGAGATCACCCCCGGCGCCTGTCCCCTCGTGTATAAATCGGTCCTCGTGATGGGCATAAAAACCGAAGTTGCTCACGTGCCCACCACCCTGCACGGCGTCTTTGGATTCTGGCCCAATGGCAACCTTGCCACCCCAACCGACGGCTACGAAGGGACCAATGCCACCAAGGATCCCATCACTTCCGAGCTTGGACTCCCCTCCAGCGTGAAACTTGAGGGGCCCAACAAGGATTACAATATCGTCCCCACCGGCAAACTGCGCTTCAACAATCCGGAAGCCTCTGGGCACGAAATCAACGATGCCCTCGGCTTCGTCACATGGGGCGCCACCCTCGACGTTCCCTTCTTCGAAGATTTCCAGGTGCAATGCATCACCAGCGCGTCGCCCATTCCCGCCGCCCCGTTCTATGTCACTCCAGGATGGGACGAAGCCGGCCTGACCTTCTTCACCAGCTCACAATTTGACCCCGATCACAAGAGCTGGCCCCTCGGCAATGGAGATGGCGTAAGCCTCGACGATTTCAAAAACCCCGACAATACCATCCCGACTTCCTACCTCGTCCACGCCAAGCAAGACATCTTCGGCAAGATCAACCTCAAGTATCCACTCGACTGGGACGACAACCTTCGCCGCTTCAAGTCGATGGATCCTGTCGTGCAGGACATCTTCGTGGTGAATGTCCAACACGAAATCCCCTACCTCGATGCCAAGTTTGCCCAGATTGAGTTTGGCGTGAATTACGACGGCCTCCCCGAACTGAGCATCACCAACTTGCTCAATGACCAGATCGATGGCGCTGCGGACGCCTTGACCGCCGCAATCAGCGCCCCCCTCAAGGGCGCAATCGACGAGGCTTTCGAGAAATTCGAGGAGATGCTTTCGGACACCCTCTCCTCTGCCATCGATCCCATCATTGATGAGGCCGCCACCCTCGTCCTCGATCCGCTCTATGATCAACTCAAGAGCAGTTATGGCGGCCTAATCACGGACTGGACTGGCGCCGGAGGCGGCATGGAAACCGCCTTGCAGACCTTTATTAGTGCGGGCGGTCCAAACTCCACTCTCGGGCTGCAACTTCAGACGATTTCGGAAGTTGCCAATGGACTCAACGATGCCAACTCCTTCGTCGCGGGCCTGCAGAAAGCGGTTGGCTCGATGATCATCGGCATCGACACCCTGGCCAACCAAGTCGACCTGGATGGCGGAGTGCCTCAACTCAATCTCGATCTCTCTGCCCTGCCCGGCGGGGTGAGCCCCGGAGTCCTTTATAATAACGCCGGGGAATATGAAATCATCTCGAACCTGGTGGAACTGCTTCTTAAAAATCTGGTCGAACCCAGCGTGGCGGCCATTCTCACCCCTCTTCTCGACGCTGCCGCCAGTGAACTCAACGCGGAACTCAACGCGCTCCTGGAGGAGATCGAACCCGTGCTTGAGCAAGTGGTCGATGCCCTCAACCAGACCCGCGAGTTTCTCGTCCAGATTCACGAGGCACTCGACGTCGCAGGCGACTTGATCAACGAGATCCAGGGTGTCGTCGACCAAGCCGCCATGGCCGCCGGCGAAATTGAAACCATGCTCGACCAAATTCTGGTGATAGCGACGAGCAAACTCAACAACCTCATTGATTCGGTCGGTGTGACCGGAAATGTTGGCGATCACTTCAGTATCTTTGACGAGATGCCCAAGGAAGAGTTCATCGACCTCCTCAAGGCCGAAATCAAGGACCTGCTCTTGGAGAGCGACCTGGTGAGCTCCATCAGGTATCTCGTGAAACAGAACCTCTACGACCTCGAGATCAAGTTTCGCAGCACCATTCAGAGTGTCTTCAGCCAGATCTCGGATGTCATGAAGGAGCTGGTCAGCGGCACCATCGGATCTCTCGAGAAAGAATTCGCCCCCATGCTTGGGGCGGTCAGCAACTTTCTCGGGTCCGCCGAGATCACAGGATTCGCCGAGTTCAATGGCGACTCTCTCCGCAAGCTGCGCATGGATTTGATGGCGGAGTTCCAGTTGCCGGACCCCATGAAGATTCACGTCTATCTCGAGGTCCTCGTCAGCACTTCTGAAGACAATTTCACCGAGAATGCCTGCCTCGAGGAGGGCGAGAAGGCCGTCGAGGTCCACATCGGCGCGGTCGATGTCCCCATGGATTGGCTCTCCGATGGCCTGCGCGCCACGATTGAGGTCAAGATGAGCCTCAAAGACAAGGGAGCAGGATTGAACCCGAATGGAGTGGGCGGATCGCTCGAACTCACGGGGGGAACCATCAACTTCCAGGCGGTCAAGATTAGTTGCTTCGCCGTAGCGGTCTCGATCGGCTTGGAGGAATGTTACATCGCCGCCAAGGCCTGCGTCCTCTTCAACAGCTACGAACTCTCAGCCGGCATCTTCTTCGGGCGGACCTGCACCCTCGATCCTCTCTACCTCGTCGATGCCGACGTGGCGGAACTCATTGATCCCGACACCCCCTTCACCGGAGTCTACGTCTACGGCGAGGTCTGGCTACCGATCTCCGAGATCATCCTGGGGATCCCGGCCTCCTGTCTCTTCCGAATATCCGCGGGAATCGGGGTCGGCAACGGCCTCTTCATCGAAGGCCCTACCTTCATCGCGAAAATGCTGCTGGGGGTCTCAGGTGAAGCCCTTTGCATCGTCTCCTTCGAGGGCATCATCAAGATGGTGGGGGTCTATCAGGCCGGGAAATTCAAAGCCAGTGGGGCGGGCAGTTTCAAGGCCTGCGTGGGCTTTGCCTTCTTCGAGATTTGTTTCAAAGCCAATATACAAATGAAGTACGACGACGGCTCGTGGTCCGTGGACTATTGAACTCCTTTCCTTCCCAGAAAATGCACACTGACCGCCATTCTCCCTCCCGCCTCGCGGCTCTTGCTCTTCTCGGAGCGCTCGCCCTCGGGGTCCTTCCAGTTGCCCATGCTCAAAATTCCGACCCGGTTGTTTACACCGTGGGCAACACCTACGATGTCGGCGGCGGCAAGCACTACGCCTACCTGCTCTGGCAACCAGGTGACGCCACCACCACCTTCGGCAAGTCCTTTGCAGTCTACCGCAAAGAGGGCGCGGTTGCTTCCCCGAACCCATACGCAAGGTTGTCGGTGCAAGCCTTGCAGACTTCACCCTCGGCCATCCATGCCATGCTCAAGGTCGGCGGCATGTTCGACGCCAATGGAGACTCCGCAGCAGAGCGCATCAATCTCCTCTATAGCGAAACCACCCTCCAATCCGACGAGGTCATCAGCCCTGCCCCCACCGGACCCAACCTCCTGGTTGCCCAACAGCTCGCCACCATGCTGGAGATCGCGAAAGGCGATCCCAAGGTCCTCCAGCGCCTCATGTTCCTCGGCCGCGCTCACCCGGGCGTCATGATTGCCATGGGCCACGCCTTTGCCATCAAGGTCACCCCCACCTCCCTGCAGACCTACGAGGTGCGGGAGATCGACGGGGGCGGAAACGATCTACGTGTGATCGGGCGAGTCACGCTCGACGCAGCCAGTCCCCTCGTGCTCCCCAAGCCGGGTCGCGCAGTTGCAGTGCCACACGCCACCCCCGATCCCCGTACCCAACTCCTGAACAGCGGAAAGGATCACCTCGCCTGCCGCTTCCGCTGGGGAATGCCCAATCCGCTGCGCCGCCTGGCTCCCCACATTTTCGGCTACAATCTCTATCGCGTGAAGAAGACCATCGCAGTCAGCCTCGGTTGGATTGACCCCCTCTGGTCGCCCGCCACTCAAGACCTGCTCGCCCTCATCCAGGCGAGCTCAGGCCCCGATCCCGATGCCAAACGCGTCAACTTCCTCCCCATCATTCCCGACACCGTCCTGAGCGAATTGGAAGCTGCCGACCTCGCCGATCGCGACACCATTTTCACTCACGACGACAACGACCCGCCTGACAACCCCTTCGTCAGTGGCGATGACTACTACTACTTTGTCGCCGCCCGAGACATTGCCGGTCACCCCGGCCCCTGCTCCGCCGGATCCTACGTCATCTACTGCGATCGACTCCCGCCCCCGACTCCCACCATCGAATCGATCATCAACGTCTTCACCGCGGGCACCCCGGCACAAACCACCCAGCTCAAGGGGCACCAGCACTTTCGCATTCGCATCAATCAGCTTCCCGAATCCCCGCCAGAAAATGCGGCCGCCAAATACTGGATCTACCGCTGGACCTACTCCCAGGAGCCCATGTTCCTCGGCGGTAATCCGCTTGTGAAGCGGATCGCAGAGGTCAATCACGTTGCCGGCCAGCGTTTCCTGGAATTCGACGACACCGGTGCCGGTGCGCCCGTGATCACTCCAGGCAATGAAAGCCAGTTTGGCATCACGCACTGGTACACCGTCCGCGCCCAGGACGCTCAGGCTCCCGCCTGCACACCTTTCAACCTCTCGGGACACAGTCCGCCCTTGTGGGGAGTCTTGCGTGATCGCAAAGGCCCTGGTCGCGCGACGGGCACGATCTTTCGCTGTCTCGCCCTTCCCATCATCACTCCGGATGACACCGAGCAACAGACCAAGGATAAATTCGGCATTCCCGAGAATCGTGAGGGGTTCATGATAACCGTCGACTGCCAGGACTCTCGCATCAACAGCTTTGATGTCCACATCCATGACCCCGATTTTCAAACTCGCCACTACGGCCCCGCCCCAGGCATCAAGAGCCTCTTCATTCCCATTCCCGAAGCGGACGGACTCAGCATTCAAGTCCGCTGCCGGACAAAGTCGGGGCTGGCCAGCAACTGGTCCATCACCTCCGCCCTCGGCCCACCTCAATCTCCCCGCACGATCAATGTCTACCGCTACCACTGCACCACCCAGGCGCGCTACACCGAAATCGACGCCATTCCGTTCCCTCAATTTCCGCCCGTCCATGAGTTTGAAGGGCCCAACGGCGCCTACAGCGGAACCTTCGGCACCATCAACATATCCACCGATACCCGGGAGTGGCGGGTCTACCGCCGCACGGGACCGAAGGGACCCTACGAGTTGATCGCTCGCGCCGCCGGTGACGAACTCCCCGCAGTCGCCAACTGGTCCGACACCGCGCCACCCACCGTCAATGACACCCTGGTTTGTTACTTTGGTCAGCTCTTTGACGAGAATGGCAACGCGGGCCCGCTCACTCAGCTGGGCTGCTTCAACTTCACCGGTGGCACTCTCCCCATCCCTATCCTGGAAGATATCGAGCACGTCGCGGCCGCCGGCAGTGAAGCCCGGGTAAAGATCAAGTGGTTTTGCGACTCGGTGGGGGTTGATCGCTTCGAGGTGTGGGCCGCCATCGAAGGTGGGGACGACCCTGCCATCCGCGGAATCAAGCTCTCTCCTTCACTCGACCCGGCCTCCTCCACCGTCATCCCCATCCTTCCTGAGGGCGAAATGGTCTTCACTCCCTATCAATCACCCCGCGTCGCCAATGGCACCTTCAACACCAACGGGGCGGACTTTGAACTGACCCTCTTTGTTCCAAGTGGCAAGAAAGTCTTCTTCGCCGTGCGCGCAGTCACCGCTGGGGAGTATGACAATCGCACCGAGGGATCCTTCAGCAATGTGGTCTCCGACTACTGGCAGGAGCCCCGCGCCCCCAACCACCCCGTCATTCCCTGGCCCGACCGGCCTCTGCCCGGCATCCAGGATCTCGACTACGACATCACCAAGTGCGTGAAGGGCGAAGGTCCCTTCTACGCCCAAAAGTTCCCTGATGGAGCCCCCGGTGCCGCCGGTATTCTGGTCGGTTCCTTTCTGGAGCAGACCGGCCGCGACGGAGCATCGACCGCCTTCTGGGCCGACCGGGGCAAGGCCCCGATCGAGCACTTCTTCGGCTTCCGCGATCAAAAACAGGGCGCACCCGCTGCGGACGATTTGCAATCGATCATCCCCTTTGCGGTGTATCGCCATCAGGTCCCCAGTGCCTCCAATCCGAATGTCGTTCCCAACCTGGTGCAGGTCACTCCGCTCATCGACCGCATCGCCTACAAGGATCAGGGAGGGTATTTCGAGATCAACGATCCCTTCTTCATCAACCCCAGCGTCAATCACAACCCCTACCAATTGAGCATCCCGACCCTGGGAATCTTCAAGCGCACCGGTGGTTTCAATACCGCCATCCTCAGCAGTCAAACCCTGCTTCCCCAGTATCTCAAGAACTGCGATGGCTTGATCATGGTCATCGACCGCCTCCCGGTCATCGAGGGATCGCACTATCAGTATCTCCTCGTGCACTTCGATGATCGGGGCGAAGTCGAACGCGTCATCCCCACCAATATCGTTCAGCAGTAAGACTCCAACTCTGCATCGTCATGACCACTCCTTCTGCTCTCCGTCACGTGCTCCGGCTTACCTGGTCGCTCACCGCCCTGCTCGTCGTCAATCCCCTGATCGCCTCCGCCTCGACCGAACTTCCAGAAGAACACTTCACCGCTCTCGAATTCGGAGCGGGTAATTTTGCACTGATCGACAAGGCCACCGGCCAAGTGCGCGTTGGAACGGTCTCCGTAACGCAATCCACCTCCTTCGCCCCAACCATGCGGACCCACCAGCCGGATGTGAGTGCCGTCGCGGCCGGATTTCACAACGGCGTGGTCGAACAACTCGTTCTCGCCTCCCCCACCGCCAATCGCGCGATGTTCGCACCGGTCGACGGATCCCCCACCACCCCCTACTTTCCCCGACAGCCTGGTCCG
>Ga0310120_10002442_pt1 | contig 13605 bp, 6 predicted proteins | sample CB27_AW_983_MG_FD_203506 | JGI IMG/M metagenome (GOLD analysis project Ga0310120, IMG submission 203506) | Marine microbial communities from Western Arctic Ocean, Canada - CB27_AW_983 | ecosystem: Environmental > Aquatic > Marine > Oceanic | place: Canada: Western Arctic Ocean | collected... | reverse complement strand
TCCCGCCCGCATAGCGAACATCCATATAGAAGAGCGCCCTCGCGACATCCCCCTGGCGTTCGGCCCAGGTTTCCCAGATTCCCGTGGTGGTCCAATTGGACTGCCCGGGATAGAACCCGCCCCCGCCCCCGACGCCGCCATTGGCGACGGTGACGCGCTCGGGGCAGCTCCCGTCGCATTGTCCGTAAAGCTTGTTGCTCCGGGAACTGTTGTAACTCTCGTCCGAGAGAAAGAGATGGTGGCAGTCCGAGTAGGGATAGTTCTGGCTCCCATCGGTGGGGAAGCCGTATGAACTGGGCCAGGTGTGCTCCCGGTTGTAGCCGCCGCCACCGCCGCCGAATTTGGCAAATCTCGCGTTCAAATAGACATCGAGGATCTCGGCGGTATTCCACGAATTCTCGTCGGCCTGCTCGAGGATGTCCCAGGTGTCCGTCGCGGTGGACGTGTAGGGGAAGCGCTGGTGATCGTCGATGACTGCGTGCAGGGAAGCCCGAAGTACCTCAGCGTTTGAGGCATTCACCGGATCGTAATAGCCCGGCACCGGACCGGCGCGAACCGCCCCCGCAGACGCAAGGCCAAGGAGCAGGGCTCCGGCCAAGCGCATCGCGGACCCGATTGCTCGGAAAGCGCGCGGGTGGGACTCAAATTCCGACAAAAATCGAGTGAAGTCCATCGACAAGGGTGCGGGGAACCGCTTCTCCCGCGCGCATTCTACGCGCGTCCATCCTGAAAATATGAGAATTCTTCTCTGAAGGGTTGCGCGGTGGGTGGGATGCTCTGCTCGGCAAGCCAGCGAATGAGTGCAACCTTGGGGGAGCCCCTGAGAAGGTTTTCAGAGGCGTCCGATTCAGGGCAACTCAGGCTCGACGTCGGCGACGCTGGCGAACTCATGCACTCAGGCGCGCAGGGACCCGCTCACCGAGCGAGCTGCGCCGGTGGATAGTTCGCGGATTGGAAGAGGCTCCTAGTGAACGAGCCGCACACCGCCGAGTGTCTCGTCGGGCAGACCGGCCTTGCGCTCGGCGTCGAGAGCACGCACCCGGTCGGAGACACGATCGAGCGTATCGCGCTCGTCGCTCGCGAGCGGAACCGCGATGGGAGCGGGCGGCGCGCCCGCCTCGAGGGCGATCGACTGGCATTGCGAACAGGCCAGCTCGTCGAGATAGCGCTCGAAGACGGCTTCGCGATGCGGGATGAAGACCTCCTCGAGCGCCGGTGAGATCAGGAAGTGTTCGTCCCCGTCGATGCTCTGCGTCTGTTGTTCGCTGACGTGGACGAAGCCCAGTGAAGCCGGCCATTCGATGCCTCCCCCCAGCTGGTTGTTGGGCGCGCTGTTGCTGAGCTGGTGGCAGCCCGCACAGGAGAGCGCCGTGGAACGCCGAGCCAGATGATCGGGCGTGAGGCGAATCCCCAGTTGCCCGAGCCGGCGCCCGAGCGCGTGCTCGAAGCGGGGGCTCTGGGCGAGATGCACGGGATAATCGTTTTCGATGCCCTGGGAGCTGCTCTGGCCGGCATTGAAGCGGTTCGGCGTGACGGCGAAGAACTGGTTCACATCGTCGATCGCCAGGTTCTCGACCTGTGTCAGGTAGTGGCGCTTGAACGGGGTTGCACGCGGATCAGTCGAGTTGGAACCAAACAGCTCGCCGAACGGATTGCCCTTGACGGTGACGGGAACGAACTGGAGACGACACGGTCCGTGGTCGGTCTGGCACAGCTGCGCCAGCTTGAACTCTCGGAGCTGCCAGAGCGGCGGCGCCGGGCCGCTCATGAACTGGTTCGAGCGGACCTGGCCGGCGCCCGGACCGAAGTGCTCGGCCTGGATCACGGGCTCGATGCCACGCGACGGGAAGCCTTCCAGGTAGAAGCGACGCAGCGCTCGGGCGCGTCGAGCGGGGTCATCGATCGTCGAGAGCCGCTGCCAGAAACGGGCGACCGCGCGGCAGCCTTCGAGCCCACAGCCCGGCTCCGGGTTGGGGAGAACCGCCTCGAAGATCACCAGGTTGCGCTGGAAGGAGTTCGTGGCGCCCGAATGACGCGCGAAGATCACCCGATACTCGCCGCAGTTCGCACCATCGATGGGTGCGAGGTCGAAACGATTGACCAGTGCGATGGGCTCGTAGAAGCTCGCGATGTCCGGCGTGAAGGGGTCGACAGCGATCTCGGCGCCCTCGTTGCGCGGGCACTGGATCGGAAAGCCGTTGATGGTTGCGTTGCCCTGCGAGTCGACGACGTCGTCACAGTTCGATCCGAGGGCGAGACCCGGCGCGACGTTCTGGGTATCCCACCACTGTTGCCAGAGATCGTCGGGGCCCAGGCCCGGGATGCCGCTGTCGGAGGCGAGCTTCGCGAGCACCTCCTCGAGCGAGAAGGCCTGCTGTACCACGTCGAGTTCGGTGATGAACAGCGACCGGCGGGCATCGAAATCGGCCGGGGGGTCGATGCAAACGGGGGCGACGGCAGTGCCGGGGACAGTGCTCTGGGCCAGCGCAGGGCCGACGATCAGCCAGCACACGAGCAGCACAGCCAGGGGGTGTCGAATGTTCAACATTGTCTTGCTCCTGAATTTCATGGCGCGAGGGGCGCATCATTGAAAATAAGTGGGAAATTTTCCCACTTTCAGGATCAATATACGTGGGTATTTTTACCACGTCAAGGAGCGTCTAAAGATCTGCTTCATCGGGCGAAGCCTGATGGAGAGTCGCGGGCCCGAGCGCCTCCGGGCCGCCGGCTACCAGACCGCCGCCTTCATAGAGAGCGGGTCAGCCGCTGCGAGCGCCGCTGTGTTGCGAGCAGGCCGATAAATCGCTCCTAGGTCGCTCGTGTCACCTTCAAGGTCCCCCTTGAGACGCGATTACTCGTTTGCCGTCGTCATTTCCCGATCCTTCGTCGAGAGCAAAACGGGACCGACGGGGACAGCTTGAACGCCGAAAACCGAGGGACCGAGTCGTCCGCACCTATGTTCGGCATCGCGAAGACCGTCGCGAAAAGTTTGAAGGTGACATGAAGGTGACGCCGACACGAATCTGATCCGATCCATGTTAGGCATGTCTACGAAACCGCTTTCATTCCGCAGACCTAAACGGAGCCGACGATCCGACTTGAACGGACGACCTGCTCATTACGAGATCCTGATGAACCCTCGGAACAACGCGTACTTACACTGAAGGCACTGCGAGGAGCTGCACTGGGCGTCATAGATCAGCATCGGTGACGGCAGACGGCACTAGACGGCACCAGATTTTCGGAAGAAAAACGGGCTGGAGTCCCTGGATCCCGGGAAGGCTTTGTGCCGGACCCCCATCCCCCCTTTTTAATCCTAACGTCCGGAACCCCTTTACACAGTGTTTTGCGCGTTTGAACGCCTCATGCGAACGGATAAGAACCTGAGGCAGCGGTTTACGGAGATGGATCGCTCGACTAACAACGGATCTGGTCCTGATCAATGGCAGATCGGTCCCACCGACGCCCACTGGCATCGACTTAGCCGGAATTGCTAATTGGATTAGAGCGCCTCAGTTGGACATGCTCATCGGCGCGAGTCTGCTCCTTCATGACGGGGTCACGATCGATTTCCAGAACCAAACGTTCGAGTTCGCGGCTGAGCGCGAGCAGTCGCGCGACAGGCTCATCGCTCTTGTCCAGAATGTTTTGCCGACGTACACCCGCTGCCCCCCACGGTCCGCCGATGCGGAGGAACCCCAAGCGAGTGAGTTCGACGACCCGTGGATCAGTCGCCCTCGTCGGGCCAGGCTTCCCGGCTGCGCGCGCAGCGGAAGCCCGCATCTTCCGCGGAGTAGTCGAGTTCGACCGCTAAGCTGCCAGCGCCGCGCAGGTTGGACGGGGTGAGGTCAGTCCAGGACCCGCCCTTCAGCACGGCGAACTCGCCGTCGGCATCGGAGACGCGATTCGAGGTCCATTCCCAGACGTTGCCGGCTAGGTCGTAGTAGCCGGCGGGTGCCGCCGGAAACTGGGCCACGGAAGCCGGCCGCTTGACGGCGTTGCTGCCCATCCAGCGGGCGGCCGCGTCGTCCCATTCGTTGCCCCATGGAAAGATGCGTCGCTCTGCACCCCGGGCCAGGGCCTCCCATTCCTCGGCTGTGGGAAGTCGACCGCCGTCCCAGGCGCAGTAGGCGAGGGCGTCCGCCACGCCCACGTGGACCACGGGCTCATCGTCCTGTTGCTCCCAGCCCGGTTCGCGCCAGGTCAAGCCTCGTACATTGCCGTCGGCCAGGCCGATGATCACGGAGCTCAAGCCTCGTTTCTCGGCCGTGGTGCGGTGCGAGGGGTTGGCGGCTGCGAACTCGGCGAACTGGCCCACTGTCACTTCGCGCCGGTCGAGTTCGAAGGGCGCGAGATCGACCCCGCGCGGAGGGATCTCTTCGGCGAACCACTCGGCCGAGCAGCCGAAGTCGAGATGGGCTTGGCAGAGTGCCAAGGCGATCTCGGTTTCCGCCCGGGTGCTCCCGACTTCGAAGCTGCGAAGCCGGCCGGCGGCGGCGCGCGCCTGCTGCTCTGCCTCTTGTCCACTGGACTCTTCGCCCAGTCGCGACGGTCGCGGCGAAGGCGCCACCGGGTCCTCCCTTCCCAAGCTCAACCACACCGCCAACCCGCCTAGCGCCAGCAGCGCAACCCCGGCGCCCGCGATCAAACCCGTCTTGCTGCCGGCCGGCAGACGGGCACCCGTTTTGGGGCCTTCCGCGTACAGTGCTTCAGCAAAGGCGAGGCAGGTGGCAAAGCGCTCCGCGGGGTTCTCAGAGAGCGCGAGACGGACCGCCGCTGAGGCGCTCTTGGGCAACTTGGCGAGCATCGCGTCGTTCGCGGTGGAAGAGAAGTTTCGCGCGGGCGTCTCACCCGAGAGCGCCTGGGCCACGATCACCGCGAGGCTGTACTGATCGTAGGCCGGGGTAAAGTCACCCGTCATCGCTTCCGGCGGGATGTAGCCGGGCGCGCCGAGTACGAATCCCACCTGGGTGCGAGGCGTTGAGGAGTCCGCGTCGGGATTGATCGCGACGGTCTGTTCGCCGGTATCGCGTTTGGCTATGCCGAAGTCCGACAGGCTGACGAAGCCGTGCTCGTCGAAGAGAATGTTGTCCGGCTTCACGTCCCGATGGATCCAGCCGCGGTCGTGGCTGAAGTCGAGCGCCATGGCGATGGGTTTCAACCAATCCAACACCTGCTCGAGGGTCTGGGAGCCGTCCTTCAGCCGGTGGTCGAGATCACCGCCTCCCTTGAAATCAACGACGACGAAGGGCAGTTCCAGGCCCGCGCTCTGGAGCCGGCCGCGATCGCGGATGCGAACGATGTGGGGGTGTTCGAGCGCCGCCTGAGCGCCGACTTCCTGCTCGAAGCGCTCGAGTAGCTGCATGTCCTGCCCCAGCTCGCGTGCGAGGTCGGAGCGGGGCACTTTAACCACAACTCGTTGTCCAGAGCCGGAATCGTCGGCAGAGTAGACCGTCGCCATCCCCCCCTGACCGAGGGGACCGAGAAGCTCGTAGCGATCTTTCAGGACCCGCCCGACAAGCGGGTCTTCGTGCCGTGTCGCGACGAGGCGAGTCCCGGTGGTGCCTTCCTCTTCGCCATCGCTCATCGGCGTCCTCCTGCTGGTCTGGAAATCGCTCTCGGAACCGCGCTCGAAATTCTTGTCGGAATTCCTCTCGGAATCGGTCTATGAATCGACTTCACCGCGCAGATCGCGCCCTAATGTTGATATTGACCTCACGAATCGTGTTGCCAGCGCGAGGAGCCAAACAAAGCACTGATCTCCAGGTGCCGTTCGGGATACTATACGTGCCACCATGCTGGGATCTAGAGCAACTGGGGTTCGGCTTGCGTTCGCAGCAGCCGCTTTGTTGATCGGCACAGCCCTCTTCCCGCCGGGCGAGGACGCTCCGCGCGACGCCGCTGATGCCGGGGTGCCTTCAACCCCCGAGTTCACCAGCGGCTCCCCGGAAGCCAGCGAACGGCTGGCGACGGCTGAGACTCCCGCCTCCCGGGCGATCCTCGTTTCCAGCGAAGCAATACGCCGTTCTGCCGCTCCGTCGGCTGTGTCGACCCTACCGACGTGGGCACGCGAAGCGCTGGGGGCCGATGGCGACCCCGCGGCCCGGGTGCTGATGAATCGCAATTCCGTTCTCGCCGGCGGCGAACTCGATGCGCGGGATCTCGCGGTACTGATGGACATCATCGCCGCCAGCGGTCTTTCGGAATCAAGCTCGCCTTTCGACTACGACGACGGCAACGGTATCCTCGAGCCCTGGGAACTCGGCTTTCAAGTCTGGGAGAACGGGCGGTTGGTGCTGTTGGCTACGGGCCCGAGCCCACACTTTTCCTTCGGATATCAGCTGCTTGGGCTGCCCGACAGCATCGGCGGTCTGTCTGGCGTGCGCGTGCTGGCGCTACACGGCAGCGAGCTGGATCAACTGCCCGGGGCGATCGGCTCGCTTTATGCGCTGCGCGAGCTATGGCTGCACGACAACCGGTTGAGCGAGCTTCCGCGCTCGATCGGGGGCCTGGGGCTGCTGCGGATCCTCCACCTCTCGGGCAACGGCCTCTCCTTCCTGCCGGCTGAACTTGGCTTCCTCGATCGGCTCGAGATACTCAATGCCAGCGACAATCCGTTGACACTCATCGAGGACGGCGCACTCGGCCTGGGGCATCTTCGGGTACTCGGACTCGAACGAACCCGGCGCTCGCAACGTCCCGACACGCTACCCTGGGGCCAGTTGCGCGAACTCCCCGATGAACTCGCGAGTCTCCCTCTCGAGGATCTGCGCGTCGGCGGGAACTTGCTCTATTGCGCCGGGGGTAAACCCGCGTGGCATCTGACGAACGGGTCCATCGCCTCGGTGGTTGGACTTGGTGCGCAGCGCTGCGGGTCCATCCGGTAGTCAGTATGAGTCAGTGTGATTAGTTCGGAGAAGCACAGTTGGCCCATCTGCTCCTAGTCAGCGAAGTGCCGGATGCGGTGATGGAACCGGTCGAGATCGCGCCGACGGGCATGCAAATCGGCCGCTCGCGGGACTCTGACTTCCAGATTGCGGACCAGCGTGTCTCGCGCTTGCACGCTGAACTTGTGTGGGAGGGCGGAAGCCTCTTTCTGATACCGCGCAGCGCGACCAACAGCACGCGGCTAAACGGCGTGCTCGTCGAGGAGCGCTGCTCGATTGCTGCAAACGACACCATTACGCTGTCGGAGTCGATCGAGCTTCGAGTTGGCGTCGAAGATGCTACGCAAGTCGCCGAAGCGGCAGGGCTCCCGCCCGTTGCGAGTCGCGCTCCCCAGGGAGAGCCCACAGCGCCCCCCGCACCCGCCCCTGCGACTCGCGCCGTGTCCACACGAGTTCCCCAGACGGCCGCGATTCCGATCCCGCAGTCGCAGCAGGTGGAGCAGCGCGATCCAAAGGAACTCAACGTCGTGATCGTCGGAGCGGGCCCCGCCGGCATCGCGGCGGGGGTCCAGGCCGCCAAGCGCGGCGTGCCGCACCTGCTGCTCGATCGCACCTCTCTCGCCAACACGATCGAGCGTTACCAGAAAGGCAAGCTCGTGATGGCCGAGCCCAGCCGCTTGGGTTTGCAAGCGGATCTCGACATGGGATTCGAACAGAACACGCGGGAGGATGTGCTGAACGAGTGGTACGCCGCCCTCGAGCGCGCCGATGTGAAGACGGCGATCGGCCCCGAACACGAACTGGCCAGCATCGAGGGGCAGGTCGGAGCATTCAAATTGCACACCCAGGGCGGCGGTGTCATCGATGCCACTCACGTCGTCGTGGCGATTGGCGTCCAGGGCGACCTGCGCCGCTTTGGCTGCGAAGGCGACGATCTTCCCCATATTTCGCATCAGCTCGACGACCCGGCCGACTTCGAGGGCAAGAAGATCGTCGTCGTCGGAGCGGGCGACGCCGGCATCGAAAACGCCCTTGCGCTCGTGGAGTGCGGCAACGACGTGGCGATCGTCAATCGCCGGGAAGAATTCGACAAGGCCAAAGCCGCGAACCGCAGCAAGCTCCAGGCGGCGATCGAGACCGGCAAGATGACGCTGTACAAGAACACGGTGGTGGATCACTTCGAGGAGCGCGCCGTCTTCCTGAAGACGCCCGAAGGAGTCGAACGGATCGAGGTCGACCTGGTGATCGGTCGCCTGGGCGCGATTCCGCCGCGCAAGTTCCTTGAAGCCATGGGCATCGAGTTTCCTTCGGAGTCGCGTGAAGCGGTGCCGCTGGTCTCGGACTCCTACGAATCGAACGTGCCGGGCATCCACTTGCTGGGCGCTCTGGTCGGCTACCCGTTGATCAAGAACTGCATGAACCAAGGCTACGAGGTGATCGAGCACCTGCTGGGCAGTCTCGTTGTGCCAGCGGACGAGCCGGTTCTCGCCGCAGTGCTGGCGCCCTGGGGCATCGGTGTGTCGGAGGCGATCGAGCAGATCCGTTACACGGTCCCGCTCTTCTCGAGTCTTTCCCCGATCCAGCTGCGCGAATTCCTCTTCGACTCGACGGTCAAGAAGGTGGCCTCTGGGGAGACGGTCTACGAGCGCAACGATTATGAGAACACGCTGCTCACGATCGTGGAGGGCCGCTGTCGGGCTTCGACCCCGCGTGAGGACATCAAGCTCGACGAAGACGAGGAGGGCAAGACCCGCCTGCTGCAGGACCGAAATATCTTCCTCTACGAGAAGGGCGAATTTTTCGGCGAGATGGGCTTGATCTCCGGCCGTCGGCGCGGGGAAACCGTCGAGGCCATCGAGCCGAGCATCCTGATCGAATCGCCGCGCCTGGCGATCAGCCGGCTGCTCAACTCTTCAGCCGAAGTACGCGAGACCATCGACCAGGCCTTCGCCAATCACGCTGTGGAAAAGCTCATGCCCGGTGTGGGGATGGAGGATCGGCAGTTCCTCGCGGACGCCGCCGAGACCCGCAGCTATGCCCCGGGCAAGCTGGTCCTCACCCAGGGCGGGGACGCCGATGGGCTGTACCTGATTCGCCGCGGATCCGTTTCGATCACGACCCAGCGCGACGGCCGCGAGGTCGTGTTGGAGTACGTGCAGGCCGGCAACATGATTGGCAACCGCAGTCTGCTCTCGGAAGATCGAAAGCACAGTGCCAATGTGCGAGCCAAGACCCTGGTCGAGACGCTCTTCATGCCGGCCGAAGCGGTCTTCCAGGTATTTGAGCGCAATCCCAACCTGGCGCTCCAGCTCCGCAAGCAGATGGACGAGCAGGCCGCCTCATCCGCCGGAGGAGCGGCCGCGGCGGAGGAACACCGCGGCACCGTGATGTTCCTGATCGATCAGACCGGCGCCCACGAAGCCACCGACCTGCTCCTGATCGACGAGTCGCTCTGCGTGCGCTGCAACAACTGTGAGAAGGCCTGCGCGGAAACCCACTTCGGTGTTTCGCGACTCGACCGCGAGGCGGGCCCGACCTACCAGACCTCGGGCGGCGCCCAGCTCCATCTTCCCACGGCATGCCAGCACTGCGAGAACCCCAAGTGCATGGACGACTGCCCGCCGGACGCGCTTCAGCGCGATCGAAACGGCGAGGTCTACGTGCGGGACAATTGCATCGGTTGTGGCAACTGCGCTCGCAACTGTCCCTACGATGTGATCCAGATGTCGGCGCTCGAAGAGAAGCGGCCGCCAGGACTGCTGTGGCGGCTCCTCTTCGGCGACCCGGTTCCGGACGAGAGCGGGGAGAACAAGCCGAAGAAGGCCGTCAAGTGCGATCTGTGCAAAGAACTCGGCGAGCCGAGGAGCGGGCGCAAGAGGGCGGCATGTGTGGCCTCTTGCCCCACCGGCGCCATCGTTCGGGCGGATCCCCGCAAGCTCGTCGACGAGGTACTGCAGCGAATATGAGCGCTGGCGCGACCGCGACTCCGACAACGCGCGTCTCCTCCATCATGGCCCAAGGCCGGCGCGCGCTCCTGTGCGCGGCGATCCCGCTGGCCGAGATCTTCTTCTACGGCCTGTGGCGGGGTCCGATGCCTGGACGCGCAGGCAGCTTCGGCATGGGCGTGCTCTTGACCACGGTCGGTGTCTACGGAATGTGGCGGGGTCTGCGACCCGCGGAAGTCGAGCAGCGCGACGCTCCCACCAGCTTTCTCAGTTACGACCGCTTTCGCTTCACGTGGTTGGCGGTGGGGGTGACTGCAGCAGCAATTGGCGCCTATCTCTTCGACGCGCCACCGGGTGGCCGCAGTGGTGGATCCTGGTTGGGCTACATGCTCGGAACGGTGTGCTTCGCAGCCATGGTCTGGCTCATGTGGTTTGGCATTCGCAAGCGGAGCTACACCTCACGGGGCGCCCCCCTGCGCGCTTGGCTGTCGGGGCACGTCTATCTGGGGCTGGCGCTCTTGATCATCATGCCCCTGCACAGCGCCTTTCAGTTCGGCTGGAACATTCACATGCTCGCCATGGCGCTTGCCATCTTCGCGATTCTCACCGGCCTCGCGGGCCTCAGCTTCTACACGCGCGTTCCCAGCATCATGACTCGGAACCGACCCGGCCAGAAGCTCGAAGGTCTGCTGCAGCAGATCGTCGACATCGACGAGCGCTGCTTCGTGGCGGCGAAGGTGCTGCCAGATTCCTACGTGAATTCCGTCAAGGCCTCGATCGAGCAAACTCGCATCGGTGGCGGCATCCGGGCGCAGTTGCTGGGGCATCGCAAAGGGGCCACGGCCGAAGCCCTCAAGCAGTTTGGTAAGCTCATCAGTTCCGAGCCACTCCGGGGTGAAGCGGCCGATCGCCGCCAGGAGCTGGTCGAGCTGTTGGCGGTGAAGGAACGACTGCTTCGGCGGGTCGGGCAAGATGTGCGGCTGAAGGCGCTGCTCGACATGTGGCTGCTGATCCACGTGCCGGTCGCGTTCGGCTCCGTCTTCGCAGTCGCAGTACACATTTTCGTGGTGTTCTACTACCGATGAGGTCGCCGGTCCCAGCGTGCGCGCACTTCTGACTCACGTTTCAGTCCGTCGCTCGGGCAACATCGCGCGTCGCGACGAAGAGGTCGACTGCGAAGCCGTACGAGTCGGTCGGAGCCTTTCGAACCAGATCGTGCTCGAGGGGCTCGCGGTCTCGCTCCAGCACGCGGAGTTCGTTGCGCGCGGGGACGGTGTGTACCTGGTGCCCATGCCCGCAAGCACCGTCTTGCTCGGGGGGCGGCGCCTCGCTGGCGATGTGCGTGTGGCAGCCGGCGACGTGGCGCGAATCGGCGGCTACGAGCTGCGCGTCGTGGGACTCGGGGAGAACGACTGCGATCTGGCGATCGACATACAGCACGTAGAGGAGAGCCAATCCGGCCTCGAGGCGCTGCTCGAACGCTCGGAGATTCAACTCGAACACGGGTTGTGGACGCGTCGACGCTGGTCGTGGATCGTCGTGGTCAGCATTCTCGCGGCGACTCTGATCATTCCCCTCGCGACCGGCTATCGGGGTTCGTGGAACACCGGCCCGATCTCAAACAACCACGCCCAGATCGCCAACGATTGCGCGACCTGCCACAGCGCCTTCCAGCCGGTGAAGAACACCGCCTGCCTGAGCTGCCATCCACGGATCGGCTCCCACGCCGACGAACGCGCCGAATTCGCCCATCTCGATTCCCTGCGCTGCGCCTCTTGCCATCTCGAACACGGCGGAGACGACGGATTGGCCGCACTGGAAGACGCGAGCTGTGGGAGCTGCCACGCAGATCTCGATGCGCAGCACGCGACGGAGGTGGGACGCGCTTCGGACTTCGCCGGCGAGCACCCGGAGTTTACGCTGCACCTGCTAACGCCGGTTCCGCCCGTGGACGGCGCCCCGCAAGCGCCCGAGGTCAAGCGCGTCGCATGGGGCCCGGATGTGAAGGAGGCCTCGGGCCTCGAGTTCGACCACTTCACCCACGTGGGCGGCGTGCGCCAGGCCGACTCCACTCGATCGAACCTGCGCTGCGATAGTTGTCACGTGCCCGACGAGGCCGGCCGACGCATGCAGCCGGTCGATTTCGAGCAGCATTGCCGCGGCTGCCACGCACTCAACTACGCCCGGGGCAGCAAGAACATGCGCCAGGCGGAAGCCCACCACGGCGAGCCGGGCGAGCTGCGCCGCCAACTGCAACTTGCCTTCCTCGACGATGTCCTGCTGCGCCAGCCCGGTGAAACGGAACGGGAGACCAAGCGGCGACGTTTGCGGCTCACCCGCCCCGGTTCGAAGCGGGCGCCTGAAGAGCAGCAGCTCATCGACGCCGTCAACAAGCGCGCCGACAGTGCCTTCACGCTCCTGATGAGCGACAAATACTGCGGGCAGTGCCACCAGCTCGTGCCCGAAGGCGATCCGAGCGACGTCGCTCCGGTTGCCATCACCCAGGCGTGGTTCGGAGACACCCTCTTCGATCACTCGTCCCACGCCTCGACTCGGTGTGGTGAATGCCATCCGCGCGCCGCCGCACACAGTGAGGAAGCCGCCAGCGCGGATGGCTTCGTGCGCGCGGAAGGAACGCGGCCGAGCGAGGTGCCATACGGCCTCACGCCAAGCGCGGAACTCAAGGCCAGTGGGTTCGAACCGAGTCGGCACGCCTCTGACGTCCTTATATTGGGGGAGAGCAGTTGTTTGAAGTGCCACGCCGGGTCGCTGGCGCGCCCACCCGACGTGGCATCACCCTGTGTCATGTGTCATATCTTCCATCACGCTGATCTCGAACCCATCGCAAGTCGATCGCATTCGGCGCCTTGAATATGCTTGACGAGTTTCCCGCACGGTGGCCTAAGTCGGGGTCCAAGACTCCTGTCGATCAACTGGATTTGGATACGGAAATAGAGCGAACAACTCGCAAGGCGCCAGAAGTACGGAACGGATCTGTCGTAAGCCGAAGACCCAGTCTTGCCTTGGTGGTGTTGACAGCCGCGCTGTCCGCGATGCTGGTCGGGGGCACATGCTCGAAGGGCGGCGGAGATAGCGACTGCGCTGGCGACTGCGATCCCAGCGCGCTCTTCCTGTCGGCGATCGAAGTCGAACAGATCGCAGCGCGCGCCATCGCGGAAGCCGATGCGAACAACGTCGAGGCGACGATCGCGATCGTCGACCGCGTCGGGAACGTGTTGACCGTGGTGCGGACCAACGACACGCCACCGACCTTCATGATAAAAGGCGGACGAGATGTTGCGACGGGACTCGACGGCCTGACGATCCTCCCCGGCCCCTTGCCCGCCATCAGCTTTGCCGCCATCAGCAAGGCCGGCACCGGCGCTTACCTTTCGAGTCAAGGCAACGCCTTCTCTACCCGCACGGCCTCGCAGATCATCCAGGAAAATTTCAACCCCGGCGAAGACTTCCGCGGCGGTGGGCCGCTCTTCGGGGTGCAATTCTCACAGCTTCCCTGCGGCGACTTCGTGCGCAACATGGGGACCGACGCGGCCCGGGGACCGAAGGGCTTGCCGCTGGGCTTGTCCGCAGACCCAGGCGGGCTTCCGCTCTACAAGGGCGGTGTTCCCGTGGGCGGGATCGGGGTCGAATCCGACGGTATCTACGGCGCCGACCCCGTGATCACGGACGTCGACACGAACATCGAAGAGCGCATCGCGACCGCCGGGACGCTCGGCACCACGACCTCTTTCGCCGCACCGTCGAATCGCCGC
>Ga0310120_10002440_pt1 | contig 13606 bp, 7 predicted proteins | sample CB27_AW_983_MG_FD_203506 | JGI IMG/M metagenome (GOLD analysis project Ga0310120, IMG submission 203506) | Marine microbial communities from Western Arctic Ocean, Canada - CB27_AW_983 | ecosystem: Environmental > Aquatic > Marine > Oceanic | place: Canada: Western Arctic Ocean | collected... | reverse complement strand
TCCGCTCCATCATTAAGTTTATGTGGTTCCCACGATGGTTCCGTTCCACGACGGCAGCACTTCTGACTGCCCTACTCAGCATCCTCTCCACGGGTGCGCCATCTCACCATCACGAGCAGCCCGATAGTCCACACGGTGCAGTTCACGTTATCGGGCCTGACCACCACTCGCACGGTACGGTTCTCGTAGATCAAGACGATCAAGTGCCTTCAGCTGGGCCCCAGATCGCAATAGTGGTCATATTGGAATTGGAGCCACTGCTTCCACTGCCAATCGTCAGCGTCCTGAGGTGGGAGGACTCCATCCGCCCCCGCGAACGCGCTCCCCCTCCTTACGCTCCCCGAGCTCCGCCAAACCTCTCTTAATCGACCAGTCCGCCCACCCCTGGGCCGGAACGTCTCTCCGCATATCCAGAATCCTCGTCACGCCTTTCCACGGGGTGGTTGAGGTCACAGGAGAAAGGTTAAGTGAACACCACATTGATAACCAGAACCGCTTTGGGAGCTTTGCTCGTGGCGCTTCTCATGATCCTTCCGGGTTCGGCCATCGCTCAGATCGCGGAGCAGGCCCCTCTCCCCGAACAACGCCAGGTCCGATCGGTTACGCTGGATGAGGCAGTTGGATTGCTCGGGGCCAATCTCAGCCTGCACTTGGCGCGCCTGGAAGCAGCGGAGGCCAAAGGTGTAGCTCGCCAGTCGAACGCCTATCCAAACCCAACAATCACGGCGACCTACGAGTCGCTAGACAAGGTGGGCGCTGGGGGCACAGAGAGCTATCTCACCTTGTCCCAGCGTCTGGAGTGGCCGGGGGCACGAAGCGCCCGTCTTGCCGCAGCCAGAGAGGACGCAGTGGCCGCTCAAACACGGGTCGCCGCGGACAGCGCTCTCCTCGTGTTTCATGTGAAGCGGGCATATGTGCAGGCAACACGGGCTGACAGATACGCTGAGATTCTTGAGCGGGCAACGACAATCTTTCGACAAGCAGTCGCCAGCGCGGGGGAACGATACGAAGAAGGTGACGTGTCACTCTACGATGTCCGTCGCATCGAGGTCGAGCGCGTGCGGTACGAGGCATCTCTTGCGGACGCCCGCTTCGAGGTCAGTTCAGCACGTCGCGAGTTGGCGCTTTTACTAGCCCCTGAAACGGATGACCTCCAGCTTGTGCCAGCCAGTGCTCCCATGGGTACGCCACCGGCCGTTGATTTGGATTCACTTCCTTTGCTGGCGCTCGGCCGTCGCCCGGAAATCGCAGTAGCAGAGGCCCAGATACGATCCGCCCAGGCCGAGGCGAGCGGCTTCCGTGCCCAGCGCCTTCCCAACCTGACGGCAACCGGCGGATTCGTGCGACAATCCAACGGACGGAGCGGACCGTTCCTGGGGGTCTCGTTCCCACTCCCCTTGTGGAACCACTCCAATGGCGCGATCGGAGCGGCAGACGTTCGCGTAGCGGAAGAGGAAGCAATCCTCGCCCTGACGCGCAGGCAGGTTAGGAATGATGTGAGCAGCGCCCTGGAGGCCTACCGATCCCAGGTCGATCGGGCAGCGCTTTTTTCGGATGAGGGTGGACTTCCAACAACCGATCTACTGGCAATCGCACAGGTAGCCTACGACGCCGGGGAAATGGAGCTAATCGAATTGTTAGATGCTGCGGAGGCCTTTAGCGATGCGGAGTCAGCGGTAGTACGCATCCAATCCGACCTATGGATACGTTACTACGATCTGGAGAGAGCCATAGGGGGGTTCGGCAACCTCACAGCGGTGGAGGACGACCAATGAACCGACGGAACGAGCACAGCGAAACCGGCCAACCCCCTTGCACTGTGCGGAGTGTCCTGATCGCGTCGACGGTTCTGCTCCAACTCATAAACGCCGGATGCGACCGCTCGACAGAGGGGGACATTGGGGCGCCCGAAATCGGAACGGTGGTGGTGACTCAGTGGAATGATTCCACGGAACTCTTCCTCGAATACCCACACCCGATCGCGGGACGGCATACGGGCAACTGGGCCATTCACCTGACCAGCATGGCGACCTTTGAGCCGATCCGTTCAGGCAACCTCGTCGTCAGATTTTTTTCTGGCGAGTCGCTCAAAGAGTCGTTCACGATCGAGGACGTGATACGGGATGGAATCTTCCTTCTCGATCCCATGATTGCCACGCCAGGCCACTATCGGGTGGAGTTCCTGCTCGACGGGCTACAGGCCCACAGCCAACATGTTCTCGACGATGTCCAGGTTTATGCGGAGGAAACTGAGGCGGCCTTGGCAGAAGAGGCGGAAGGCGAAGAGGGCATAGCATTTCTCAAGGAGCAACAATGGCAGATCCCGTGGGCCGTCTCGCCAGCCGTGACAGGCCTAGTGCTGCGTACCGCAGCGGTCCCGGGCGAGGTCGTCGCTCCAGATGGCGCCCTTGTGCAAATCGCGGCGCCAGTGGCAGGGATAGCCCTGGAAGAGCCGAACCGCAGCGCCCCATCAGTTGGGCAGAGCGTTGACGCAGGACAGGTCCTCGCTGTCCTTGCACCCACTGCGCAGGAGGGTGGATTCGCTCGGGCCGTCGCAAACGTCCAGCAACTTGAGAGGGAGGTGCAACGAGCCGCACGGTTGCTTGAGGCTGGGGCTATCCCCGCCCGTCGGCTTGAGGAGGCCGACTACGATCTGGAGGTTGCCAGGGCCGAGGCCGAAGCCATGGGCGCCTCGACGTCGGAAAGCCCCTTCCAGCTTCAGATCACCTCACCCATGACCGGTGTGGTAGCCACCCGCAGCTTCGTTCCCGGAGGCCGAGTAGAGGCAGGGGAGCCTCTATTCACGATCGTTGACCCCGGTACTGCCTGGCTTCGCCTCGCTGTCCCGATCGACATGGTATCGTCGCTACCAGAGGGCGCTTTGGGAAGATATCGGCTGGAGGGGGAGGAAGATGTGCTTGAGACCACAGGTCTCGTCTCGGTTGGTCGAATCATGGACCCACAAACGCGAACGGTTCCAGTCGTTTTCGAGATTTCTGCGACCAGTCAGCGATTGGTTTACGGGCAACTAGCAGAGGCCTTCATCCCGATGGGTGCGGAAGCATACGGGATCGTTATTCCGAACGCAGCGATCATCGATGACAATGGGACCGATGTCACCTTTGTACAGACCGGGGGAGAAACCTTCGAGCGTCGGATCCTCATGCTCGGTCCCACTGATGGAGTTAGTACCGTAGTTCAAGCAGGGATTGCCCCTGGAGAGATGATTGTCGTGAAGGGTGCCTATCAGGTCCGGCTTGCTTCAATGTCCGGCAATGAGTTCGCCGGGAGCCATGTCCACTGAGAGACTGCCGATGATCAAAGACATAGTCACTTGGTCGATTCGCAATCGCTTCCTGGTCGTTGCGGCAGCGGGTCTTCTTCTCGTTTCAGGAGCAATAACGGCGTTACAGATGCCGGTCGATGTGTTTCCAGATCTGACGGCGCCTACTGTGACCATCCTTACCGAGGCGCATGGGATGGCTCCCGAGGAAGTCGAGACCCTCGTCACTTTTCCGATCGAGACCTCCGTCAACGGTTCCACGGGTGTTAGGAGGGTCCGCTCTTCCACGGCTCAGGGGATCAGCATCGTCTGGGTAGAGTTCGATTGGGGAACTGACATTTTCCAGGCCCGGCAGATCGTAAACGAGAAGCTCCAACTCGCGAGCCGATCGCTCCCTACTGGTGTGGCCCCACCGACCCTTGCACCCATCTCGTCTATCATGGGTGAGATCCAACTGATCGCTGTCACAGGAGACGAGTCGGTCTCTCTCATGGATGTGAGATCGTTTGCGGACTGGTTTGTCCGACCACGCCTTCTGGCGATCCCGGGGGTATCTCAGGTAATTCCGCTCGGAGGGGAGGTCAGACAATACCAAGTGCTGGTGGACCCAACTCGGCTCTCGGCCTATGACGTGACACTTGATGAGGTACTGAGAGCCGCGCGGGGCTCCAACATCAATGCCTCCGGGGGCGTGTTCATGGACAGGGGACAGGAGTATCTGATCCGTGGAACTGGACGTGTCCAGGAATTGGACGACATTGCCCAGACCGCAGTGGCAGTACGTGAAGGAATACCAGTCCTTATCGGTGACGTCGCACAGACACGCATCGGGCCGGCGGCGCAGTTGGGCCGAGGATCCGTGAATGCCGCACCCGCTGTGATCCTTTCCGTTCATAAGCAGCCAGATACAAACACCCTGGAGCTCACCGACCGCATTGACGGAACTCTCTCCGAGATCGAGGAGACTCTACCTTCTGGCCTCCAGATCAACCGAGGGGTCTTCCGTCAAGCAAGCTTCATTGAATCGGCTGTCAATAACGTGCTGAAGGCCTTGAGGGACGGGGCGATCCTCGTCGTTCTGATCCTTTTCCTCTTCCTCTGGAGTGCGCGCACCACCTTCATCTCGGCATTGGCCATTCCGCTGTCCCTCATGGCTGCCATCTTCGCACTCCGTCTCTTCGGAATCACTATCAACACCATGACGCTTGGTGGTATGGCGATAGCGATCGGAGCCCTGGTGGACGATGCGGTGATCGACGTCGAGAACGTGCTCCGGCGACTTCGGGAAAATCGAGCGTCTCCTCCCAGTAATCGAAAGCCTTCCCATAAGATAATCCTCTCTGCGTCGATGGAGATCCGTGCGAGCATTGTGACCGCCACGTTTATCGTGGGTATCGTCTTTGTCCCTCTCTTCTTCCTAAGCGGGATCGAAGGGAGGATGCTCAGGCCCCTGGGTTTCGCCTACATCGTCTCTATCATGGCTTCACTCATCGTCGCCCTTACCGTGACACCGGCACTGGCGATGCTGCTCCTGCCCAGTTCTCCGGAGGTGGCCCATGAGCGGGAGAGCTGGGTCGTTCGGAACCTCAAGGCTGCCTACGCACGAATACTGGAACTGGTTCTCGACCGCCCGGTCCCCGTGCTTCTGGGTACAGCCGGGCTCGTTATCGCCGCCTTGATGATGGTGCCGAATATGGGACGGGAATTTCTCCCAGAATTCAGAGAGGGAACGCTCGTGGTGAGCGCAATCACCCTACCGGGAACCTCGCTGGACGAATCCGATGCGCTGGGTCGCCGAATCGAAGGGATTCTGTTGAGTCATCCCGACGTGGAAGAAACGGCCCGTCGTACCGGACGAGCGGAGCTCGACGAGCACGCGCAAGGAGCCAACTCCGCGGAGATCGATGTGCGGTTGAACCGCACAGGCTACGACTATGACACCGTCCTTGAGGAGCTGAGAGAGGCATTGGCCGCAGTTCCAGGTACCGAAATCACGATTGGTCAACCGATCCGACACCGAATCGACCATATGCTCTCCGGTACGAGGGCAAGCATAGCGATCAACATCTTCGGTTCCGATCTGCAGGTGCTTCGCAGGATTGCCCGTCAGGTGGAGTCCGTGGTCACAGCTGTGCCCGGGACGGTGGACGTCGCCATGGAGCCACAGGCAGACGTACCGCAGGTCCGAGTGCTGATGGATCGCCCCGCGATGGCTCGTTACGGAATGACCCCAGCACACCTGGCGGATGCCATCAACGTGACCTTTGCCGGTGAGACCGTCTCGCAGGTGCTTCAGGAGCAGAGGAGCGTCGATCTCGTCGTTCGGTTCGCCGAGCCGTATCGCGGGTCCATCGAGAAGACCAGAAACGCCCGAATCAATACTCCCTCAGGTGCCCAGGTTCCTCTCTCATCTCTGGCGACGATCCGACGCGATATGGGCCCGAACCTAATCTCACGGGAGAACGTACAGCGAAAGATCGTAGTACAGTCGAACGTAGCCGGCAGAGACGTGGGAAGCGTGGTGGAGGATATCCGCGAGCTAATCCTGGAGCAGGTTACTCTACCCGAGAACTACTATCTCGAATATGGAGGCCAGTTCGAGTCCGCCGAAGTGGCATCCCGGACAATCGGCAGATTGTCACTGCTGGCCGTTGTCTTGATTTTTCTTCTCCTCTTCATGGAGTTCCAATCGGTACGACAGGCGCTGCTAGTGATGGTGAATCTCCCGTTGGCGCTGGTTGGGGGAGTCTTCGCGGTCATGTTGACAGGGGGAGTGCTAAACCTCGCCACAATGGTGGGTTTCATCACCCTATTCGGCATCGCGGTTAGGAACGGGATTCTTTTGATAACGCACTACAACCACCTGATTGACGAAGGTCAGCCGGTCCGTCAAGCGGTGTGGACGGGCTCCTTAGAGCGCCTCAACCCGATCTCCATGACCGCACTTACCGCAGGGTTGGCGCTCCTGCCACTGGCACTCGCAGGAAGCGAGGCAGGAAACGAGATTCAAAGTCCCCTGGCGGTAGTGGTTCTAGGGGGACTTCTCACCGCGCTTGCACTTAACATGGTTGTGGTCCCGGCGCTCTACCTGAAGTGGGGATGGCAGTCACCCTCTAAAACGCTCCCGTAGAACTCCCGAGAGCGGGCCTGATCAGCACAGCAGCCCGGTTAGTACGCCGCAACAATACAGTACTGCCATCCTGGCTCACCCAAGGTGACGGTGATGAGGAAGCCGTCCGAATCTTACGCTGGCAGCCACCTGTTGAATGGTCAAGGATGGCCTAGTATGAAGCCAAGTGAGCACTAGACCAAGCTCACGGTTACCTTTGCGGGCGCTCGTGGCTGCACGGTGACAGCTGGGGTTATCACCGGCTACCTGCTACAACCCGCAGGCAAGCAAACTAACTGACCGGCCGCTTGCCAAGAGGTATGGGTTAGGTATCCTGCCTATACGCCTGAAGGAAAGTCTGGACGAGGATGCAATCTAAGTCAGGCTTGCAAACCTCTGGGCGGCACCCGTTGTCACGTCACCCCGACACGCACTTAGCAATTGGCACTTCTAGAGGAGCTGGCACTCCAATGACACCCTTCAGTCGTACAACATCCGTTGTCCTCATGCTTCTCGTGTCACTCTCGTCGTTGTTACCCCTGAGCCAGGCTCAGGCCCAGGGCTTCAATATCATGGAAGCCACGATCAACGGCATTCATTCCGCATTCGCGGCTGGAGAATTGACTTGTACTGAACTTGTGCGTGGCTATCGTGAACGAATCGAAAGCTACGACAGGCGGGGTCCCGCCATTCACGCCGTTCAGACTCTCAACCCTCAGGCACTTGCTGATGCCGAGCGACTTGACGCTGCGTTCGCGAGTTCCGGCCTAGTTGGACCGCTGCATTGCGTCCCGGTGCTAGTCAAAGACCAGGTCGAGGTAACTGGTATGCCCACGACCTACGGCTCAGCACTATTCCAAGACTTTATCCCCACGAGAGATGGGACGATTGTCACAAAAATGAAGGATGCTGGTGCAATCATCCTCGGGAAATCCACAATGGGTGAGTTCGCTAGTGGATATGCAGGCTCAGCTTTCGGTATTTGTCGTAATGTTTACGCTCTCGACCGTAACCCAAGTGGCTCCTCCTGTGGCAGTGGAATCGCTATGGCTGCAAATTTCGCTGCCATCGCTATCGGCGAGGACACGGGTGGCTCCATTCGTGGCCCAGCGGCGCATACAAACACCGTGGGCTTGAGACCCACCCTCCCGCTCATCAGCCGCTTTGGCATGTTTTTAGGTAGCCCCACCCGGGATACGCTAGGCCCGATGACTCGTACCGTGCGAGATGCTGCCATCCTCACCGACGTTATCGCTGGGTACGATCCAAACGATCCGGTGACTGCCTACAGTGTTGGACACATCCCGGAAACGTACACTGCTTTCCTGGAGGAGAACGCCCTTGAAGGGGCTAGATTGGGCGTGATTCGGACCCCTATGAGCTCAGCGACAGAGATAGAGTCCGAGGACTATCTGAGGGTGAGGCAAGTCACCGACAGGGCCATTAACGACCTAAGATCTATTGGAGCTGAGATTATCGATCCGGTTGAAATTCCGGAGCTGATCGAGCTACTCGACCAGACTGGGTCGAACCATGAAAACGAAGCCGCTATCAACGCGTATCTGGATCAGCACCCTGATTCGCCCGTCACTTCCCTCCGAGAAATCGCAGTTTCGGACCTGGTTACGCCGCGGCGGCGCTACAATCACGTCAGCGCCCTCAATCGTTCCACTGATGATCTGGAATACTTTCGTTCTATGGCTGCGCGTGAGGAGCTCCGTCAACTCCTCCTTCATGTGATGGCTGACAATGAACTGGATGCCTTCGTCTACGCGACTTTCGACCATTCTCCCGCACTCATTCCCCACGATGTTATGACGAATCTTGAGGCTCAGGACGAGTATTCCAAGGGTAGCAACCGCAGCCTTAGTCCTGCCGTGGGATTCCCCGCCCTAAGTGTGCCAGCCGGATTCACGTCCGAGGGGCTTCCTTCGGGAATCGAGTTTCTGGGTCGACCGTTCACGGAGGGTGTGTTGTTCGGATTCGGATATGCGTATGAGCAACGGACGATGCACCGGCAGCCCCCTGATCTGACGCCGGCGTTAGGGCGCACTCGCTGATCTGGGTGACCTGAGTCTGCGTAGAGATCTGCCATCACTTACGAATCCACTTGGGCCATGCGTCGAATAGCAAAAAGAATCTTCGGCACTCGCATGTCCCCTCTTTCCTGTCTTCTGCGAATCCTGACTTCTGGCCTTCTTTTCGCACCCCTCCTTGCTTACGCAATCCTTCGAGAGGGGCCGGCATCCGTGCCAGATATAGCTTCGAGGCAGGATCTCTATCAGGTCCCATATAATGGGAGGTTCACCTTTACCCGGATACGCTATGGCTTTGATGGATTCGGCTCCAGGCGAGGATCACGGTGGGGTTGGAGTTCAGCATGGAACCACGACTACCCACAGGCTGATCGGAACATGCAGTTTATCCTCGAAGAGTACACCGGGATACAACCGAACACTGAGGGTAGCAACGTCCTCGACCTAGAGGATCCGAGGATCTTCCAACACCCGATTCTCTACATGTCGGAGCCGGGGTTCTGGACCGTGACAGAGGAAGGAGCCCTCAACCTTCGGACATTCCTACTGAAGGGAGGCTTCCTCATTTTCGACGATTTCGAACTTGAGCAGTGGAACAACATGGCTGCTCAGATGCAGAGAGCACTGCCTGAATACCGTTGGGTCAATATCGACGAGGCCCATCCGATCTTTGGGAGCTTCTTCCAGGTTGAGGACATCTACGTTCCCCATCCTTTCGTCCGCGTAACACCAAATTACCGCGCCATCTTTGAGGATAATGATCCGACTAAAAAAATCATGGTCCTCGCTAACCACAACTCAGACCTCGCCGAATATTGGGAGTGGTCTGTCGACGGTTTCTTCCCAGTGGATCCGACCAATGACGCTTTTCGCCTAGGGGTCAACTACATCGTCTATGCGATGATGCACTGAACTAGCCCCCAGCAATATCGTCTGAGTTTATGCTCCCGACTCCGCCTAGATGCGGTAACGCCTACTCCAGGTCGTGCAGCTCATATCGGGTCGAACCACTACCTCGCAACTCTTCTCCAAACCGGTATTCCAAACGCTTAGATTTCTTGCCATCGACTCGGGTCTGCGCCTACAGGTCCCCTGGCCTCTTCTGGCGGGTCGTCACTCAGGTAGCTGTCGGCATCCTCGCTTTGCATCCAGAGCTATCCCTTGGGGGCGTCATGGCTTGTGATTCTCCCGAAGTCCTGGGGAGAACATGGTCGCGCGCGATCTGCTTGCGATGCCGTAGTAAACGGCAGCAAAGTATGGTCACGAGAATGATTTCGCGTTTTGTCACGCAATTTCCGGAGACAAACCATGAGCAGGAGATCCGTGACCCGCCGCCGCTTCTTGCAAACCGCGGGCGCGGCGGCCGTCGGGGTTCCGACCTCAGTGAAAGGCTACACCTCAGAGGAGATGCGCTCGATGGCTTTCAACGGTGAGATGGAGGCGGACGTTTCAAAGTGGGATCTTGATACACCCGCTCTGTGTGTCGATTTGGATGCACTCGAATCCAACCTGGCCACAATGCAGCAGACAGTATTACGCAACGGCATTGCGAGTCGGCCCCATGCCAAGACTCACAAATGCCCTGCGATCGCTCGGCTACAGCTAGAGCACGGGTCGGTTGGAATCTGCGTAGCCAAGCTGAGTGAAGCAGAGGTGATGTTCGAGCATGGCATCGATCGGATCCTGATGACTACGGTGAATGTGACGGTAGCCAAGATCGAGCGGGCCATGAGCCTCAGGAGGTGGTCACCTGGGTTCATCCAGGCGACCGACACACCAGAAAATGCCCGTGACCTCTCCGGGGCAGCGCAGGCCACCGGCGTTACGGCTGACGTGGTCATCGACGTGGACGCGGGGGGCCATCGTACGGGAATCACTCCCGGGGACCCCGCCCTCAACCTTGCTCAACTCGTAGACCAGCTCCCTGGGCTTCGGCTGGCAGGCATGCTCTGCTACGATGGCGGGTCACAGCATGTAAGGGGTTTCCAGCAGCGCAGGGCGCAGACGCTCGAACGTCTGACCCCCGCAGGTGAGACGTTTGCCCTAATGCGGAGGTCGGGACTAAACACGGAGATCTTCAGTGGCGGAGGCACTGGCACGTACAATATCGACCACGAGACCACTGGCCTCACTGATGTTCAAGTGGGCAGCTACGTGTTCATGGATGCTCAATATCTAGCGATTGGAGGAGAAACGGATAGCGAAGTGTACTCTGACTTCCAGCCTTCTCTGACGATTTTGACAACCGTTCTCAACAGCCAATACGACGGACAGGTCACGACCGACGCGGGAGCCAAGGCGTGCACGATAAATCAACCATGGCCGATCGTAAAAGATGAGACCGGAATGATTTATCGGTCGGGATCGGATGAGTTCGGAACGCTCCGTTACGAAAACGCCTCCCGCACCTATCGGGTTGGCGACAAACTTGAACTCATCGTGTCCCACTGCGACCCGGTCGTGAATCTCTACGATCAGATGCATGCGATTCGCAACGATCGAGTCGAAGCCGTGTGGCGGATCTCGGCACGAGGAAAGTCTACGTAGGAAGAGTACTGCGGAGGAATTTAGTGACCAGCCCTTTCCACCGGGGGGTGAAAGGGGTTGGTCAGTCTCTTGCCATCCTCCTGGACGCTGACCCGAAGTTGCTCATTTTCTTGTAGGTGTCTGTGGGCCAATAGATAGTCGATTCTGAGAACGAGTGCCGACCGTCGATTCGGGGAGTGGAGACGACACCGCCAAACGTGTCCATCCATTCGTTCTGAGGACTATCTCAATATGCGAATACCGCCACCGAAGGACGCACCACCGATCGGAGCACGGGTGCCAAGCTGCCGCATTGTTCTCATATCGAAGCTCACCATATCGTTCGTGTATTCATTCATCACGTGGAGAGTATTGCTGTCCGGTGAAAACAATGGGAATCCATGTCCCGTTTCACCTGGGCTGATCCTCATGCTGGCCAGGATTTCTTTCGTGTGAGCATCGATGACGGATACCTCAGGACCTTGCGCTGCGGCCGCGAATCGGCCATCCGGTGAGACGGCAACGCGTCCCGCTCCCGAGACTCGGGGCTGGATTACTTTGATGACCTCGTCGGTAGTCGAGTCAATGACAGTTACTGATCCATCTCCGTCTCCATTAACCCAAACTTCTTCATCCGGGCCTCCAAAGTCGACGCCGTTGGGACGGCTACCTTCATGAAGCTGGATGACCCTGAGAATTTGGTCAGTCTCAGTATCGATTACGACTACGCGATCATTACGAGTTGGAAAGTAGAGTTTGCCATTACGAGGATGAATCCCCAGATGGTTACCTGCGATCACCGTGTCAATCTTTCTGACGGTTTCAGCTTCGACGTCGTAGACTACTATACCAGGCACTTCTGCATACTGTACGGTGATATACAGCTTACTTCCATCACTGTTTAGAGCTACACCATGAGGATCGCTAGAAGTTGATTCGCGCCTCCCAATTCGCGCAAAGCCTCGGACTTCCAGAGGTCGCGAAAAGTATTCGGATTCGATCACCCCTCTCTGTGTAAAGGTGTCCAAGTCCAGAATGATGACCTGCTTCGCGTAGGGCACTGACACATAAGCCGTATTGCCGTCCGGACTGACGACACCTTCATGAGTCTCGCCAAACCATTCGCCCGGTACTACAAACTCCTTGAGAGTCTCCCCCGTAACCGGATGGAGCTCGGACACTTTGTTATCAGTATGGCTGACTGCAACGACCGTATAATCTTGAGCCAGGACAGGGGCTACCGTGAGCAACATCAGGACACAGGTCATTCTCAACATACGACTACCCTCCTCAGGCTATTAATCAAGCGTGCCATGGATCTGTCCTTGGTTGTCTGCCACGCAGATGGTTCCCGGGCAGATGTCGTTGCCTAGCGGAAGAGTTTCTGCCTGCCTCACTGGCGGTGCAGGCAAAAGATTGATTTAGCACTCATCCGCTTCTTGCTCGTCAACCTCATACCCCAGATCCTTCATGACAATGGGTGTCGGGGTACGGCCCCTCCGAGAGAGGGGTCTTTTTCATACCCTTGGTTAACTTATAGGCGACTACTGCAAATGTAGGGGACTGGAGAGTCTCCGGAGAGTTCCTTTAGCTGTCGGGGAGTGGAATATCTTGACGCCGCACCGAAGTTTGTTTCTTTATTCTCGTCCTTTGTAATTCGACATCTTGAGTCGCTGATTATCAACGCTTTTTACAGTCCTCAAGAACGTTTTATCCGCAAGATCTTTGGGATGATGGCGATGCCCCAACCTAGTACGATAAGTGCGCTACACTTGCGAAAGAAAGGTGACGGATCCGAAGGCCGGTTAGTGTTGCGAGCCAATCTCCTCTTAGCGTTGCTCCTGGTCGGACTCGTGCCACCCAATGTGCTTTCCGCACAAGCACAATCATCCACCTACGACAATTTATGGCAGCTCGCCGAATGGTACGATAACGACGTAAATCCTGTGCTTCAGCGTGTGCTTTCAAGTGGGCGATTCCAGTACGAGTACGCGACTGTCAATGATACCGATGTCACGCACGATGAATGGAACGTCCGACGTATGCGGCTCGGCTGGAGGCTGGAGTTGCTTCGTCAATTCACGCTACATACCGAAGCTGAGTTCAACCCGCAGGAGGTAGACCCGTTCTACATGAGACTCACGGACGTCTACTTGCAATGGAGCCGAAGCGCACCACTTGCAGTGACAGCGGGAAAGCACGCCATGGAGTTTACGATGGACGGATCAACATCATCCAAGGAGCTTCTGACGATAGACCGCAGTAACCTGGCCAACAACATGTGGTTTCCCCAGGAATATATGCCGGGAATCAGTGTCTCTGGAGAAGTCGCGAACTGGGGCTATCACATGGGAATGTATTCGGCAGGCGAACGGAACCGCGAGTTCGGTCAGTTCAACGGAAGCGTATCCATACTCACCACGATCAATTACAACTTAGCGGAGATTTTGGGGGCAGATGAAGCACTCCTGGGGGGCAACTATGTGTACCAGAACCCAGACGCCAACAACACCTTTACACGGCAACTGCAACATATGACCTCAGTGAACTTCAGACTCGAAGACGGTCGGTGGGGCGTGCGGGCTGATGTGTCCGCAGCCTCAGGGTACCAAGACCAGAGCGATCTTTGGGGCACGATGATCATGCCTTTCC
>Ga0310120_10002438_pt1 | contig 13615 bp, 13 predicted proteins | sample CB27_AW_983_MG_FD_203506 | JGI IMG/M metagenome (GOLD analysis project Ga0310120, IMG submission 203506) | Marine microbial communities from Western Arctic Ocean, Canada - CB27_AW_983 | ecosystem: Environmental > Aquatic > Marine > Oceanic | place: Canada: Western Arctic Ocean | collected... | reverse complement strand
GTTGGAGCGAGTGCTGGCTGAAAAGGGGTCAGGCCCCGCCCGCGGAACGCGACAGGTGGAGCAGGACTTTCTGTGGGCGGCGTCAGACCCCGGCCTCCGAGTTTTTCAGTCCGCCGCAGGCGGACTATCCGGCACTTGTGGCGGTGCTATTCCAGCGCGTGGTCGGAGGGTTTTATGCCCTTGACGAAGCTGCCGAAGCCGAAGCGAGTCGGCTTGTAGGCACCGACGTACGAGACATCACAATCGGCCGGGATCTTCGCTTCGAGTCCGAGTCCCCAGTAGCAGCCGTTGACGAGCAGTCGTCGGAGTCCGGCGCTTTGGAGGTCAGTCGAGGCGCCCATGGTGGTGGCGAGCACGCGGGACGTTTTCCCGGTTTCGGTCTTGAACGCTCGAGTCCAGATCAGCGGCATCATCGGCTCGTTCTTGCGGCCCTCGACCGGTTTGTCGGAGGGTTTCATGCCGGCGAGCACCTGGCCGTGGACGATGACCTTCGCGTCGGCGGGCAGCTTGCGGACTCCGTAGACGTCGGTGGGGCCCCAGATGTCGGTGACGCCCTTGAGTACCGGGTGGGTCTTGAGCTTGGGGTTGATCACTCCACGGGTGCTTTCCCGTCCGTGGTGTCCGTGGTGGTTGAGCCAGGTGTCGCCCAGGACCAGTCCGCCCCAACCTCCCTTGGGGGTTTTGCTGTTGAAAGTCAGCGGCTGGAACTTGCTCTGCTTGTTGCGGCCGTAGTTGAAGGCGTGGGTGGAGGTGCGGAGTCCGATGATCGGTTTGCCGCTGTGGGTGAACTTGACGATGTGAGCCATCTGGCTGTCGGGCAGTTCCCGGAACCGCAGGAACAGCACCATCAGGTCGGCGGAGTCGAGTGCTTCGAGTCCGGGGATGTTGGTCTGGTGGTTGGGCGTGATGAGGCCGGTCTTGGGGTCGATGGCGAACAGTACGGTGCACTTGAAGCCGTGGCGGACCGAGAGGATCTTGGCGAGCATCGGCATGCCCTCTTCGGAGCGGTACTCATCATCGCCGGTGACAAACACAATGTGCCTGCCGGCACCCGGGCCCTTGCCTCCGGGGTAGACGACCCAGGGCTTGGCCTGGGCGGACGCCGTCGAGGTCAGCAGGCATGCGAGCAGACAGGTGGTCAGCAGGGCACTGGGTCGCATCGTGGAATCTCCGCGTCGGTCGGTCGTGGCTGTGTGCGGGTGATCGAGGGTAGTCAAAACAACGGGGTCGGTGGGCCGAGTCGTCCACCCGGAACGAAGATACCGCCGCGGTGCTCAGCGGGGCAAGGGGCCGCGGCGTATCCCCAGTGCGGCGGCCTCGAGTCTCGAGGCAATCTCGGGGTGTTTTTCAGCGAGGTTGGTTTTTTCGGAGGGATCGGCCTGGAGGTCGGCCAAGAAGTAGGGCTTGGTGAAGGGTCGACCGCGGGGTGCCTGCCGTCCTCCCGAGCCGTTGCCCAACACCAGTTTCCATCGTCCCTGGCGGATGGCGAACATGCCAGCGGCCGAGTGGTGGATCACCGGGGGTCGCTTATGGGGTGTGTCGGCTCCTTCGAGCTGGTCGAGGAAGCTGTAGCTGTCGGGGCCGGCGTGCTCGGGCAGCGGCTTTCCGATCGCCTGGGCGAAGGTGGCAAACAGGTCGGTCAGGCAGATGGTCGAGCTGTTGCGTGAGCCGGCTTTGATGTGACCGGGCCAGCGTGCGAAGAACGGCACTCGGTGTCCGGCTTCCCAGATGTCGGCCTTGGTGCCTCGGAGGTGAAGATTCGAGCGGTGGCGGTCGGCCCGGTAGGCCTGGATGCTCTCGTCATCGACATGGTCACGGGCATCGTCCTGGTCGCGACGGTGCATGTACGACCCGTTGTCGCTGGTGTAGATGATCAGCGTGTTCTCGGTCAGCTTGTTGGCGTCGATGGCATCGAGGATGGCTCCGACGGTGTCGTCGACCTGGACGATGAAGTCGCCGTAGGGTCCCAGTCGGGTGCGACCTCGGAAGCGGGGGTGAGGCAGCACGGGCTTGTGGGGGGCGGTCAGCGGGAAGTAGAGGAAGAAGGGGGTCTCTGGTTCGCGGGCCCGCTGTTCGAGGAACGTGATGGCGTGTTTCTTGAGGTCGTCGAGGCAGTTGGCCATCACGAGGTCGCGGCCACGAGGTCCCCGGCGGAGGAACCCGGGGAACTTGACGGCCGGCTGCAGCACGGGGTCGGTGGAGGTGATCGTGGTGTTGCGGATGTAGACGTAGGGGGGGAAATCGAGCGACGCGGGGATGACGAGCGAGTCGTGGAAGCCACGGCGGTTGGGGCCGTCGAGGATCGGCTTGCTGAAGTCCAGTCGAGGCGCGGCGGCGCGGCGGCGTTTCTTCTTTTTCTTCTTGTCCTGTGCCGCGGCATTCCCCGCGTCGGAATTCGATTGCTTCTGCGGCAGCCTGGTAAAATCGAGTCCGAGGTGCCACTTGCCGACGATGCCGGTGCGGTAGCCGTGGGACTTGAGGAACGAGGCGATGGTGGGCCGGTTGGGTTCGATCAACGGTGTGCCATAGCCGTTGAGCACTCCGGACTTCAATCGGCTCCGCCAGCAGTAGCGACCCGTCAGCAGTCCGTAGCGGGTGGGGGTACAGACGGCCGAAGGGGTGTGGGCATCGGTAAAGGTCATTCCCGACTGCGCGAGACGATTGAGGTGCGGGGTGGGGATCCGGGACGTGCGGTTCAGAGCCTGTACGTCTCCGTAGCCCATGTCATCGGCGAGGATCACGACGATATTGGGGACCCCGGCGGAGACAGTTTGAGCGGCCCGGTTGCCGATCAGCAGCAGGAGCCCGGTAAGAATTGCGAAGCGGCGTAGCAGGCGACTCATGGGGGCTGGCTCTTTGGGGTTCACAATTCTCTGGCCTTGTCCGAGATGTCTTTGCGGCACCAGGCTCCATCCCAGCGGATGCAGCGGACTGCTTCGTAGGCCCGCCGCTTGGCATCGGCGAGGTGATCGCCCAGGGCTGTCACTCCGAGCACTCGACCGCCGTTGCTGAGCACCTCGCCGTCAGAAGTGGTGGTGCCGGCGTGAAACACCTGGACGTCCGGCAGCGCATTGGCTTCCTCGATTCCCCGGATGGTGTGCCCGGTTTCGTAAGAGCCGGGATAGCCATCCGAGGCCATCACGACGCAGACGGCCGGGCGGGGGTCCCATTCGAGGGGTCCGAACTCATCGAGTCGTCCCTCGGCAGCGGCCATCAAGGCGAGGCCGAGATCCGACTTCAATCGCATCAGCACCGGCTGAGCTTCCGGGTCGCCGAAGCGGACGTTGTATTCGAGCACCTTGGGTCCCTGCCTGGTGATCATCAGCCCGGCGTAGAGCAGTCCGCGGAAGGGTGTGTCGGCGAGTTTCATGGCGTGCACGGTCGGGACCAGGATCTTCTCCTCGATCTCCGCTAGCAGGTCCGCGGTGACCAGCGGCGCGGGCGAGTAGGCTCCCATGCCTCCGGTGTTGGGACCGGTGTCCTCGTCTCCGGCCCGCTTATGATCCTGTGAGGCTTCGAGCGAGACGATGGTGTTGCCGTCGACCAGCGCCAGGATGCTGGCCTCTTCTCCGACGAGCGAGTCTTCGATCAGGATCCGCGCACCGGCGGGTCCGAAGTCGTCATCGACGAGCATCCCCTCGGCGGCTTCGAGCGCCTCGATGCGGGTGGCGCACATGAGCACACCTTTGCCGGCGGCGAGCCCGTCGGCCTTGACGACCCAGGCCTGGTCTTCCCGTTCCCGCAGGAAGTGTCGTGCGTCGGCGATGTCTTCGAACACGGTGGAGTCGGCCGTGGGCACGTTTCCGCGATGCATGATCTCCTTGGCGTAGGCCTTGCTGCCTTCGAGAGCCGCCGCCGCCGCGGAGGGGCCAAAGGCACTCAGGCCCGCCTCGGCGAAGGCGTCGACGAGTCCGTCGACCAGGGGAGCTTCGGGGCCGACCACCGTGAGATCGATGGGGGTGTCCTTTGCAAAACTGACCAGCGCACTGATGTCAGCGGGCGCGATGTCGACGCAGGTGGCATCCTCTGCGATCCCCGCGTTGCCCGGTGCACAGTAGACGTCGGTCACCGATTCACTGCGGGCCAGTTTCCAGGCCAGGGCATGTTCGCGACCGCCCTGGCCCACGACAAGAACCTTCATCGCGTCGATCCATCTTCCGGGGTACAGGTCTTGATGAGAAACCGGTCGGAGTATATCAACGGGTGAGAAGACTCGACAGGTCGGTGAACCGGACCGCAGGGGGCCGGTGAGTGTCGAGTGAGGAGGGCCGCCGGGCTGTTCCCGGGCAGGTTCGAGCTGCGGCAGACTTTGTCAGATAGAGACAGATCGAGGCAGATCGAGACATGATGTTTGGCACGGTCGCGGTACTGGGAGCAACCGGCGCAGTGGGCCGGATCATGCTCGAGCTGCTCCAGGAGCGGCAATTTGCTGCGCAACGATTCCGGCTGCTCGCTTCGGCCCGCAGTGCCGGCAAGTCGGTCGCATTTGGTGGCCAGGAGCTGGTGATCGAGGAGTTGACTCACGAGGCGTTTGCAGGGGTCGACCTGGTGCTCTCGAGCACGCCCGACCCAGTGGCGGCCGAGTTTCTGCCCTCGGCGGTTGCAGCCGGTGCGACGGTGATCGACGAGTCGGGGTACTGGAGGATGAAGCCGGAGGTGGCGTTGGTGGTGCCGGAGATCAACCCCGAGGCGGCGTTGTCGGCCGAGGGGATCATCGCCAGCCCGAACTGTTCAACCACCCAGATGGTCATGGCACTCAAGCCGCTGCACGATGCGTCTCGGCTGACGCGGGTGCTGGTCAGCACGTACCAGGCGACCAGCGGTGCGGGAGTGCAGGGGACCGAGGACCTGATCGAGGGGACTCGAGCCCAGCTGGCCGGTGAGGATTATCGCTACCGGGCGTTTTCGCACCCGATCGCCTTCAACGCGATTCCCCAGATCGGCAGCGTCGGGGAAGAGGGCTACACCAGCGAAGAGCTGAAGATGGTGTATGAGACCCGCAAGATCCTGGGGGTGGACGACCTGCCGATAGCCGCCACCTGCGTCAGGATCCCGGTGGCCAACGGTCACAGCGAGTCGATCACGGTTGAGACCGAGCGGGCGATTTCGCCCGAGCAGGCTCGGGAGCTGTTCGCCGCGTTTCCCGGGATCACGGTGCTCGACGACACACCCAACGGCTGTTACCCGTTGCCGAGTGAGTGCAGCGGGAAGGACGAGGTGTTCGTCGGCCGCATCCGCCGCGACCTGTCGCATCCCAACGGGTTGTCCTTCTGGTGTGTCTCGGACAACCTGCGTAAAGGGGCTGCGACCAACGCGGTTCAGATCGCCGAGTTGATCGGTCGGGACCGCGAGGCGACGGCGTAGTCGTCGCAGCAGCGGCCGACGTCGATCAGGACCCCTCGTCGTCGGATTCGACCTCGGGAGCCGCCTTGGGCTTGTCGGCGGGCTTTGGGTTCTCGTCGTCGTCCTTAGGGTCCTTGCCGTCCTGTGATTTCGTGTCGGGCTCGACAGTGACCGGTTTCGACTTGTCGGCGAGTTCCTTGAGATCAGCCTGTGCCTTGGTCTTGGCCGCCTTCAGCTGCTGCTGCGACTTGGTCAGTTCCGCCGCGGACGCCTTCAGCTTGTCGGAGGTCGCTGCCAGGGATTTGCGTGTAATGTCGAGTGACTTCCTGGTGCTGGCGAGCTGTGTGCGAGTCGACTTGAACTGGGCATCGAGTTTGCCGTTGGCGGCGGTCAGTTGAGTGACCTGCTGCCGCGAGGCGTCTCGCTCGGCGGTCGTCGAGGCGAGTGTGGTTGCCAGCCGGGCGCCCTGGGTTTGGGACTGCTGGAGCGACGTGATCAATTCGCCGAATTCCGACTGCAGTCGTGAGCGGTCGGATTGCCGGAGCGAGGCGCGGGCGGTCTGGCCTGCCTTGTGGAGGCTGGCCACGCGAGCGATCTCCTTGCCGCGGTTCTCGGCGAGCTGGGTCTGCCTGGCCAGCAGATCTCGAGTCTGGCCGAGGGTGGCGACGACCTGCGAGAGGTGGGCTTGGAGTTGTGCGATGCGTGCTTCGGCCACGTCGGCGTCGGCCGCTCGATGCAGGGCGTCGACGTAGGAGAGCAGTTTCTCGGGGTGGACGGTCCCGTCGGCGTCAACATATCCGGGGATCAACGTGGTGGGCTTGTCACCGGCCCTCGCCGAAGACTCGTGGAGCACACTCATCAGGCCCAATACGGCCGCCAGGCCGCACAGGGTCGTCCGCAGGTGACGTCGCATGGTCATTCTCTCTCTCCCAGCCTCAGGGGGGCACCAGTTCCGTGATGCGTGATCCGTGATGTGTAACTTGAGATGTCTCGTGTCTCGCGTGTCGTGTCTCGAGAAAGCGATCAGTCTCAGAATCGTTCCGATCGACAGGGTTTCTGTATTATTTCCAGTCTACTTTGCTTGTCCAGCTTTACGTAGTGCCCGATTGGGTTTGTCTGTGCGGATCATGCTGGCTGGTCCTGGTCCTGGTCGTGTTCGTGGTGGGGATCGGGTGGGTCGTCAAAGGGCAGTTCGGCGTGGTCTCGAGTGGCCATCCCGAGTTTGAAGTGTTTGCGGCAGACGGCCTGGTAGGACTCGTTGCCGCCGATCTTGATCTGTTCTCCCTGCTTGACGACTCGACCCTGTCCATCGAGTCGCAGCACCATGGTGGCCTTGCTGCCGCAGTGGCAGATGGTCTTGATTTCGACGAGGTTATCGGCCCAGGCGAGCAGGTGCTGGCTGCCTTCGAAGAGTTGTCCCTGGAAGTCGGTTCGGAGTCCGTAGCACAGCACGGGGATCCCGAGGTCGTCGGCGATGTTGCCGAGTTGCTGGACCTGTTCGCGGACCAGGAACTGTGCTTCGTCGATCAGCAGGCAGTGCAGCGGTTGGTCTGCGACGGAGTCCTCGACGATTGCCAGCAGGTTGTCGGCGGTGGTGAATGTGGTGGCCTCGGCGGTGAGTCCGATCCTCGACGAGACGGTCCCGACCTCGACCCGGTTATCCAGTTCGGGGGTCAGCACCAGGGTGTTCATGCCCCGCTCGCGGTAGTTGTAGCTGGACTGCAGCAGCGTGGTCGATTTCCCGGCATTCATCGACGAGTAGTAGAAGTAGAGCTTGGCCATATCGACGGTCCGGGTTACTGGCGCACTCAGCTCGTGGGCGGCTCGAGGAGTTGTTCGAGCGGCGGGTGGTCGAGCGTGGCGAAGTAGTCCTCGACCGTTTCTGCTCGACGGATGCAGCTCACGCTGCCATCCTCTGCCAGCAGCAATTCTGCGGATCGGAGCTTGGCGTTGTACTGAAACCCCATGGCGTGTCCGTGGGCACCGGCGTCGTGAATCACGAGCAGGTCGCCTGGGTCGATGTCGGGCAACGGTCGATCGACGGCAAACTTGTCGTTATTTTCGCACAGCGACCCGACGACATCGACGACGGTCTGATGAGGAGCCTGTTCCTTGCCGAGCACGCTGATGTGGTGATAGGCCCCGTACATGCCGGGTCTCATCAGGTTGGCCATACAGGCATCGACGCCGACGTAGTTCTTGTAGATCTGTTTGTGGTGGATGGCGGTGGTGACCAGGTACCCGTAGGGCCCTGTGATTACGCGGCCGTTTTCCATCAGCACCCCGAGCGGATCGAGTCCGGCCGGCACGACGATCTGCTGGTAGGCCTGCTCTACGCCCCGGCCGACGTCTTCGAGGTCGACCGGGTGGTCCTCGGGCCGGTAGGGGATCCCGATCCCGCCTCCGAGGTTGACCCATTCGAGTCGGACGTCGAGTGCCTGGAGGAGTTCGGCGGCGAGGGAGAACAGCATGCGGGCGGTCTCGACGAACGAATCGCCGTTGAGCTCGTTTGAGACGACCATCGTGTGGAGTCCGAAGCGGGAGACTCCCCGGGCTTTCAGATCGCGGTAGCCGTCGAAGAGTTGTTCGCGGGTCAGGCCGTACTTGGCCTCTTCGGGGTGACCGATGATGGCATTCCCGGATTGCTCGCGGAGCGGACCGGGGTTGTAGCGGAAGCTGACCAGTTCGGGCAGTCCGGCGTGCTGGTCGACGAACTCGACATGGGAGATGTCATCGAGGTTCAGGACGGCTCCGACGCTGCGGGCGTGGACGAATTCGTAGGCCGGCGTGTCGTTGGAGGTGAACATGATCCGTTCACCGTCGATCCCGGCGGCCTCGGAGAGCAGCATCTCGGGCATGCTCGAGCAGTCGGTTCCGAATCCTTCGTCGGCGAGGATTTCGAGCAGGTGCGGGTTGGGCGTGGCCTTGACGGCGAAGTGGTTTCGGAAGGTCGGGCACCAATCGAAGGCGGCGACGAGCCGTCGGGCGTTGGCCCGGATGGCGGCTTCGTCGTAGAGATAAAACGGAGTGGGATACTCGCGAGTCAACTCGCGGATCCGTGCTTCGTCGAATGGCAGTGGCAGGGTTGGCATGACTGGCGGTGGACTGAAAGTCGGCTGTTTCGGGGCGTGAGTCCGGGTTGGCTGGAGGCACGCCAGGTCGGACTTGATTCTAGAATCCCGTCTCCGGCGGTGGTAGCTTGTCGGCGTGGGCCACTGGTCCGGTTCTGAGGGTTGCGCGGAAACGAGGGGCCATGTGGCTGGAATCTTCGCTACGATTGGCGTGGCGTGAGTTGGCTCGCGAGGATGCCGAGCTCAGGCCACTCCCCGGTGTCAGCAGGGGGTCTTGGCGGGCCGATAGAGTCACAAGACGGTGGGGCAGCTGCCGGGACGGGTCCCGGTGGTCTTCTGCCGGCGTTGTCCCTTGCGCGGAGCGTTCAGCCATGTTTTCGGACAAATCGGACAAATCGGTCACTTCGGGCCGGTCGATCGCGGCGGTGTTGCTGCTGAGTGTTGGCCTGTGTGCGATCGTGGCGTCCTCGGCCACGTCCCGTGCTCAACCCGCGGCCCAGCCGCCCGCACAACCAGCCGCTCAGCCTGCCGCCCAACAGTCCCCGTTGTTGAGCGAACCGACGACTGCGGATGCTCTGTTTGACGCGGTGGTGCTGATGGTCGACCTGGCCCGCCCCGAGCTGGCCCGAATCTACATGCAGAAGCTGCTGGCTTTGAACCCCGACGACGCGGCCTTGTTGGCTATGCGCGACAAGCACGGGCCGGCGGTCTTTTTGCGGATGGCGAATCTCGAGTACTTACAACCGGGCTCGGTGACGTTGCTCGAGCGGATGAACGCGTCGTTTGCCCGTTTCGCGGGCGACACGGCACGCATCGATCGACTGATCAGCGAGCTGGGCGGTCCTCCCTCGGTCCGTGACGCGGCGATCCTGCAATTGCGTTCCGGTGGAGCCCTGGTGGTGCCGCGGCTGGTCGAGCAGATCGGCGACGTGCAGGACGAGGCCACTCGCGAGTTGTTGAGTTACTCGCTGACCCGCCTGGGCCCCGACGTGGTGCCTCCGCTGCTGGCGGTGCTCGAGAGTCCCGAGGCGAACCTGAGAACCATGGCGTTGGAGGTGCTGGGTCATGTGGGTTCTCGCAAGACGGCGGTGCAGTTGTGGTACTTCGCGGTCGATGCCAACCAGCCGCCGGGAGTGCGTGTGGCCGCGGCCGAGGCGGTGGCGAGGTTGACACTGGGAGCCTCGGGTCGGGCGAGTGACCTGAGTCGCAACATGGCGTTGCGTGCCCTGGAGCAGGGAGCTCGCGTGCGGCTGGCCGGTGGCGAACGGGCGGTCGCGGGGGCCGACGGCAAGGTGGCCGCCTGGCATTTCAACACAACCGAGAACCGACTGGTCGGTGCTCCGGCGGACCCCGACGACGTTGCCCTTCACCTGAGCATTCGCTTGGCTCAGCAGGCCCTGGCCCTGTCTCCGGAGAACCGCCGGCTGCAGGCCCTGGTGGTGTCGGTGCTGCTGACGCGATCAAGGACCCAGACGCCGTGGACGCGCTCGCTGCCTCGCGGCGCGGGAACCGCCTACGACACGGCGTTGCTGGCCGGTCGCGAAGTCGTCAGCGAGTCGTTGCGTGATGCGTTGCAAAGTGGCAACGCGACGGCGGCGGTGGCGGCGTTGGAGGTGATGCGGAGCCTGGCCACTCGCCACGACCTGCAATCACGAGGCGGCAGATCGGCTCCGCTGACAGGCGCCCTGAATTATCCCGATCCCCGGGTGCAGTTCGCCGCCGCGATGGTGATCGTGGAGACCGATCCTCCCAAGCCGTTTCGCGGCTCGTCGCGGATTGTCGAGGTGCTGGCCCGTGCTCTGGAGTCGACCGATACCCCGCGAGCGGTGCTGGCCGGACCCAAGCCCGGCCAGGTCAATGCCCTGGCCGGCCTGGTCGGCCAGTCGGGCTACGAGGCCGAGATTGCCTCGAGTGGCCGTAACGCGTTCCGTTCAGCGGCCGAGCGTGGCGACGTGCAGCTGGTCGTGCTCGATGCCAATGTGATTCAATGGAGTCTCTCCGAGACAGTCGCCAACCTGAGAGCCGACTCGCGGACGGCCTGGATCCCGATCGCGGTGGTCGGTGACCCGATGCGGATCGCGTCGGTCGAGCGAATGATCTCCCGGGACCCGCTGATGGTCTACATCCAGCGACCGGCCAATCTGAAGGGGCTGCAAGATCAGCTCGGCCCGTTCATTTCGGGCCTGGGCACCGAGCCACTCTCGGCGGTGGAGCGGGGCGAATTGTCACGAGCCGCGGTCGACCTGCTGGGCTTCCTCGCTGACGGACGCCGGGCAACGGTGTTTGATCTCAGGCCGGCCGAAGCGGGGTTGCACGCGGCGATCCAGGTGCCCGAGCTGGCCGATGGTGCGATCTACGCGATGGCGGCCATCGCGACGACGTCGGCCCAGGACCGGTTGGCCACGACCGCCCTGCAGCCGGACCTGGCTGAGGGGACCCGCGAGCGTGCTGCTGCGCAGTTGGCCTTTCATATTCAGAAGCACGGGGTGCTGTTGGCCGGGACTCGGGTGCAACAACTGCAGCAGGTCCACGCCGAGGAAGCGTCGCCGGCGGTGAAGTCGTCACTGGCGGCCGTGCTGGGGACCCTGGGGCCCAGTGCCGCGAGAATCGGACAGCGACTACGAGCGGTCCCGCTGCCGGCACCCCGATAGGGTCCGCTGCTCAGTCGGTGAGAGGCAGGTTCAACCGGGGCTCTTGCCAGGCTGCGGTTCCGGGACGGCGTCTCCGGCTCGGTCCTCTCCCTTGAGACGGGCGAGGATATCGTGGACGACCAGTCGTGGGGGTTCGCGGACTGCGAGGTCGGTGTCGACGTGCTGGATCTCGGCGAGGTGCTCGGCCTTTTCCTGCGGGCACTGTCGTTCGAGTTGTCGGTCGAGTGCGCGGTAGTCGTCTGATTGCAGGGCCTCGATGAAGCAGGCGTAGTGACCGATGGCGTGATGGGGGTTTGAGGCCAGCACCAGCTCGCGGCAAGCCTCTGCCTCGGCGTTCCACTCGGCATCGGCCGCGTGCCGACCGGCCAGCAGCAGCAAGCGGTGGTGAGTCGAGGCGGGGCCTCGTCCGTCGGTGGCCTCGGCCAGCTGCAGGTACAGCACCGCCAGTCGCTGGCTACGAGGTCGCTGATCCGGTTGATTCACGGCGCGGCCCCCAGCGGGACCCTCAGCCCATCCCAGGCCAGTTCGACGCGGTCGGGCAGCCTGGCATTGGTGGTGGCGTGGTCGAGGTAGTGTGAGATATGGGTCAGATAGGCTCGCTGCGGCTTGAGTCTCTTGATCACCTCGAGGCTCTGGTCGACCGAGAAGTGGGTGGGGTGTGGCTTTTCGCGGAGCGCGTCGAGGATCAGCACATCGAGCCCCTCGAGCAGTTCCCAGCTCGAGTCGGGGATTTCGCTGACGTCGGTGCAGTAGGCGACGTCGTCGATGCGGAACCCGAGTATCGGCAGTCGACCGTGGTTGAGTCGGATGGGGGTGACGGTGGTGCCCAGCAGCGAGAACGGTTCGAGCCCGATCCTCTCGAAGTGCAGCCGCGGTGTGGCTCCGCTGTGCGTGTTGGGTGATGGGGGGCTGAAGGCGTAGTGGTAGGCACGCCGGATCTGCCTCTCGACAGGTTCCTCGCAGTACAGGGGGATCGATTCGCCGAGTCGCTGGCCGCAGATTCTGAGGTCATCGAGGCCGAAGATGTGATCGGCGTGGTCGTGAGTGAACAGGGCGGCCTGCACGGTGTCGATCCGTTCGCGGACAAGTTGCAGCCTGAGTTCCGGCGGTGTGTCGATCAGGAACAGGCCGTCGGGGGCCTCGACCGCCACACCGCAGCGGGTGCGATTGTTACGTGGGTCGTCGGATTCGCAGACGTCGCAGTGGCAGCCGATCATCGGCACGCCGACGCTGGTGCCGGTGCCCAGCAGCACGAGCTGCCGCGAGTGGGAGTCGCCCATGCCTCAGTCGTCCCCGGCCGGGGCCTCGGCCGTTTCGGAGTCACCGGGCGTTTCGGCGTCGGGCTCCTGGTCGTCGGGCGTCTGGGGTTCAGGCGTGTCGGCTGCCTCGGCCTCGGTCTCGCCCCCGGCCTCGTCTTCGGCCTCGTCTTCGGCCTCGTCTTCGGGTGGCTTGTGTTGTGAAGGATCTGTCGGCGCGTCGGCCTGCTGTTGGCTGGCCTGCTGGATCTGCACGAATCCCATTCTCAGCTCGTGGAGTGCCTGTTGGATGCCTTTTGTTTCGGCTTCGTCGAGTTGACCGGCGGTCTTTTCATCGAGCAGCGTCAGCAGGTCGATGAAGTGACGGGCCAGGTGCAGGTCGACTTCGGGCTCTTCCTTCCCCGGCGCGGGCACGATACCGAGCCCGATCAGTGCTGGTGAGGAGCACATCGTAATGAGTTCGCCCATCGAGGCTGGGGGCCACGGGTCGGGCGAAGGCGTTTGGCTTGTGGATCCGGTGTCGGGCATGACAGGGGTCGAGCCAAGTGAGTGACGATCGGTGGTTGTGCTGGCAGGGTACGGCGGTCTGCGATGGCTGGTCAAGGCGGTCACTCACCGCCGTCATCTCGAGCTCAGCGAGGGATCCCCAGCTTGACCCCCTATCCACCTGCTGGCTGTTCGGTTGTCTCGTGGACATCGTCCTGAGCCACCACACCCACGGCCAATTCGTCAAGCCGGGTATGAACTGACTTGAGTTCCCCGAGGATGAAATCGAGCTGGCGCGTGTTGAGAAAAACAAACGCCACCAAGATGACGAGCCCGGGATAGAGCAAAAACTCCATTTGCCTCTCGAGTCAACAAGTACGGGGGTTAAGAGTTGACCCCCAGGACCCCCAGGACCCCCAGGACGAGTGAAGTTGGCATGCTCCCCATTTCCTGATCCAGATGTGATGAGAGTCTCGACAGCCCGAAGGGGCAAGGAGACTTTCGATGGCAAGGAGAAGGAGGCGGCACAGCCCTGAGCAGATCATCCGGAAGCTGCAGCAGGCTGACACGATGCTGGCAGTCGGCAAGACGATCGGCCAAGTGGTTCAGGTCCTGGAAGTCAGTGAGCAGACGTTTCATCGCTGGCGGAACCAGTACGGTGGGATGAAGGCTGAGGAGGCGAAGCGTCTGAAGAAGCTGGAGCAGGAGAACACGCGGCTGAAGAAGCTGCTGGCCGAGGCGGAGCTGGACAAGGAGATTCTTCAAGAAGCCCTGCGGGGAAATTACTGAGCCCGTCGCGGGAGTGCCT
>Ga0310120_10002435_pt1 | contig 13621 bp, 5 predicted proteins | sample CB27_AW_983_MG_FD_203506 | JGI IMG/M metagenome (GOLD analysis project Ga0310120, IMG submission 203506) | Marine microbial communities from Western Arctic Ocean, Canada - CB27_AW_983 | ecosystem: Environmental > Aquatic > Marine > Oceanic | place: Canada: Western Arctic Ocean | collected... | reverse complement strand
CAAACTCAGATCGTTGTTGTAAAGAGCCGGAATTGCCAGGAAACAGCCACCCAACTGCACCTCGACGTCCTGTTTGTTCAAGTTGACCTCCTCGAATTCTCTGGGATCCTGAATGGTGCGGTATTGTAAAAGGCCAAGAACGTTTCTGCAAGTTCGCATGGGGGGGCGACTGGACCCCGGTCATGAACGATCAGACGGAAAAACCAAACGCCCTGCTAGTCTGTGCCGATCAGTGGAACGGATTGCTGATGCGCCGGCGGAGCATCCCGTCGTGATGACCCCGACCCTGGAGCAGATGGGACAGTGTGGCACGGGCCCGTTCAGGCCCAAAATACACTAAAAATCGTCTGGGTTTTCAGCGTGTCCGTTGGGATGACGGTGATGACGGATGATCTTGTCATAACGGCCTGGTTTCAGAGGGTGTCGGGGGTTGAAATCACCGTCAATGACGGAATTATCAGGTATAGTAGGGATGGGGGTCCTCTCCAGCAGTTCTCTTCATCTTGAATCATCAGTCGCCGCTCCTCGTAAAGGCCAAACGACTCCTTTGGTTTTTCGTGGTCGTTCGCTGCCGTTGATCCGGATCAATCGCGTAAATCACCATGGGATGTCAGTTGAACCAGAATCGTTTAGCCCCCTCGCGCCACGGGGATTCATTCCGCTGTAGGTTGATTTGCCCGCTGTCAAACTGGTTGTTGGTCTTGGTCAGTCTTGTTCTGTCAGCCTGCTCTCAGAGCGGCTCAACGGTTCCCGCGGTCGACACGTTGGAGTCCGGTAAGTTGGGCAGCATTTCGACAAGCGCGGACGACCCGGACTCCGTTTCCATGGTGGATCCACGATCGGACGGGTGGGATACCGAAGCGTTCAGTGCAGAGGCTCAGGAGCAGCTAAAAGGGTTGGTGAAATACCTGGCCCATCCAGCGGAGTTTCCACTTGAACAACTCACACCCTTGATCGCGGATGAATTTTCCTGCGGTTCGCTTCGGCCCCGTGATCGCCATCGTGTGTTTGAGGAGGGCCCGCTGATCGTTTGGCATTCAACGATGGACAACGAGCCGTCAGAGACGAGATTCACCGGAACGGCAGGGCTGATCGAAGCCATCGATCAACTCGCAGAACCCCTTCAGGCGACGTCGGCCGTGCGAACCAAGATAAAGACCGTTGGCGTCCAAACGGACGGCGATCACAAATCAACGACCCACCTGATTGAGATCAGCGGAGAGCGGTCCGATGGTTCGGTCGAATTGCATTTTACCTGGAATTGCATTTGGGAGGGTGGTGGTGGTGACCGACCCTTGCGCCTGTTGTCGATCCACGCGCGGGATTACGAACAAGCCACTCTGGTCCACCCCGGCAAGACATTTCTTGCCGACTGCACCCAGGCAGTACTTTCGAATAATCCCGACTTCGCCGAACAACTTCTCCGGGGCGTCGACTATTGGTTAGATCGCCTGCCCTATGATCTACACGGAATCGACCCGACAGGACATCGCGGTCTGGCAGTCGGTGACGTGAACGGAGACGGACTGGAAGACATCTACTTGTGCCAATCAGGTGCACTGCCCAACCGGCTTTACGTCCAGCAACCGGATGGGACCGCGCGCGATGTTTCGGCCTCGTCAGGCGTCGACTGGCTCGATCCTTCCGCATCTGCATTGCTGCTTGATTTGGACAACGACGGCGATCAGGATCTGGTGATCGCGACCCCTCTGGGTGTGGTGGCAATGGCCAACGATGGTCGGGGAAAATTTCAACACAAAACGAGTTTCGGCGGCATGCTGGCTGGTGACCAACGTTCAACGGCTGCGCTGCGGGCAGGCGGTTCCAGCGGAGACGGTGGTTTTTCCAGACGGGGAAGGGGAGCAGGCGGGGCCGGTGGTTTTTCGATGGCGGCCGCTGATTATGACCAGGACGGTGACATTGATATTTACGTGTGCCCCTACGGCACCACTGCGGATATTCCGCTTCCCTCGCTGAATCACGCCACCAACGGTGCACCGAACTCACTGTTTCGCAATGACATTCGTGACCAGAAAAAGTCTTCGTCATCCTCCGCCGAATGGAAGTTCACCGACGTGACGGACCGGGTCGGCATGAACCACAATAACAATCGCTGGAGCTTTGCCGCCACGTGGGAAGATTACGACAACGATGGCGACCCTGACCTGTATGTTGCAAATGACTTCGGTCCGAATAATCTTTACCGGAATGAAGGTGGCCAATTCAGGGACGTGGCTCCCGAATCGGGGACCTCCGACTTTCGGGCAGGGATGTCAGTCTCATGGGGAGATTTCAACCGGGACGGATGGATGGATTTGTATGTTGGAAACATGTTTTCCGCTGCCGGAAACCGTATCGCTTTTCAGGAGGGGTTTCAAAAGACGGGGCCCGACCAGGAACGGCAACTGTTCCAGGGTCGTGCCAGCGGAAACTCACTCTATCAGAATATGGGAAAAGACGGGTTCCGTGATGTCAGTGATACTGCCGGTGTGGCAATGGGGCGCTGGTCCTGGAGTTCCAACTTTGTCGATCTGAACAACGACAGTTGGGAAGACCTGGTGGTCGGCAATGGTTATTACACGCGCGAGGACACTGGCGACTTGTGAAGTTTGTGGTGGCGACAGGTCTTGTCGCGTGCTCCGACACTCGAATCACAGGGTACTTATAGCGAGGAATTTCAACGGAGTTCGCTGCGGGCTCAGGGGCTCCTGCGGCGTGGAAAGTCGTGGAGCGGTCATGAGAGAAATTGCTGCTTTTTAAACATAGGTGGCAAAAGGTTCGCCAACATCTCGGCCGTCTCGGGGTTCAATTTTCTGGACGACGCACGCGCCGTAGCCTCGGTGGATTGGGACCATGACGGTGACCTCGACTTGTGGAATACCAATCGCACATCACCGGGTGTGCGTTTTCTAAGAAATGATTTTCCGACGGACCATCATTATCTGGCACTCAAGCTGACCGGTAATGGCACGACCTGCAACCGCGATGCCATCGGTGCCCGCGTGGAATTGTATCCTGGAAAAATTATCAAGACGCTTCGCGCCGGTGAAGGGTTCCTGGCTCAGTCCACGAAATGGGTCCATTTCGGAATGGGTCAAAACCGCCAGGTCGATCGAGTGGTTGTTCGCTGGCCTGACGGGACGTCGCAGGAATTCACCCACATGGAGGCTGATCAACGCTATGAAATCATTCAGGGCAGTGTTCGTCCGGTTCGCTGGACAGCTCCGGGTCGCGACGTTGCCTTGAAACCATCGGTTCTACCTGTACCTCCGGTGTCCGATCGCACCCGAACGTTGTTGCCAGCTCGGCTCGTGATGCCGCTGTTGACTTTGAACCTGGCGAGTTCCTACGGTTCGGGCAAGCCCATCGCGGGGCAGCCGTTTCTTTTGAATCTGTGGGCCAGTTGGTGTCAGCCCTGCGTGAAAGAACTGCGCCAGTTTGTCCAGCGGGCCGATGAGCTGAAGGACGCCAAGGTGCAGATCTTTGCCATGTCGGTCGATGGCCTGGGCGATGATTCGTCAGACCCTCAAAACGCCCATGCCTTGTTAAAACAACTGAAGTTCCCCTTCATGCACGGCGTGGCGACGACAGCACTTCTGGATAAACTTCAAATTGTTAAGGAGAGTTTGTTTTTTCCAATTCGACCGCTACCGCTACCCAGCAGCTTCCTTGTCGACCCACAGGGTCGTCTTGCGGTCATCTATCATGGTCCTGTCGGGGTTGACGAACTCATTGCGGATGTCCGGCGGCTGGAACTGGACGAAGACGACTGGCGCCAGGCGTCGGTGCCTTTCCAGGGACGTTACCTGGGACCCCAGGTCGGGCATGATCTGCTTGCGATCCTCGATCGTTTGCGTGAACAGGAACATGTTGAAGCGGCCCTTGAGTATTCCCAGCGAAATTCGGCTTTAATGGGATACGATCGTCCCAGGTATGCCAGCATCACCTACAAGATTGGCGCTGAATTTACGCGCCGCAAAATGCATGACAAGGCGGTCGCCGCGTATCACGAGGTGATCCACGCCAGTCCTGAACACTTGAATGCCCGCCGGGCAATGGCCGCTGCCCTGGAAAGTCTCGGTCGGTTCAAGGAAGCGATCACACATTATCGCTGGTTGGTCCAATCCAATCCGGAAAACACCCGGGCGAGACTCAAGCTGAGTGCGTTACTCGCGAGGCACGGAAATAAGCCAGCGGCCGTGAAGGACCTGCGCGAGGCGCTTCGGTCCAATCCCGAATCGTCCCAGACGCATTACCTGCTGGCCACGGTGCTGGAAAAGGAAAACCGCGTTGAGGAAGCGATCACCCATTATCAGGCAGCGCTCCGGTTGGACCCCAGCTTGGCGTTGGCGCACGCCAGAATCGGCAGCGCATTTCAGCGGCAGGGCCAACTCGTGCTGGCCGAGGAACACTGGCGATCGCTTGTGCAACTGCGGCCTAAATCAGCGGCAGCCCAGCTTCGGTTGGGAGAAAATTTGTACCGGCAGGAGATGATCGAGACCTCGCTTCAGGCGTTCCAGGCGGCACTCGAGTTGGATCCGGAGAATCCCATCGCGCAGAACTATGCCGCGTGGATCCTCTGCACATTTCCCGAAGAACGTTTGCGGGACGGGGATCAGGCCCTCCGCTGGGCCCAGTCTTCCGCCCGGGCGACGGACCACCAGAACGTGGGTGTGCTTGATACCCTGGCTGCTGCTTATGCCGAAGTGGGACGCTTTGAAGACGCCGTCACAACCGCCCAGAAGGCGATCGAACTTGCCCTGGCCTCTCATCTGAAGAAACAAGCGAAACAGACCCAGGGTCGACTGGAACTCTATAAGAATGGTCGTCCCTGCCGGGTGAACAAGGACGGTCAGCCCTATCCGGCGAACAAGTGACACGGACCATCGGAAGGTGCCGTCGAGCTGATCCGGGAGGATTTTCAACGACGGACCGGTTCGCATCCCGCAACAGGGGGCGTCAGTCCAGGATCTCACGTGCGACGTTGCCGTGGACGTTGGTCAAACGGCGTTGGATGCCGTTGTGATAAAACGTGAGGCGCTGGTGGTCGATGCCGAACAGGTGCAGTACGGTGGCGTGGAAGTCGTGCCAACTGGTCGGGTGCTCAACCGCTTTCCAGCCGACTTCGTCTGTCGCGCCATAAGCCAGTCCGGGCTTGAGCCCTGCACCGGCCATCCAGACGGAAAAGCCGTAACGGTTGTGGTCGCGACCGGTGCCGATTTCATCGGCGGCGGACTGGGAAAACGGGGTGCGACCAAACTCTGTCGTGAACAGTACGAGGGTGTCCTCCAGCATGCCGCGCTGCTTGAGGTCCTGCAGCAACGCTGCCACCGGTTGGTCGATTTTCGTCGCTTGCAGCGTGTGGTTGTCCTTGACATTGGCGTGTGCGTCCCAGCTGATCAGCGGACCAATCGATCCACCGGAGAAGATCTGCACGAATCGCACACCGCGTTCCAGCAGTCGCCGACCGAGAAGGCAGCGACGGGCGCAATCCGCCGTCTCTTTCCGCTCGAGTCCGTACGCGTCAAGAACCCGTTGCGGTTCATCCGACAGTTCACTGACTTCCGGGACCGACAACTGCATCCGGGCAGCCAGGGCGTAACTGCGGATTCTTGCTTGTAACAGTTCCTCCGGGCCGGTTCGCGCCTGGTGGCTGGTGTTCAATTTCGTCAGAAAATCCCTCACATCCGCATCGGAACCCGCTGGTGTGTGACGGGCGGGAAACAAATCCTGCACCGGCTGACTGCCAGCATGAAAGACGACCCCCTGATGTTGCGAAGGCAAAAAGCCGTTCGACCAGTTGGACGCACCCCCATTGGGAGCGCCGTGACCGTCCGGCAAAACGACGTAAGCCGGCAGGTCTTCGGTTTCACTTCCCAGGCCGAAGGACAACCAGCTTCCGGCCGCTGGGAAGCCGTTGAACTCGGCCCCACTGTTTTCAAAAAACAATGCCGGGGTGTGGTTGGCCGACCCGCTCACCATCGACCGGATCACGGTCAAATCGTCAGCGCGCCTGGCGATGTGCGGGAACATTTCGGACAACCACAGTCCGCTGGCGCCACGTTGCTTGAAGTCCCAGTCGCTCTTGCGCAACAGGCCAACTTTTCCGAAGAAAATGTCCGGTTTCTCGTCGGTGCCCAGCGGCTTGCCGTGATGTTTGTCAAGTTCCGGTTTGTAGTCAAACGAATCCAGGTGGCTCAGTCCGCCGACCAGGCAGATATGAATCGCCCGTTTGGCCCGGGGCGCAAAGTGAGTCGTGGGTGGTCCGCTCGCCGAATGGCCGTCGCGGCGGAGCACATCGATCAGGGCCGTCGCTCCGAGGCCGGAGACGCCCCAGTGGAACAGGTTGCGGCGGTCGAAAGTGGACATGGGGTGCATGGTGTTTTGTTTAGAGGGACCAGCAGGCGAACAGGCCCGCTCCCGGGGATGACGCTTGACGTGAGACGACGTTCTCTTGTTGCCAGTTCATTGGATCACCACGAATTCGTTGCTGTTGAACAGGCCGCGACAGAGGCTGGGCAGCCCGTGCTTGGAAACAAGTTCTGCCGCAAGCTGTGATTCCCGGTTGCTGGGCGCGCGGCCAAAGGTAAGTTGCCAGGCCCGTTCGATTTGGGCAGTAGTCTCCTGGCCCGATTCGGTCTCGAGGCGACGGGCAAGGTGATCCGCCATCCGCAGCACGAACGAGTTGTTCATCAGACTGAGAGCCTGCAGCGGTGTTGTGGTTACGGATCGGCGGGGTGTGGCGGTCGAAGGGTCGGGGCAGTCGAAGGTATTGAGGATGGAACTCTGCCCGCCGCGAGGTGTGAAACGGTAGACCGTGCGTCGATGGAACTCCTCGCCCTCGGGATCGAAAGGGGTGTAATACGTTGTCCCGCCGTGCCGTTGGATCTGGACGTCTTCGAAGCCCGGGCCGCCTGGGGTGTGGTTCAAGACGCCCGCGACCAGTAACATGCTGTCGCGCAGGACCTCGGCTTCCACGCGGCGCGGAGCATGTCTCCACAGCAGACGGTTGTCGGCGTCTTTGGTAAATGCCGCCTCGTTCATTGCCGATGACTGGCGATAGGCGGCCGAAGTCACCAGAATCCGATGCAACCACTTCAGCCGGAACCCGTTGGCCCGCAAGCCGGTGGCGAGCCAGTCGATCAGTTCGGGATGGCTCGGCCGACCGCCGTTGAAACCCAGGTCGCTGGGCGTTTCCACCAGGCCGCTGCCGAAGTGGTAGTGCCAGACCCGGTTGACGATCACGCGCGCCAGCAGCGGGTTCGCCGGGTGGCTGACCCAGTCGGCAAGCTTTCGCCGCCGCTGGGCGTCCGGCGCGTCGTTCGCCAGCTCAAAATTTCCATCGACCCCCGCAATCGCACCGACACCCCCCGGTGCTACCTCCCGGCCGTAATCGGTCACGCTGCCCCGAACGTGGACCCGCATGGTGCCCGGCTTTTCGGCCTTGACGGTGTAGACCTTTCCCCGGGCCTGCACGTCGAGTGTTGTGACCTGTCGCCGCGCGGCGGCGAACTCCACTTCCAGGTTCGCGCGGGCGGCCCGCTCTTGCTCTGACAGAGAATCGACGAGCGTGTTTTCTGAAACATAATCAATGTCGGCGGTCGCTGATGCGGCTACCTCCCGGGGCGATAAGGCCCGATCGTAGAGTTGCGCCCGCAGAATTTTTCCGGTCAAGAAGCGGTTTCCCACCCCGGGATTGTGTCGCACCCCGAAGAGTACCTGCGACTGACCGGCCATGTAGCCTTGGAAATCGGTGGTGTAAGACGATCCGTAGGGCCGCCCGTGGCGGTAGCCGCTGATCGTGCCGTTTTTGCGATAGACGATAGCAAGGTGGACCGGTTGGGCTGCGGCCTCCGTTTCTTCGGTGCCAAAGAAAGATTGGGTGCGCAGCTGGCCGTTACTGCCGGCCGTCCATCGTCCCGGTTCCACCTCGCCGAACACGATCGAATCAAACAGGGATCCGTCGGACGCCTGCACGGTGATGGTTCCCCGGGCCCGTTGTTCGAGGTTGTCCAGCAGCACCCACGCTTCCAGTGTTTTTTCGGCGAGGTCCCGGTCCAGCGGCGCGGTTTCCACGAAACAGGTCCCATCGACCACCAGCGCTCCGTTTTCGACACGCGCCGTATCGACAGCTTTGCCGTGCAAATTACCGACGCTGTCTCGTAGATCGCCTTCAAACTCCCAGCGTGCGTAAGGCTCCGGGCGCGTGGGGTGCTGGATTTCGGAGGCGTGGTTCTTGCGGGTGGCAAGGATCTTCGTGCGGGCCAGCCCGTCGATCTGAACCCGTCGGCGGTGGAGATCATCCCGTTTCGCTGTTGCGCGCTCCAGTAACTCGGCCATATCGCTCCGGGGGAACTCGCGTTCACCATGTTGCACGCCGTCGATGGCCGCAATCAGCGCGTAGTATTCTTCCGTCCGGATCGGATCAAACTTGTGGTCGTGACAGCGGGCACAATTGAGAGTCAAACCGAGGAACGCCTGGCCTACCGCGCCGATGATCTCTTCCAGTTCGTCCTGCCGGGCCAATCGTTTCATCCGTTCACTCTTGCCGACCACCGTGTTATGGACGCCTGCCACCAGGAATCCAACCGCGGCAGCTCCGTCCCTGCCATGGTCTTCCAGGTCACCGGCGATCTGCTTCCAGACGAACTGGTCATACGGCATGTCGTCATTGAGGGCCCCGATTACCCAGTCTCGATAGTGCCAGATGCTCTTGCGGAGGCGGTTACTTTCGAAGCCGTCGGTCTCTCCGTACCGCGCTACGTCCAGCCAGTGCCGGCCCCAACGTTCGCCGTGGCGGGGTGAATCGAGTAGATCGTCCAGGAGCTGCCGATAGGCCGCGTCCGACGGGTCGTTGGCAAAGGCGGCCACCAGTTCCGGCGCAGGAGGCAGGCCGATCAGGTCGAAACTCAACCGACGCACCAGGGTGCGCGGGTCGGCCGGTGGCGCGGGGGCAAGTTGGTTGGTTTCCAGTTGGTGGAGAATGAACCTGTCAACGTCGCCACGAATCCAGTCGCCGTGGTTGACCTCCGGCGGGGTGACTTCCGCCAGCGGTTGCAGCGACCACCAGTCGTAACCCCCACGCTGCTCGGTGGTGAACTGGAAGGGAGTGAGGCTGGTTTCTCCCCACGCGGCTCCAGCCGCGATCCAGTCGCGCAGCAGCGACTTTTCGGTAGGAGTCAACGGATTGTCCGGTGGCATTTCGTCCGCTTGGACGCGCTGCCACAACAGGCTTTCCTGCGGCCGCGGGGTGACCAGCGAAGGTCCGCTTTCACCCCCTGCGGTGGCTCGCTCCCGGGACGTGAGGTCCAGTCCGCCCTTGCGCTCGCTGCTGTTGTGGCAGGCCAGGCAGCGGCGGGCCAGCAGTGGCCCGATGCGGGTGTCGAAGTGTCGGGTCGCGTCGTCGGCCGGCAGTGCGTTGGCAATCAGCACGGCAGCCAGGAAAGAGAATCCGGGGCGAATCATGACAGATGCGTGGCCGGGGTGGAGGTTCCTCGATTGGACGCTCTGCTTATCTTATCAAGCCGGGGAGGTGGTCCGCAACGAGCAGCCAGTTGCACGGCGAGTCGATTCATGGGCCGCAAGCGGGTCAGTGAGACTGCTCCAGTAGAGTGGACCGCGACGCGAGGCCCCTAAGTTTCCACGTCATGTCCGCGCGGGTGTGGATGGCGTGGCATCAGGCAGGATATCAGAACCAGGCCGCCTGCCAGGAGAGACAGGGCCACGGCAAACGCTGCTTGAAAGCCGATCTTTTCTGAATAGATCGCGCCCACCTCGTCGGCAATGCGTCCGAAAAAGTAGGGGGCCCAACCGACCGGCAGGCCGATCAAGCTTAAAAATGCGACGTTGCGACGCATCTGGGAGCGGGGTGAGCAGCAGATGATGTAGTTGCGAAAATACGCATCGAAAAGCTCACCGGCTCCCATCAGTCCAAAACTCAGCAAAAACCACCGGCCCGGCACCAGCAGCGCCCAGAGGACACCGCACAGGGACAGAACGGTTGTCACCAGCGGACCGGCTTTAGGGTGTGTCCGGGTGAGCAGCCAGCCCAGCAAGAATCCGGCCACCACTTTAAACCCGAACCGCAAACTGTTTTGATATCCCACGAAATGCTGGGCCGAATCACCGGTCACCGTTTTGGTGTACAGCGTGATCGTGGGCAGGATCATGTAACCCGCGAAGACGAGGAGGTAGGCCAGGACTGTGAGCAGAATCATCCGGTTGCTGAAAAACTCTCGCAAGCCGCCGAAGACACCCTTCACAAACGGCTGACGCGGCGCTTCGATTGGGGGCGCGCGGAGAATGTATTTCGTGGAAAGCCAGGCTCCCAGCGCCATGATGGGGGCGCTGGCCGCGAAGAGTACGGCAAAATTCCAGCGGAAATCGAGTCCTGAAATCGGACTGGATCCGAGGTTCCCGTTAAGAACCATTTGGGATCCCAGTGATCCAAGTACCGCCAGGATGGGACCGGCTCCGAAGGCCAGAGCAAAGGCGGTCCCGCGGCGCGACTCCGAAACGCCCCGCCCCAGTACCTCCCACTGAAAGGCTGAAATCGTCCCGTTGGCAATCCCCACCCCGGCCGCATGGAACAGCACTGCCCGGACGACCCAATCCGGAGTGGGGCAGACGAGGGCCAGCACGACCACGGTCGCTGCCAGAACGTGCAGCAGATAACCGGCCACGATCACCGGCTTGAGCATCCGCACGGTTGGGAAGTACCACGAAGATCGGTACCGGTGTCAGCCACATTCCCACGGACGAGGGAAGGTTGGAGGTGGCGTTGTTTGCTCCCAGTTCCGTGAGCAATGCCGCCTGCGTCAGTCCCACGTAGACGACCGGAGCCGCCAGGTAGAGGAGTCCCGCGTTGGCGGCGAATACCAGCAAGTTTCGCGTTTGTTCTCCGGCGGTCAGGTCGCAGTCATCGGTCCCGACGGCATCTTCGTTGTCGGGGCGTGCGGTGGTCATGGGGTTCGTTTCCTGGAAGCGGTTGGACTGCTCAGGCAAGTATCCGGTGAGCCTCCCGAAAACGCAACCGTCGGTTGTAACGCGGGGAAGGTTCCCGGCACGCTACGTTGGGTAACCATCGGTGTTGTGATATTCGGTCTTGTGTCTTTCGCCTTTTCAGCGCAGTGAAAGCAGGAAGTCCAAAAGATCGGCCACATCCTGGGCCGTCATGTCCCGCAGTTGCAGATCCGGCATCAGGGACTGCCTTTGGGGCAGTTTCAGCTCGATGTCTGCGGTCGACAGATGGATTTTCTGGTAGCTGGCGTCCAGCAGTACCAGTTCGTCGGCCGTTGTCTCCGCGATCAGTCCGGTGTAGACCCGACCGTCCTGGGTCTCCACCAGGTGCTGGACGTACTTCGGGTCGACGACTTTCGAGGGCTGCAGGATGCTCTCCAGCAACTGGCGGCGGTTGAGCTTTTTGCCAATCTGTGTCAGGTCGGGTCCCAGCGGGCGACCCTTCCCGCCGATCGTGTGGCATGTCTTGCACTGGATCCCTTCGACGTCGAAGAAAATTTTCCGGCCCTGCTCGGCATTGCCCGTCAGTGGCAGGATCTGGTCGGGATCGACCTTCGTGCCCAGACGTTTTCGTCGCTGGTCGGCGGGCAGGAATCGTTCGAACAGATTTTGTACGAGCAGGTCGGCATGCCGCGATCCCTGGTGGATGACGCGCTGGCGAACCGGCGGGGTCAGGCTGTTGTCAGCGACGGCGCCCAGCAGAAGTAACGAACCGGAGGTAGATGCCAACAGTTGCTCGATGGCCGGCTCGGCGATCTCGGCCGTGGGCGGGTCTTGCGGCTGGAGCAGCGCGATTTGGGCGGCCAAGCGTTGTTCGGTGTTTTGCGGAGCGGTGTCGGCTGCATCTTCCTCGGCAGCCAGCCCGGCGATCCAATCAGAAATCAGGGCCACGCCCTGCACGTCGACCAGGCCGGAACCGGCGTGTGGCATGCGGCCCCGGCCGAGTGTCGACATGCGATAATGCATCACCGATCGATAAGGATCCCCGGGTGCCACGATGTTGGCCGAGGTAATTCCGAAGGAACCGAGCGCGGGCGGGGTGCCCAGTATGTTGGTTTTCTGCAGGTCGAGGTCGTAACGCAGCCCAATCGCGACGGTGCCACCGTAACCGAAGCGGTGACAGTGAGCACAGTTGGCGTGCAGGTAGGACCGTGCCCGCTGGTTGAGCTCGCCCGTGGAGTCCAAGGGGTGCACCATCGCCGGCAGTTTCTCCAGCGGCGTGTCCCAGAGGTTGGTGAGAATACCCAGCTGCGCCCAGGTGCGGAGCTGGTTCTGGACGACGCTCCCGTGGTCGTGGTTTCTGTTCAACTGTTCAATATTCATTCCCAGGGCGGAACGGGCCTTGGTTTTATGGCACAACAAGCACTCCGTGCGACTGGCGAACTGCCAGGTCTGTTGACGCGTGCCCGCCGATGCCCGGGGATCGGCGATCGTGACGGTCTGTTGCGCGCCCGGAGACTCGACCAGCGTGGCGTCGGTTTGTTCCTGGTTCCAGCGATACGAGTAGGCGCGCCATGACTTGTCCTGGAAGTGCAGGAGTTGCGTTTCCAGGTGCCGCAGGCTGCCCGGTTGGCCGTGTTCCATTTCGAGCGACAGCGTTTTGGCGAGCACCGTCCCTTCTGGGAATTCCCAGACGTTGCTGGCCGGGTCTGCGGTAACCTTGATTTGTCCGGTTCCCGGTAACGCCAGGTAGCGCCGGGCCAGGCCGTAGTCGGACCACGGTTCGGTGTTGACGCTGTAGGGAATCACTCCCGGGCTGGGAACCTGCCCGGCAACCGAGGTGAACAGGCCGGTTTGACTGAGTTGCGTGGGGAACTCGCTGGCCTCGCCCTCTTTTCCCGCGACGTCCGGGTTGGGGCTCAACCGATAGATGCCACCGACGTAATCGACCAGGTACAACTCACCGGAGTGGTCTTCCCCGAAACAAACGAGTTGGAGCACCGTGTCGGCCAGTTCCTGGTGCCAGGTCGTTCGCTCGCCGTCAAACCGCAGGCCCCAGAGTTTTCCGGTTTCGAAATCACCATAGATATAGGCGCCGACGAGTTCGGCAAGCCGGTCGCCCCGATAGACAAAGCCACCGGTGATGGAGCGGGCCTCGTGACGCGGGTGATCGACAAGCGGCGGGGAGATGGGAGTCGGCCCGCGGGGGCGATGCGGGCGCACCACGTCCCGGCCTTCCATCACGCTCCAGCCGTAATTGCTGCCGCGCTCGACGCGGTAGATGAGTTCCCATTGCACCCAGCCCACGTCGCCGACCCACAGGTCACCGGTCGCCTGGTCGATGCTCATTTTCCACGGGTTGCGGAAGCCGTAGGCCCAGATTTCGGGTCGGGCGCCCGGGTGGTTGAAAAACGGGTTGTCCGTGGGAACACCGTAGGGCGTTTCCGCCTCGGTTCGGTCCACGTCAATCCGGAGGATCGAGGAGGTCAGGTCACTGATGTCCTGTCCCGCGTTCTTGTCGTCCGGCGGTGAACTGGGGCCGCTGTCGCCTGTCGAGATATAGAGGTAACCGTCGAGGCCGAACTTGAGGGAGCCTCCGTTGTGACCTCCGGAAATCCAGGTCAACAGGATCTGCTCGCTGTCGGGGTCAATTTGCGGCGGG
>Ga0310120_10002428_pt1 | contig 13634 bp, 10 predicted proteins | sample CB27_AW_983_MG_FD_203506 | JGI IMG/M metagenome (GOLD analysis project Ga0310120, IMG submission 203506) | Marine microbial communities from Western Arctic Ocean, Canada - CB27_AW_983 | ecosystem: Environmental > Aquatic > Marine > Oceanic | place: Canada: Western Arctic Ocean | collected... | reverse complement strand
ACCTTCACGGACACGCGGGTTGAGCCCGGTGAAGGCGTGGTCGTGGCTGTGTAATGGATCCTGCATGCTCTCAGATCATACCATCGGAATTTCGATCGTGTCAGCTTGTGCCTGACCCGCGGCTGAAATATTGATGGGGATGTGCCGGTGTCCTGGGTCGTCGGGGAATCAGCCGAAGACCGGACCCTTCAGCAGTTGGCCGACCACCGCGGCATCTGTGGTGCGGGCATCGGTCAGCGACTCTTCGAGGTTGTTGTGCTTGTAGGTCAGCCGGGTGTGGTCGAGGCCCACCTGGTGCAGGATCGTGGCCAGCAGGTCCAGCACGCTGACCGGGTCGACCTCGGCCTTGTGTCCGAACTCGTCGGTCGAGCCATGCACGTGGCCCTGTTTCAGTCCGCCCCCGGCGGCCAGCGCGGTGAAGGCGTGCATGTTGTGGTCTCGTCCGCTGCCTCCCTGGGATGTCGGCAGACGTCCGAACTCGCCCACCCACACGACCAGGGTCTCATCGAGCAGTCCGCGCTGTTTCAGATCGGCGATCAGGGCTGCTGAGGGCTGATCGGTGGCCAGGCAGGTCTGAGGCAGCCGCGTCTTAATGTTCGAGTGGTGATCCCAGGGGTTGTGCGGCTTGTTCATGATCTGGATGAACCTCACTCCGGCTTCGACCAGCCGGCGTGCCATCAGGCACTGCGTCCCGTACTCGGCGGTCGCGGGGTTTTCGAGACCGTAGAGGTTGCGGGTGGCTGCGGTTTCGGTCGAGAGGTCGAGGTTCTCTTCGGCGGCCAGTTGCATCCTTGCGGCGAGTTCGTAGTTGCGGATCCGCGTCTCGAGATCCGTAGCCTGCGGGTACCTCTGGGCGTACTTCTGGTTCAGCAGTCCGATCAGTTTCAGGTCATCCTGATCGGCACCAGCGGGCAGTTCGCGAGCGGCTCTGAGGTTGAGCACCGGCGATCCCTTGGGCCGAAATTCTGTGCCTCGATACAGTGCAGGCAGCCAGCCGTTGTCCCACAGCGCGGCCCCGGCCGTGTTGTGTCCTTCGATATCGTGCAGGACGACATAGGACGGCAGGTTCTGGTTCTCGGTGCCCAGGGCATACCCGATCCATGTCCCCAGCGTCGGTCGTCCGAAGGCGAGCTTGCCGGTGAGAAAGATCAGCGGCGCACCAGCGTGGCAGGGATCGAAGGTGTACATCGAGCGGATGACACACAGGTCGTCGGCGACCGAGGCGAGGTGAGGCACCAGTTCGGAGAACTCGATGCCGGCCTCGCCGTGCCGGCGGAACCGGAACGGGCTGGCCATCAACGGTTCCGGGGCCCGTCCCTGGAGGCTGGCGATGCCGACGTCCTGTCCGTGCTGTTGTTTTAGTTGGGGTTTTGGGTCGAAGAGGTCCATCTGGCTGGGTGCGCCCGACTGAAAGAGCATGATGACGCTCTTGGCCTGGCCCGGGAAATGGCCGTTGCGGGGCAGCAGATCGACGCGGGTCTTCGAGTCGGCTGCCGAGGCGCTTGGGGCCAGCAGGCCGTCCTGTTCGATCATCGACGCCAGGGCCAGCGAGCCAAACCCGAGTCCCGAGCGTTGCAGGAACCGGCGGCGTGAGAGCGGGGCGGGGTGAATGTCCATGCTGGTGTCACCGGTGGTCGGCGGTATTGAGGGGGTTGGGCCGTGATCGTCCTGGGTCAGTTGTGCGGGGTCACTCGACGTAGAGGAATTCGCTGGAGTTGAACAGGACGCGGCACAGGTGCATCAGTGCCTGGCGCGCCGCCTGGTCGTCCGAGGATCCCTGGCCCCGGTAGCGGGTGGCCTGTTTCTGCAGGAGTTCTGTGCAGAGGTTGAGTTCCTGGCTGTCGGGGCTGCGAGAGAGCGCGATCCGAAAGGCCAGGACGACCTGCTGGTCTGGCGAGCGACCGGCCTGGCTCCAGACTCGCCGGGCAAACTCGTCGGCCTGTTCGAGGGCCAGGGCGTCGTTGAGCATGCTGAGCGACTGCAGGGTTACGGCCGAGGCCGAGCGGCGGCAGACGCTGCCGGCGACAGTGGGCTGGTCGAACACGCCCTGCATGGTCAGGTGGTAGACGCGACGCTGGAACAGGTAGACGCTGCGTCGCCACGGTGAAGCGGGCGAGGCAATTTTCTCGGGGTCAAAACTCGCCACTCCGTCCCGCCGATACTTCAACGGCACCGGCTGCCCGCCCATCGTGGTATTGAACTTCTGGGAGGTGGCTAGCATGGCGTCACGGATCACCTCCGATTCCAGTCGCCTGAGCCTCGCGCGCCACAACAGACGGTTGCCCGGGTCGACGGTCCGAGGATTCGGATCAAGCACCGCCAGCCCGTCTCGACGGGACGCCTGTCGGTAGGTCGAGGAGAGCATGATCGTCCTGATCAGCGGCTTGGTCCTCCATCCGTTCCTGATGAACTCGGTTGCCAGCCAGTCGAGCAGTTCCGGGTGGGTTGGCTTGGCTCCGGACATGCCGAGGTTTTCTGAGGTCGAGACGATTCCGACACCGGCCAGGTGCTGCCAGATGCGGTTGACCACGACTCGTGCCACGAGTCCCGCCGCTCGGGAATCGCCGGACGTCAACCAGCGGGCCAGGGCCGTTCGTCGGCCACTGCTGCCGGTGACGGGGCGGGCCAGGCGGGTGTAGGAGGTGGGGGGTTCGGAGAGGACGCTGAGGAAGCCGGGCTTGACCTCCGGCCCGGGCGTCTTGAACTCGCCCCGCTCCAGCAGGTGAGTGGCCGGTGGTGGCCCCACGTCGTAGACGGCCTGGATCCAGCCGTGCGAGCGGATCTGCTGTTTGAGCGAGGCGATCTGAGCGTTGTGTCTCGCCACGCCGGTCGACTCGTCGGCCGTCAAGGCCCCCGCAACTTCCTCGTCCTTGACCGCCAGCAGCGGGCCCAGTCGCTGGGCGAGGTACTTCTGTACGGCGGTCCGCTTGGCCGTCGGGGTGGCGATGGCCGACTGGGTGTCGGCACGGATCGGTTCGGGGAGTGCCTGCAGCTTTGCGGCGGCAAGTTGTTGCCGCCGTCCGGCGCTGATGGCCTTCAGCAGAGACTGCTGTTGTGCGATCTGCTTGTTGATGGCGGCGTTGGAGCTGTCCTGGGCCTTCTTTTCTGCGGCCGAAATGGAGGGGATGGCCCGCTGCTTGGGGTCCTTCCAGTTCTCGACATTGAAGGCGGGCGTGATCAGCGACAGCAGGCGGTAGTAGTCGCGCTGCGGGATCGGCTCGTGCTTGTGGTCGTGACACCGGGCACATCGAAGCGTGAGACCCAGGACGCCGGTGCCGAAGGTCTGCATGGTGTTGTGGAGGAAGCCCCACTTGTATTCGAGTTCCTTGGCCGATTCGCTGCGGTCTTCGGCATTCCGCCAGAAGCCGGTCGCGGCCAGCAACGCCACGGTTTTGGGCGTGTACTGTGGTGCGTTGCGCCAGTCGACCAGTTCGTCGCCGGCGAGTTGTTCAGACAGGAACCGGTCATACGGCGTGTCGTGATTGAAGGCGTCGACCACGTAGTCGCGGTACCGCCAGCGGCCCTGGATGAACCCGAAGATGCCCGTGGTGTCGCCGTCGTAGCTGACCAGGTCGGTGTAGCCCACCACGTCGAGCCAGTGCCGTCCCCAGCGTTCGCCGAAGTGGGGCGAGGCGAGCAGGCGGTCGATCAGCCGCTGGTAGGCACCGGGAGCCGTGTCCTGCAGGTAGGCTTGCGTGTCCTCGGGGCTCGGGGGCAGTCCGAGCAGATCAAAATAGACACGACGCACCAAGCGGGTCGGTGAGGCATCGGGTGAGAAGCCCAGGCGATGCCGGGTGAGTTTTCGGAGGACGAAGGCGTCAACCGGGTTGCGAACCGACCGGTTGTGGCTGCCAGGGACTGGGATGGCCGGGGATGCCAGCGGTTGAAATGCCCAGAACGATTGCTCCTCGTCGGTCAATTCCTGCGGAGCATCGGCGGGGTCGGCCGCGGCTGCGAGCGAGAGCTGTCCCAGTAGCAGGACCACGGCGGCGAGCAGTGAACGGGGCATGGTGCTTGGGATTCCAGGCCAGAACGAACAGGCCATCCTGAATGACAGATCAGACACTCTGGGGACTTCCCCAGCAAGGTCTTCATCCTCCGGGAGGGTCGTGATCTCGTGGTTTCGAGCGGCGGGGTCGAGGCCTGCCCGGCATTACCGGGACGATTTTCATATGATGAGACGCGTGCACTGAGTGGCTGGTCTTGAGAGGGGAGTTGACGACCATGGTCCATCGGCGAATGAGACCCGCGGGGGTGACCCGCGTGATGGGACTGGCCCTGTTGGTTTGTGCCGCGGCGGGGTGGTCGGTTTTGTTGTCGGAACCTGTTGCTGCGGCTGTGCCGGCTGACCTTGTGGTCCGCGGGGGTCGAGTGGTGACAGTTGACCGCGACTTCCGGATCACCGAGGCGATGGCGATTCGCAAGGGGCGGGTGGTGGCAGTCGGCAGCACCCGGGAGATCAAGAGTCATGTGGGGCCATCGACTCGGGTCGTTGAATTGGGAGGCCGGATGGTGCTGCCGGGCCTGATCGACTCGCACGTTCATGCCACCGGGGCCAGTCGTTACGAGGCCGACCATGAGATCCCGCCCATGGATACGATCGCCGATGTGCTCGAGTACATTCGAGGGCGGACGCGGGTTGTGCCCAAGGGCGAGTGGATCACGCTCAGGCAGGTGTTCATCACCCGGCTGAAGGAGCAGCGGTATCCGTCTCGGGTCGAGCTCGATTCGGTGGCACCCGATCATCCGGTCGCCTTTCGAACCGGGCCTGATGGCAGCGCCAATTCTCTGGCGCTTCAGGAAAACGGTATCGACAAGATCTTCGCGGCCAAGCATCCCGAGCAGGTGGTGGTCGATCCCGACACGGGCGAGCCCACCGGTGTGCTGAGGCGAGCCGGATCGGTGCTCAAGACCCGAGCCAACTCGACCCAGAGGAAGCTGACCGAGGCGGACCGGGACGAACGCCTGGTGGAGTTGCTGCGAGATTACAACCGCTGGGGGTTGACCGGCGTGATCGATCGCAATTGCAGTGCGTCGGGTCAGTCGCAGTACGAGCGGTTATTGCGAGACAAGCGGCTGACGCTCCGCGTGCGTCTCTCGAGGGGCCTGGGCAGCGGCGGCGACCTGAAGGCGATCACCAGCCGCGTGACCGCGATTGCCGAAGATCCGTTGTTTTCCGAGCCTGATCCCCGCCTGGGCATCATCGGGGTCAAGGTATTCGAGGATGGCGGCATGTTGACCGGGAGCGCCTTCTTTCGGCAGCCATGGGGTGTCAGCCGCATCTATGGCATCTCGGATCCGCGATACCGTGGGATGCAGTATATTGACGAGAAGCGGCTCGAGATGCTGGTGCGGGCTTGCGCGAAGCGTGGCCTGGCATTTACCGCTCATTGCCAGGGCGACGCGGCCGTCGAGGCACTCGTGGGGGTCTATGACCGGGTCAACAAGGACATTCCGATCGCCCCGACCCGCTCCTCGGTCACTCACTCGAGCTTCATGTCCTCTCGGGCGATCGCCATGGCCGCCCGGCTCGGAGTCGCAGTCGACCTGCAGCCGGCCTGGTTGTACCTCGACGCCAGGACGCTGGTCGCTCAGTTTGGCGAGAAGCGGCTCGAGTACTTCATTCCGTTGAAGAGCCTGTTCGAGGCCGGCGTGGTGGCCGGAGGGGGCAGCGATCACATGCAGAAGATCGGCTCGCTTCGCAGCGTGAATCCCTACAACCCGTTCCTGGGGATGTGGGTCGCGGTGACCCGCACCGCTCGCTGGCACGACAGGCCGGTGCATCTCGAGCAGGCTCTGTCACGAGAACAGATGATTCGTTTCTACACGATCAACAATGCCTGGTTGATGCGGGCCGAGGGGGAAGTGGGTTCGCTGGAGGTCGGCAAGCGGGCCGATTTTGTGGTGATCGATCGCGACCTGCTGGCCTGCCGGGCCGAACAGATCCGGTCCACCAGGGTGCTTTCAACGTGGCTGGATGGCCAACGCGTCTTCGGGGACTCGCTTCCCAGGTAGTCGGGTGAGGACATGCAACGGGTAGCGGTCTTGCTGGTGCTCGGCCTGGCAGCCTCGGCGGTTCCGGCGGCCGAGACGATCGGGAATTTCCACACGATCGGGATCGTGCTCGAGCTGCCAGGTGGCCTGTCACCGGGCCAGGTGAGCCAGGTTCGCGTGTCGATGCTGGACGGGACGTCCGCGCGGCGGCTGCTGGATGCGGTCCAGATCCGCGACGAGTCGTTCTATGCCGTCTCGGTGTTTGGCCTGCAGCCGGGACAACGATATCGCTTTCGGGCTGAGTTCATCGGCAGCACCGGTCGTGTGCTCTCACGCGAGGAGTTCGGCGGGCGGACTCGAGCCCAACCGGTCGAACCGGGCGAGCCGGCGGGGGCGGTCCAGGCGATCCATGTTGCCAGCACCGGAGTCGACTCGAACCCCGGCACCGTCGGACGCCCCAAGCAGACGATCGCCTCGGCCCTGGCCGCCGTGAAACGGCCCGGCACCCAGGTGGTGTTGCACCAGGGGGTGTATTTCGAAGGCGACCTGGTCACCTCGGCCCGGGGTACGGCTCGGATGCCGATCGTTGTCCGCGGAGCCCGTGGCGAGTCGGTGATCATCGATGGGTCGGACACGGGAGTGGGGACGACAACGTGGAAAGATCTGGGAGGGGGTCTGTTCTCTGCTCCCTTCAAGGGGCAGTCGTGGGTGGTCTGCGTGCGGCATACTCAAAGCGGATCAGTCCGCCGACTGTACCCGGTCGGCTCGCTCGCCAAGCTGAAGTCACGCAGGGTCGGGAAGTTCGGCTTTGCCGAGTTTCGGATCACCGAGGCGTATTTCTGTACCGGAAGCGAGGTGGTTGTCTACTGCCCGTACTTCAAGCCCAGGTCGATGACGCTTCACGTGGCCCGACGCGGGGGGTTCGTCGAACATTCTCGGGCACAGCACATTGTCTACAGCGACCTGACCTGCCGGTTCTTCCAGGGCCAGGTCTTCTACGTCAACGACTCCAGTGACATCACCCTGCGGCGGTGTCGTTTCGAGTACTGCACGTTGCCGATCGCGATCAAGCGGGCTTCGAACCGATTGCTGGTTGAGCGGTGTCACTTTGTTGATGACTGCAACCGCTGGGGATTTCTTCCCAAGGGAATGGACGACGTGGGGTACTCGGGCCGGATCGAGACCGGGGCCGTCTACGTGCACAACCCGTACGAGGGTCGCGGGTTGGTGTTTCGCAACAACGTCATCGACGGGCTCTTCGACGGAGCGCACCTGGCTCCGATGGGGCCTCCGTCGAAAGTGAAAACGCACGAGACCGATTTCTATGCCAACCGGGTGCTCAATGTCTGCGACGATTTCATCGAGGCGGATGGCCAGTGCGGGAACCTGCGGATCTTCGACAACACGATGGTCAACTGCCTGTCCGGGATTTCGGTGGCCCAGGGATACCAAGGACCGACCTACGTGCTCTACAACGTCCTGTCGGGGTTCGGCAACAGTTCCGCGTCCCGTCTGCCGCCTCGATTCGAGGGGTATCCGGTCAAGACGAATGGGGGGACCCGTTACGGGACGACCGGTTGGGTCTTTTTCTTCCACAACACCTGTCACACCTCGATTCCCAACACCGGTGCATTTCGCGTCCAGGATGCCCAGTGGCGGAAGCTGATCTTTGCCAACAACATCTGGCAGGGGACTCGCGATGGTCTCGTCTTTTGGCGCGAGAAGATCTCACCGATCAGCATGAGCGGGGACCTGCTGCACGTGAAGACGGGAGTGCTGGCGAAGGTTCGCAAGACGGGCTACGCGACGCTCGGCGAGGCGCGGCGGCGGTTGCCGTTTCTGAAGGGTGTGCGGAGTGGCGATCCCCGCTTCCGCGATCCGGGGCAGGGGGACTTTCGTCTGCGTGCGGGGAGTACAGCGATTGACACGGGCGTGGTGATTCCCGGAGTCAACGACCTGCGGTTCCTGGGCAAGGCTCCCGACGTCGGGGCCCTGGAATCGAAGCCGGGCACTTGATACGGCCTGTCGGAGAAGACCTCGGACATCGAACGGAATTCGGGAAAACGAACCATGAAGATGCTTCCCTTGCTGTTGCTGTTGCTGCTGCTGATTGACCTGGTCCCGGCCGCAGCAGCAGAGCCCGTCGATCGTCCTCACGTGCTGCTGATCATGACCGACGACATGGGCTGGTCGGATCTGCATTGCCAGGGCAATAAGAAGCTGCACACTCCGAACATCGACGCCCTGGCCCGGCAGGGTGTGCGTTTCACCGACGCCTACGCTGCGGCTCCGGTCTGTTCACCCACGCGTGCGGCATTGATCACGGGCCTGGCCCCGGCACGGCTGAATATCACTCAGCACGGAGCCGACGGTCCGCAGTTCTGGCCCCGCGATCGGGTCATCCAGCCGCCGGCCGCAGAGCACATTCTCAGGCACAACAGTGTGACGCTGGCCGAGCGACTTCTCGCAGTCGGCTATCACACGGGTTTCTTCGGGAAATGGCATCTCTCGGGGACCCGTGTCCGCAAGGACGATCCCAGCACCGGAGGCCGCGGCTTCTATCCGGATCGGCACGGGTTCGAGATCAACATCGGCGGCTGCGGATTCGGTGGGCCACCGACCTACTTCGATCCGTATCGCATACCCACGATCACACCACGCAAGAAGGGCGAGTACCTGACCGACCGACTGGCCGATGAGGCGATCGCGTGGATGCGGCGGTCCCGGGAGCAGCCGATGTTTGTCTGCCTGTGGACCTACAACCCTCACTATCCCTTTGAGGCTCCCGAGGAGTTGATCCAGAAGTACAAGGGTCGGGAGGGGCGTGGCCTTCGGAACCCGATCTATGGCGGTCAGCTTGAAGCGACCGATCGCGCGGTGGGTCGCGTACTGGATGAGTTGGATCGACTGGGCATTGCTGAACAGACCGTGGTGATCTTCACCAGCGACAACGGAGGCTGGTCCGGCGCGACTGATAACTATCCGTTGCGGTCCGGCAAGGGGGATCTGTTCGAGGGTGGGATTCGCGTGCCGCTGATCATCCGCTGGCCTGGAATGACGCGGTCGGGTTCGACGGTCAGCGAACCGGTGATCTCGATGGACCTGACCGCGACCGTGCTCGATGCCGCCGGCGTGAAACTCGCACAGAACCAGTCCCTGGATGGCCGGACCCTGCGTCCGCTGCTGTTGGGTCAACCGACGAAACGCCGATCGCTGTTCTTTCACTACCCGCATTTCGCGTGGCATAAGTCGAATCGACCGGGTGCCGCGGTGCGGGCCGGGAAGCACAAGTTGATCCTCCGCTTCGATGACGACTCGATCGAACTGTATGACCTCGACGAGGACATCGGCGAGCGACACAACCTGGCGAAGAAGATGCCGGCCCACGGCAAGATGCTGCGCAGGCAACTCGAAGCCTGGCTGGCCGAAACCGGTGCCAAGCGACCGACGCCTCGAAAATGAACGGCAGGCCACTTTGATCGGCCGCAATCCGCTTGCGGCTAGTCGAGGTCGAGCGGGACGCCGGACTGATAGGCCTCGACAAGCTGAAAGGGACTTGCGAGGTCCGAGTTGTCAAAGACGAGCACGTGAGGCAACCGGTGGATGGCCCGGTTGAGATTGGTGGCGGTTCGGCCGAACCGGGAGTGCAACTTGTCGTCGGGGACGTCGTGGCCACTCTGGGCAGCCCGCATCGAGACTCTCTGGATCGACATCTGGATATCCGCGATGCGGACAAACAACAGCGCGACTTCGTATCCCGCGTCGACCGCCCGGCAGAGGAACTCGACCTTGTCGCCCACCGGATCTGAAAAGACCGTCTCGAACAGAAAGCTCACACGCCGCGCGAGCATCGCCTCGCGCAGAGCCGTCGCCGCCTCGGCCGCCTCGTAAGGGCCGATCTTCAACTCCGCCGCCAGGTCGTCTGCGTTGATGTACCGCAGATCGGTCTCGGCGAAATGCACGTGATAGAAAGTCGACTTGCCCGCACCATCGGATCCGGCGATCGCCACGATGATCGGGCGGCGGTCCAGAAACGACAGGTCCATGTCGTCACTCGGATGGTTCGAAGACGCGGTTCACGAAGCGCCCCAGCGTGACCGTGCCGTCCTCATCAGTCCGCCGCAACAGGCCAGGTGCCTCGGCGGCCGCCTCGAAATGAGGGAAGGGCCGGGTCTTCAGGTAGTCGGCAACCCGCTGACCTCCTCCGGACGATTTCACCCCCTCAACCGTCGATGACAGACGACGGACTGCCGCGGCTTGCCGCAATGCCAGCACCCGGTCACCTCGGAGCAATGGCTCGAGGGCTCGACCCAACTGAGCCCAGAATTCAATCTGGCCGGCAATCGAGCGGTCCGAGATTCCGGCCGTGACTCGCGCTTCACAGACAAGTTCGTCGGAGAGTTTGACCGGTTGCCCCATGCCTATAATAGTAGCATAATGCTACCCTCAGCCAGGGCGGGGCGTTGCGACCAGGCGATCGGGCTGTTTAGTCTGGTGTCGATCCTGGGTGAGGTGAGCGGTGCCGATTCGACCGATCCCTGGCGGCCCGGCTTGATCTGGGCCGGTACACGCTGTTGCTGGTGACCGGATAGGGGTTCGGAAATGCAATTCGTCACGATCGGATCGAGTGACCTTGAGGTCTCCCGGATGGCGCTGGGGCTGGGGTTCCGCGGTCAGTCTTCTGAAAGCGAGGCGGTACGACTGATCGAGCACGCAATCGACTCGGGCATCAACTTCATCGATTGCGCGAACAAGTACCAGTTGAGGACCGATGCTTTAGATGCTCACGGAAGTTCCGAGGAGATACTCGGCCGTGTGTTGAAGACGCGTCGCGACCAGCTGGTGATCACGAGCAAGGTCGGAGCCGAGGGTGGTCCCGAGAAGGAGGCGGGGGGCTGTTCTCGTGAGAACATCCTGCGAGAGGTGGAGCGATCGCTGTCGCGATTGGGGACCGACTACATCGATCTCTACTTCCTGCATCGTTTCGATCCGGTCACGCCGATGGAGGAGACTCTTGGCGTGCTCGACGAGCTGGTCACCAGCGGCAAGGTCCGATTCGTCGGCTGCAGCAATTACCAGGCCTGGCAGGTGTGCAAGGCTTTGTGGATTTCCGAGAGGACGGGGGTGGCCGGCTTCGTCTGCGTCCAGAACAACTACAACCTGCTGAACCGCGAATTGGAACGCGAGATGTTTCCCCTGGTCCGAGACCAGGGACTGGGCGTGATGGCCTTCAGTCCGTTGCAGGTGGGATTGTTGAGTGGTGCGTATGTGCCTGGCCAGCCGCCTCCGCAGGGGTCACTCTGGAGCGAGCGGGGCCAAGAATTTTCCGAGGTCTTCTGTGGGGCGACGGCGGAGATGGTCGAGACTGTCGCCGAGGTAGCCGATCAGCGTGGCGTATCGATGCCGCAGGTGGCGGTCAACTGGGTCCGGTCTCACAAGGAAATCTCGGTGGTGATCACCGGCAGCGATTCGATCGAGCAGTTCGACGACAACCTGGCGGCGTTTGACTGGGAACTGAGCCCCGCGGAACTCGAGCGGCTCGATGCCCGGTTCGTGGAAATGATGGTCTGGTAGGCAGTCGCCCCGGTGATGTTGCGGATCAGGAGTTTCGATTAGGGCCTGACGTTTCGGAACCCGGTCACGTCGGCGGAGTAGCGAGATCGGCGACATGAAGGCCTGGCATAGGAATCCCGCAGCCGGCGTCCTCTGGGTGTGCAGGCTGGTCGTCGAGCGGTTGTGTCTTGTGTTGCTGGCGATTGTGAGTTGTGGGGTGGGATGTTCTCGTGGTGACCGCTGGGAGGGTTCCGGCGACGACCCGGTCGGCCAGGTCGCGTCGACGGGCTTTGTTCCACCGCCATTGGCGGACACGGACCAGGCCGTCGAGGGCGCATTGCGTGGGCTGGGTTTCAGCGAGACGGTTGGGAAGCCGGTGGAGTTGGTCAGGCTTGAGTCGGGCGTCCTCGAGTATTCGGTGAGCGACAATTCTCGCTCGCCCCAGGTACTTTCCGGGCTCGAGTCGCTCAGTTACGGAACGGGAGCCGAGCGGATCGAGGCGTTGGGAGCGGGCCTGAATCTCGAACATGTCTTCTCGGGCCACCGCGACCTGCACAACCGGTTCTGTGCGCGGCGTCATCCCTACCTGCTGTGTCGGGAACGCGAGGGCGACAGGGTGTTCCTGGTCCGCCTGGCGTCTCAGGGTCCGTGGTCGATCGAGCATGTGACGAGATTGACTTCGGCACCGCCACACTCGATCGACATCGACTTCCGCTGCCGTTTTCTCGAGGTGTCCCGGTTCGGTTCCAGGGCGTATGCGGGTTTCTTCTGGGCCAATTACATGCGTGAACTGCACGATGGTGCCATACAGTTTCGCGGTACCGAAGACGAAGACTGGGGCCGGGGCGGGGGCGGGGGCGGGGGCGGAGAAGAGGAGTGGATCCGAGCCGAGCCGAGGGTGGGATGGGATGTGGGGACCTACCAGGCCTCTGGTGCCGGGCCGCTGGAATTCGACATCGACCACAACATGGGGCTGAATCTGCGTGCGTTCTCCTCGCCCCGCTTCACTCGTCCCTTCTTCTTCAGCCGTTGTGCCGACAACATGGTGTTGCTGCTGATGTTTGATCGGATGTCCAGCGCCAGCGACGAAATCCGCTTCAGCAGTTTTCCACCGGCCGTGGATTTTCAGTACGTCGTCCGGGACATCAAGCCGGGCCGCCGTTATGGGTTTCGAGCGAGGCTGAGTTGGAGGCCGTGGGTCAGTCGTGAGGATTGTCTGCAGGAGTGGAGTTCCTGGCAGTCGAGCGAAGAGGATCGGTGATCGCACCGGAGGCGGAGACCGAACTGATGCGGTCTGTCGGGTGACGCTGTTGCCCGGCGGGGTGGTCCGTCGGTATCGTGTGGCAATCGCGTTGCGGTTGTCTGACCCTGGCAGAGGTGGCTCGTCATGAAACTGATGCTGCTCGCTGCGGCCCTGTTTGCGTCTGGAGATCTGACGGATTCTGAATTCCGCAGTCTGCATCGTCAGTTGCAGCCGCCCAAGTCGGAGGTCTGGCGAACGATTCCCTGGCGGGTGTCTCTGCTCGAGGCTCAGCAGGTCGCGGCTCGCCAACGCAAGCCGATTTTTGTCTGGGCGATGGACGGTCATCCACTGGGCTGCACCTGAAACAACGGTGTGCTCGACCGTGCGTCGACATTCAGTGATCCCGAGATTGTGCGGCTGCTGAAGACGAGGTTCATCCCGGTCGCCATCGACCAGGCCTACCAGCGTCGCCAGAAGGATGCCGAGGGGCGGTTCTACCAGAAGATTGCCAACCAGGGTCCGAGGAAAGTCGGCCGCGGTACGACCCAGGGTCTCTACGTCGCCACCGCCGATGGTCGATTCCTTGGATTCAACAACAACCGCGGCTCGGATCGGGTCAAGCGGTTGTTGCACAAGGTGCTGGCCGAATTCCGCCCCAAGTCGGTGCGGCCGATCTCGGCGGGCAAACCCGACGCCAGGTACGTCCGAATCCCGCCTGAGGGGGGACTGGTGATCCGGGTGACGTCGAAGGTGCTGGGTGGTTACGCCGCGACCGACGACAAGTGGCGGAAGTTGTTTCAGCAGTCATTGGGCCGCGACAACCTGTGGGTGCGTCGTGATGAGC
>Ga0310120_10002426_pt1 | contig 13637 bp, 9 predicted proteins | sample CB27_AW_983_MG_FD_203506 | JGI IMG/M metagenome (GOLD analysis project Ga0310120, IMG submission 203506) | Marine microbial communities from Western Arctic Ocean, Canada - CB27_AW_983 | ecosystem: Environmental > Aquatic > Marine > Oceanic | place: Canada: Western Arctic Ocean | collected... | reverse complement strand
GGGCGGCGGACGGTGGACATGCGGCATTTCGATGTCCAGTTGCTTGGCGGGGTGGCCATGTTCAATGGCTCCATCGCCGAGATGGAAACTGGAGAGGGCAAAACGCTCGCGGCCACGTTGCCGATGTACATCCACTCCTTGCTCGGCAAAGGTGCCCATCTGGCCACGGTCAACGATTATCTGGCCCGCCGTGATGCCGAGTGGATGATGCCGCTGTACAAGTATTTGGGGCTATCCGTGGGCATCATCCAGACCGGTATGGGCCAAGATGAACGTCGGGAAGCCTATGGGTCGGACGTCACCTATGGTACTTCGAAGGAGTTTGGGTTCGACTTCCTACGGGACCGGTTGCTCATGCGACGTTTGGGCGAACAAGCCGCCGTCTGGAATGTGAGCGGGGGAACGGGTCAACCCATGGAAAACGAAAAACCGGTTCATCGCCAATTACATTTTGTGTTGGTGGATGAAGCGGACAGCATTCTTATCGATGAGGCACGTACGCCGTTGATCATTAGCGCGATTCCGGGTGAGGCGCAATTGCGAGCCGTCGCTTGTTTTCAATGGAGCGCGGAAATCGCTGAGTTATTTCTCGAAGATGAGCATTACGACTACGACCATGAAAAGAAAACCATCGAGCTAAATTTCGCGGGTCGGCAACTCGCTCGCAATCTGGACAAGCCGGAAGAGCTTGGTCCCGTTGGGTTGGTCGACATCTACCAATACATCGAACGCGCGATCAAAGTAGGGCGCGAATTCCATAATCATCAGCAATATGTGGTCAAGGACGGTGAGATCATCATCGTGGACGAGTTCACGGGCCGACTCGCCGAAGGACGTAAATGGAGCTCTGGGCTGCACCAGGCGGTGGAAGCTAAAGAACAGGTCGAGGTCAGCGTGGAGACAGGGCACGCCGCCAGGATCACAGTGCAGGATCTTTTCCGCCGCTATGCCAAACTGGCAGGAATGACCGGAACCATTCGATCGTCTTCGCATGAAATGAAAAAGATTTACAAGGCACATGTCGTGGCCATTCCGACCAACCGGCCGGTCGACCGTCAGAGACAACCCGATTTAGTGTTCGCCACCAACGACGAGAAGTTTGCAGCCATTTCGGCGGAGATCAGACGGTTGAACGCCGCCGGCCGACCGGTATTAATCGGGACTCGTTCCATTGACAAATCCGAGCGGTTGGCGACGTTGTTGAAGGCGGAGAAAATACCCCATCGAGTGCTCAATGCCCGTCACATTGCCGCGGAGGCGGAGATTGTGGCCGAGGCAGGCCAGTTGGGTCGAGTGACGGTGGCGACCAATATGGCGGGCCGGGGCACCGACATTAAGTTGGGCGAAGGGGTCTGTGAATTGGGGGGCCTGCACGTCATTGGCACTGAAATCCACGATTCAGCGCGTATCGACCGGCAGTTGGAAGGACGATGCGGACGCCAAGGTGACCCGGGCACATTCCAGCAGTATTTGGCGATGGATGATGAAATCTTGTCGTTGGCCTATGGCCCAAAAAAAGGGGAGCAAATGAAGAATACGGCTGGCGGCAAAAACGGAGGTGGAGTCACTAGCTCGCGAGTTTTCCGCAAAGCCCAGCGAAAGATCGAACAGCGGCATTTCCGGGGTCGCAGGGTGCTGATGTATCACGAAAAACACCGGCGCAAAATGCACGTGGAAATGGGCCAGGATCCGTATCTGGACATGCCTGATCAATAATCGGCGGCGATACAACCGATACTAACCATTGGGTTTTCCACGATCGGTCCGTGGGCGCTAGCGAAGCCGGCAAAGAATCGGCAAAACGCGCCCTTTTCGTCCGCCATCGTGTAGAATTCAGGAGGCCGAGGCCCCGGGCGATTCGCCAATCCCGCCATGAGATTGTTTTTTTCGAGCGTTTCGCTTGTGAAAGTGTGGCTCCAACTGCTAGCGTCGCACTCGTGAGTTTTGTTATGAATGGCAAATGGTAAAGGGCGTCCGATCCGCGGCTTTTCCCAACCGGGTGGCCGGTGAATCCACGGACATGCGTGTCAGGCACTAGAAGATTCCTTTTCGATTGCGAGCTAAGGCATGTCCACGGAACAACCTGTCGATCCGCAAGCAGTGGAAGAGACCAAGCGTCAAATCCGCGGGTTGGTCAACGAGATCACCCAGCTGACACGACAAAACCTGGAACCGACCGTCTTTTACGGCGAGTTCCTGCAGCGTGTCATTTCCGCCTTGGCGGCCATTGGAGGCGCGGTCTGGATGATCCGCGAAGGCAAAGGGTTGGAGTTGGCCTACCAGATTAATCTGCGGCAGACGATGCCGGAGATTGGCGAAAACGACGAGGACCAGATCCGGCACGCGAAGTTGCTACATCGCGTCGCCAGCCAGAACGAACAGTTATTGGTCCCCCCTTATTCCGGCGCTGCAGGGGATGAGGAAGCAGGGAATCCCACCGCTTACCTGTTAGTCTTGTCTCCAATCCAGGACGGGGACCGGGTGGCCGCGATCATCGAAATCTTCCAGCGCCCCACGAGTGGTCCGGCGAGCCAACGCGGTTATCTCCGCTTTCTCTCGGAGATGAGCGTCTTGGTGGGCGATTACCTGCGGGGACGTAAACTACAACAGTTAACGGATTGGCAAACTTTATTCACCGAAGTGGACTGCTTTTCGCGTAGCGTTCACGAGAGCCTGGACCCGCGTGCGGCGGCTTACACGATTGCCAACGAGGGGCGCCGGTTAATCGGTGCCGACCGAGTGAGCGTGGCAGTCCGGCGTGGCAATCGCTGCAAGGTCGAGGCAGTCAGCGGTCAAGACACCATGGATACGCGTTCTAATGCCGTGGTGTTGCTCGGAAAATTGGCGACGGCCGTGATGCGCAGCGGCGAACCACTTTGGTTCACCGGCGGTTCGACCGAAGACCTGCCTCCCCAGATCGAAGACGCGCTGCATGAGTACGTTGATGACACGCATACCAAATCCGTAGCCGTGATCCCCTTGCACGAACCCAAACCTATTTTGTCGGAGGATGAGGAAGATCAAGACGTGAAGGGGGCCAACGGTGAGGTGGATCAGGGCGAGGTGATCGGGACGTTGATCGTCGAGCAGATCGAAGACAATCGTCCTCGCTCCGATTTCCAACAGAGCGTGGACCTGGTGTCCCAGCACAGCAGCAGCGCGCTTGCCAACGCCATGGAACACCACAACATATTCCTCATGCCGGTATGGAAGACGATCGGCAGGGCAGGATGGATCCTGAGAGCTCGTACGTTGCCTAAGACGTTGGCCATTTTGGGATTGGTCGTGGCGGCCCTGATTGCCATGGTTGTCGTCCCCTACGACTTCAAAATGAAGTGTGAAGGGGAGCTCAAGCCAAAGCACGATAGTGATGTGTTTTTCGACACTGAGGGAAAGGTGATCGAAGTCTTAGTGAAACACGGCGATCGCGTCACGCAGGGCCAAGTTCTGCTAAGAATGGAGAGCGTCGAGCTCAATAGCGAACTTGAAATCGTGCAGGGCGAGCTCAGTTCAACAACAACGGCGCTCAGTTCGGCGACGAATGCCCGTATACGGACCCGCCGCGGCTCGGCCGACCCCGCCGAGGAAGCCCAATCGCACTCGGAAATTGCTGGGCTACGAGCGAAAGTTGCCACTTTAACGAAACAGCTCCAGCTATTCTTGCTGAAGAAGCAGCAGCTGACGGTCACCTGTCCCATTGACGGAATCGTGACCAGTTGGGAAACGCAAGAAACACTTCTTCACCGTCCGGTGACGCGCGGTCAACGGGCAATGACAATCGCGGATCCGGATGGAGAGTGGTTGCTGGAGTGTTTCATTGAAGAAGATCGAGCCGGCCACATGACTTATGCCATCAACAAAAACGATGGCCCTCTTCCTGTGACCTACGTGCTGCAGACCAATGCCCAGGATCAATTTGACGGTGAACTGGTCCAGGTTCAGGACGCGGCTCAGATGCACGAGGAGCATGGGCACTCGGTGCGAATCCTGGTCGACGTCAACGAGCAGGACTTAACCGATCCCCGCCCCAATACGGGAGTCACCGCCAAAGTGTACTGCGGACGCAGGTCGATCGGATACGTTTGGTTCCACGAATTGGTCGAGTTCATCCAGCGGGAGCTGTTGTTCTGATCCGCGAATGAAAATGGGGCCGTCCGGTTCGTCCTTTCCGATCGGACCCGCATTCAGTTGACAAGTCGATTGACGGAACAGCCTACAAGGAGCAGAGCATGAGACGATTCAAAGTCACCTTCGCCATTATCTGCGGATTGGCATTTCTCAGCAGCCATAACCTGCCATTGAGTGGACAGGATGCCTCGCCGGACGGCTATCGCCTGCCGCAGCCCGGTATTGTCAACGTCATTGACGATCCAGTCTTAGCAGCGGGGGTCCCCGGATTGTTGACCATGGTTGCCAAGGAAGGAGATCTTGTTACTGCCGACGTGGTGATTGCCCAGTTGGACGAGCGCGAATCCAATATGAAACTGCATGTGGCCAGGCTCGAATTGAACGTGGCCAACAAGCGAGCCAACAACCCGGTGCAAATCGTCTACGCAACCAAGAAGGCAGAGGTTGATAGGGCCAATTACCAGGTGGCACTTGAGGCCGTTAAGTCGGTCGCGAAAGCCGTTTCCAAAATCGAGATCAAGCAGAGAAAACTCCAGTACGAAGCCTCGCTATTGTCCATCACGAACTCGGAAAACGACATGGCCATTGCAAAGTTGGAGGAAGAGGTGGCCCAGGGGCGTGTCGATGCCGCGGAAATGGAGCTGGGACGCCATATGGTATCGGCTCAACTCGACGGCACGGTGTCGCAGGTTTTTCATCAAGTCGGCGAATGGGTCAACGCTGGCGAACCGATTCTACGGCTACGCAAATTGGACCGCTTGTACGTCGAGGGTTATGTGGACACTGACCAGTACAGCCCCAATGAAGTTCGCGGCCAGTCCTGTACTGTATTGGTCGAAATGGCCCGCGGCCAGATAGAACGGTTTGACAGTCGCATCGTGTTTGTTGACGACAATATTGAAGCAACAAATGAATTTCGCATCCGCGCTGAAATCGAAAACCGAAAAAAGGGGACGGGTTTCGTGGTCGTACCAGGCCAACAGGCGGAAGTGATCATCCACTTTAGTCCGTAGTTCTCCTCGGGCTGCTCTGCACCGAGCCTCGCCCTTCACACGTCGCCCTTCACACCTCGCCCTTCACACCTCGCCGCTCACACCTCGCCGCCATCATGGTTTCCCTTGCAGACAGCCTTGTTGCCAGCTCCTCTAGGCCGTTGGCACTGCGCGTGCGGGCTGATTTGACGGCCCGGCGCCACCGATATCAGGGGCGAGGCTATTGGGTGGTTAAGGAACCTATTGGCCTACGGTACTTCCGCTTTCAGGACGAGGAATACGCCGTTCTGCAGATGATGCGTGAGGGTGCCAGCCTCGAAGACATCAAAGAACAGTTCGAGCGGGAATTTGCCCCGCACAAGATCACGTACCAAGATCTCCAGCAGTTTATCGGGACGTTGCACCGTAGTGGACTGGTGATCTCCGATGCTTCCGGACAGGGCGAACAGCTTCACAAACGTCGCGAAGAACGGGCGAACAAAGAGCTGATGGCACGACTCAGCAATGTGCTGGCCATTCGCTTCAAAGGCATCGACCCCGAACGGTTGCTGACGTGGATGTATCCGTTCACGAAATGGGCCTTCCATTCACTGACGGTGGGATTTTTTGCTGCCCTCGGCCTGTGCGCATTGCTGCTGATCGCCGTGCAATTCGACGTGTTTCGCAGTCGACTCCCGGCATTTGAAGAGTTTTTCGGGCCCAGCAACTGGTTGTACCTGGGGCTGGTCTTGGCCGTGACCAAAGTCATGCACGAGTTCGGCCACGGACTGCTGTGTAAACACTTTGGAGGTGAATGCCATGAAATGGGCGTCATGTTCCTGGTGCTCACGCCGTGCCTTTACTGCAATGTGTCCGATTCATGGATGCTCCCCAGTAAATGGCAGCGGGCAGCGATCGGGGCAGGAGGGATCTACGTCGAGTTGACCTTGGCGACGATCGCCACCTACGCATGGTGGTTTAGCGATCCAGGCATGCTCAACCATTTGGCATTGCGCGTGATGTTTATCTGTTCGGTCAGCACTGTGATCTTCAATGGCAATCCGTTGCTGCGTTTTGATGGCTATTACATCATGTCCGACCTGGTGGAGATTCCGAATCTGCGTCAGAAGGCCAGCAAGATCCTGCAGCGCATGGCCGGCGAGTATTGCATGGGATTGGAAATGCCCGAAGATCCTTTCTTGCCACAGACGAATAAAGGCTTTTTCGCGTTTTACACGATCGCAGCCGTCTGTTATCGATGGTTTATCTTCTTTTCCATTTTGTTTTTTCTCAATCAAGTCTTCGAGCCTTACGGGCTGAAAATCATCGGACAGTTGATCGCCATGATGGGACTGTTTGGTTTGATCGTTCAGCCTCTATGGCAGCTTGGTAAGTTCCTACATGTTCCTGGGAGGATGGATCAGGTGAAGTGGCCACGTCTTTATGCATCCGTCGCGATTGCGGTCGCGGCGTTGATGGCGGTTCTGTTGATTCCGCTGCCCTACTACGTCAAATGCGCTGTGACCATCGGACCGGAAGATGCCGAGTCGGTCTACGTGGGCGTGCCAGGGCGGTTGGAAGAGTTGTTGGTGGCCCCGGGCCAATCGGTCGACGACCAGCAAGTCCTGGCCACTCTGTCGAATCCCGACCTGGACGTCGACCTGTATCGACTTGAGGCAGAACGTGATCAGTATGCGACCCAGTTAAAAAATCTGCGGCGAAACCGTACGTCGGACCCGAGTGTGCAGAACGATATCAAGACGACGGAAGTACTGGTGAGGGCGAAGACCCAACTGCTGCATGAAAAATTGGAAGACAGGCGCAACCTGTCGCTGCGAGCCCCGATTTCGGGGACCGTACTTTCGCCGCCATTGCGCAATGATCGCGCGGCTCCCGACGGAGAATTGGGAAACTGGACCGGTTCACCCTTTGACGAAAAAAACCAAGGGATGCACTTCCAAGTTAGCGATCTTCTGTGTCAAATTGGGGACCTCAGCGCTTTAGAGGCGGTGTTGGCGGTCGACCAGTCCGATATTGAGTTCATAGCCGTTGACCAGGAGGTGGAAATCAAGCTGGACGCACTGTCCAATGACATCTATCGCGGTCAGATCAAAGAAATTGCCCGCAGCGAAATGGAGGTCGCGCCATCGCAGCTTTCCAATCAGGCTGGCGGCGATGTAGCGACCACCACCGACGCCCAGGGCCGTGCCCGACCGCTTAGCACGACCTATCGCGCCCGTGTCCCTTTGAGTGAGTCAGATGGACTGGTGCGAGTCGGTTACCGTGGGCGGGCCAAGATTCGGGTAGGAAACCGGACGTTGGGCAGTCGAATGATGCGCTATCTCGCCCGCACGTTCCATTTTTACATATAGGGCCGGATGAAGCGGCCGTATTGCCTAGATTGTGTTGGCTGTTGTCATTTTGGCTGGAAACGCGAGTCGAGTATTCCCGAAAAATAAAATATCTCCATCTCCCCGAACCTCGACTGAAAGGTGCATCATGGCCAAACAAGACGCGAAACCCGAAGACAGTGGAAAAGAGACCGCCACACCAGCGGAGGCTGCCCCAGCCGCGCCTAAGCGACCTGAAATCAAGTTTGACGACTCGAACGTGATAGCCTCCTACGCCAATTTCTGCCGGGTCACGGGCACACCGGAAGAGCTCATTATCGATTTTGGGCTCAACAACCAACCGATGGGCATTCCGACCGAGGCGATTCCAATTGCCCAACGAATTATCGTCAATTTCTTTACCGCCAAGCGTCTTCTGGGGGCATTGAACATGTCGATTCAGCGCCACGAGGCGGCTTTTGGCGTTCTAGAGACGGACGTCCAAAAGCGAGTGCAACCGTCGGCTCGTCAAATGGCAGCGCCGTCCTCGTAAACGGATCGGTCATTTTAGACCCGTAAATAAGCCGCGATGGGAACTGTCCTACCGCGGCTTTTTATCCTAGCCAACCGTTCTTTCCTACCCGATTGGGACGACGTCCGTTTCGACCGATGAGGGTACACCGCCGTTGCTAACATGCGTCGAGTTGACCCAGTAGGCTAATAATAATCTGTCCATCCGTTGTCGATCAAATCGGGAAGCATGACGCTGCCGGACATGGACTTGGCCACCGCATAGCCGTTGGCATGTGGGAGATGCGGACCAGAACCAATCGATGTTCGGTGGCGATTACCGTGCGGCCGCGTGGAGGTTCACGTGATCCGACAATCGTGAGCGCTGTGCCCCACGGCAAAGTTCCACGAGTTCGACCACTGATTCGACGCAGGTGATGAACTCTTCATCTGAGTCGTCGAGTTTTTCCAGTTCCTCAGCCATCGCGGCGATCCGTTCAGCACCACCATGGTTGGCTGTATGTTTGATCTGACCAGCGGCCCGCGCGACACCCTGACGATCCTCTTCGTCCATCGCCTTGGCCAGTTATTCGATTTGCAGGCCAAGCTGCAGTGCAGTGTCCATGCTGACGTCCTGAATCTCATTGGATCGATCCGCGGTATCCATCTGAATGGTGTTAATGAATCGCTCCACCAGATCCGGATCGAACTGTTCGCCCGCACATCGCCGAAGTTCGGCGAACGCCTCCTGGGTGGACATGGCGGTGCGGTAAACCTGGTCATTCACCATCGCGTCGTAGGCTTCGCAGATACAGAGAATGCGAGCGCCCAGCGGAATGTCTTTGCCACTGGGCAAGTCAGGGCGCTCGTCGGCACCGTATCTCGCCCGATGGCACAATACGATATCGGTCATTTCGTCACAGGCGAATGTCGAGCGAACGATCTCGACGCCGATCTGCTCGTGGGACAGAATAACTTTTCGTTCTTCCTCGGTCAGCGGTCCTGGTTTGAGCAATACGGAATCGGGCACTCCGATCTTCCCAATGTCATGCAACAGGGCGCTGTTTTCCAAGATAAACGAGTCGCTAATCGACATCAGTCCTTTGGCGGTTCGTACGCAGAGATCGGCAACCCTGCGACAATGCTCGGCGCTGGCGGCGTCACGGGAACCGAGGGCTGAGACCAGTGCCGAAACGGTCTGGAACGATATGGCCGGTCGATCACAAACGGATTCTTCTTCATCTTGCGTCCGTGAGATCTGACTCTCGTCGACTTCGAGGTCATGCGGAACTTCATCCCAACGGACCACTTGGTTACGGCCGTTGCGCTTCGCCACAAACAGACACTTGTCAGCCTGGTCAATCAAGTCTTGCATGTTCTCGGGATTCAGTTCCAGCGACGACACACCCACACTGGTCGTACACCGTAGACCGCTGAAATCAAATGCAGCGATTTCCTGACGTATCCTTTCGGCCGCTTTGGCCGCCGTGTCCAGGCATTGGTGCGGCATGAGCAGACAGAATTCCTCACCACCGTACCGACAGACAAGATCCGTATCGCGGACAGAGGTTTGGAGGACTTGCGAGACCTTCTGCAACACGAGATCACCCATGGAGTGTCCATGGTTATCATTGATCGATTTAAAAAAGTCGATATCGACCATCACGCAGCTGAGCGGCTGGCCGTACCGATGTGACGAGGTCCAATGACTCTCGAACATTTCGAAGAAAGAACGTCGATTTAGCGCGGAGGTCAACGGGTCGCGAGTCGCTAGCAATTGGAGTTCCTGGTTCTGCCTTCTGATTTGATCACGAGAGGACTTGAGCTTGGCGAGCATCTCCGTGAGCGATTGGTTTCGTTCCTCCATTTCCGTGATGTCGTCAAAGCTAAGCAAGGCACCTTGCAGATCTTTTGCGTCGTCCAAAATGGGGGACGCAGTCACCTTAAACGTGGCGATTTGTCCATCCTTCTTTTCAAGTCGCAGGATTCGCCCGGCGATGGTTTCCTGTTGCGTGACGCATTGATCCCACGGTGAGACGGCGGACATATCGTCCATGTCCGTCGACGCGAACCCATCGAGGCTCTTCCCTTGCAGGCCGTCCGCTGGGACGGAGACATGCTCCGCGAACGCTGAGTTGCAGAGGACGATTTGAAGGCGGTCATCGAGGACCACCAATCCTTCGGTTATGGTGTCGAGGGTCGTACGCACCCGATTGGGAACCGCTTTCGAAGGGTCCAAGTGTTTGAGGATGCGATGGAGATACCACGAGAAGCCAATGACGCACACGCTAAAAAGGAAAGCGCTCAACCGGATCGAGTCGGTCATAAACCAGGCCCAGAACCCCGTCCCGCTAATCGGCTCGTAGCCCAGCTCCACGGTGCCCCAATCTCGCTCGCTACGCGTAATCGGGATCACCACCTGGTCGAGTCTCTCCGCACCGAGCGTCATGTCACCAGCGACCGCCACTTCACGTTTGTCGGCTCGGAGTATTCTGGCCGCACTTAGCCCTTTGCCATAAAACACAGCGCTCTTCAACACTTCGTCCAATGCGTCGCGATCCGATCGCCCTACCGCCGTTGAACATTGGATGGCGATTAGCTGAGAGAATTGCGTTCGGTGTTCCACCGTCAACTCCGTCTCATTTGGCACCAGGCCGAGTACCTGGGCTGTAAAGAGAACGCTAACCGCCAGACAAGCCAGGCTGAGGCTGATCGTAAGAGTTGTGGAGATTTTGAACACGTGAGGGCCTTCGTCATTCCGTTACGCCATGGGAATCAATCCGCGTATTTACGCTGGATTTGTACGATCGAGGCTTCATCATTCAGGAAGGCACTGGCAATACGTGGGTCAAAGTGTGTTCCGCTCTCTTCGCGAATGATGCGCAGACATTTTTCCAGCGGAAAGGCTTTCTTGTACGGCCGCTCCGAGCTGAGCGCATCGAAAACATCCGCCACGGCCGTAATGCGACCCTCGATCGGGATGTCCTCACCGGCCAGTCCCAGCGGATAGCCAGAACCATCCCATTTTTCGTGGTGAGTCTGCGCGATGACTGCCGCTAGAGTCAAAAGCGGCGAACCTCCCAACGCCAAAATGTCCCGAATATGCTGCTTGGGATCGGTACGGCCAGCCCGTTGGCGCATCAAGTCCTCAGGCAGTTCCTGGATGATGTCCTTGCCGAACGTGCAGTGGTTTTCAATGATTTGGAATTCTTCAGATGTAAGCTTGCCGGGTTTCAGCAAGATCGCATCGGGAATGCCGATTTTTCCCACGTCATGAAGCTTGGCGGCCTGCTCCATAATCTCGGCATGTCGGGGAATAAACCCAAGCCGTTCCGCGATCGTACGCACGTACATTCCTACACGGATCACGTGGTGACCCGTGTCGCCGTCGCGATATTCGCCGGCCCGCGCCAGGCAGTGAATGACCTCCTTTCGCGTACGCTCCAGCTCCGCCGTCCGTGCGCGGACTTGCTTCTCCAGTAGCTCTGAGTGCTGGCTCAGTTGGTCCGAATGAATTTTCGCCGTGACGGCATTTCGCATGCGCAGATTTAGCTCGATCTTGTCCACTGGTTTTACCAGAAAGTCAGTGGCACCCAGGTCCAAGGCTTCGAGCTTGACGTCCGCCTCCGCGGCGGCCGTCAGGATCAGCACCGGGACATTCTGAAGATGGCTGTCCTGACGGAGTTCGTGAAGGATTTGCAGTCCATCGATCTCCGGCATGATGATATCCAACAGTATAATGTCGGGTGCCGAGGTAAGCGCGAGCTGCATCACTTCGGTAGGTTGGGTCGTCACTATAAAATTGGAATAGCCAGCGTCGGAGAGGTACTTACGGACAACTCGAATGTTTGTCTCTTCGTCATCGACGATCATGATCCGGGCCAGCGTCGGCTGTTTTGACAATTGCGCGAGCCCCGTGGTTGGCTCAGGCCGCCGGTGGCTCGCCACGGGCGATAGCTCGCATGGGTCCGACGTCGTGCTCGAGAGGCCGCTCGATGCCTTCGCGGTGACTTTTCTTGGGATGGTGTTCGTTTCGGACATGTTCGCGTCTTGGGTTCTTGCTTTGCCTGGCTCTCGTGAACAGACAGATTCAGTTTTCCTCGCGATGGCGATTGTAGACATCCACGACTTCCCGCTTCCTCTCAAGAAATGCGTCGAGAATGTTGGGATCAAAGTGAGTTCCGCGACCGCTGATCAGAATATCGAAGCACTTGTCCAACGGATAAGCTGGTTTGTACGGTCGTCTATTGGTCAACGCGTCAAACACATCCGCGACGGCGGTAATCCTTCCTTCCAGCGGTATCTCATTGCCTCGGAGACCCTGTGGATATCCGCTGCCGTCCCATTTTTCGTGGTGGGATTGGGCAATGATGGCAGCCAATTTGAGCAACGGGGAACCGTCCAGCTGCAGGATCTCTAAAAACGCTGGTCGATCTTGTTCGGTCGCACCGGGTGTGGTCTCTTCACGATGGCGCTCGTTCGGCATCTGCTGGATGATGTCCATCCCGAATTGGCAATGCTCTCGCATCAGGCGCAATTCCTCGGGATCAAGTTTTCCAGGCTTCTTCAGCACTGCGTCTGGAATCCCGATTTTTCCTATGTCGTGGAGCTTGGCCGCTTGTTCGATCAACGTGGCGTGCGAGGCGGTCACTCCCAAGGCCCTGGCGATGAGACCAGCATAAAGACCGACCCGCACGACGTGCTGGCCCGTTTCGCCGTCACGGTACTCGGCAGCTCGCGCCAAACAGTGAATGATATCTTGTTCGGAGGACTTGGCGGCGGTTATCTTTTGACGCACCTGGTCTTCAAGATACCCAGCATATCCCGACAGATGATCACGATACCCCTTTGCCATTAACGTGTTCCGCACACGCAGCCCCAATTCGGCGTAGTCAATGGGCTTGCTAATGAAATCGTTGGCGCCAAGGTCGAGAGCTTGTAATTTCGTCGTCGCGTCGCGAGTCGCCGTCATGATCAAAACCGGTGTATGTTGGATCCCCGGTTGTTCGCGGATCTTCGCGAGGACGTCGATTCCACAAACGTGCGGCATCATGATGTCAAGCATCAGGATATCGGGGCGGTGACGCTGGACTAAATCCACGGCCTCACGGGAGTCTTTCGTGCTGACGAATCTTTCGTAGCCAAGTCCACTCAGGTAACGTTGCACCACGTTCAAGCTAATCGGCTCGTCATCCACGATCATCACCAAGGATTGTCGAATCGAGTTGTCGATCGCCTCAAGCGTCGGGATTGCCGAGGCCCTTCGTGACGACGTGGCTGCGGTTGCACTGCCGGAAAGTGGCACGGATTGGGTCGCTGGTTGATCTCCGTTGTGGGAGGTGCTTGGGAGCGCCGTCATATGACTGATGCCTTAGCTATTGCAAACCGAGTTAGTTGACTTCCGTGCATGTTTAGCCTGTATCCCTGGTCGTGGCCCCCATGGCGACCTTTCGGCAACCAGGCGCGGCATGTCCCGACGTCGGACGACCTCTCAACTCGCCGCCGGCCCGAGCCCATGGCAACGATTAGCCAAATATACGATGCGCGAATCGAGTCCACGCGCCGAAAAGAATTCAGATTGTGCGAATCGACAGTTGAAGATCTAACGCTTCTAACGATTGTTCGGACGTATCGGAATCGCGAATCCTTTTTGCGATTTTTCGAGATGCAACAATCTCTTTAGGACTAACTTAACTAA
>Ga0310120_10002424_pt1 | contig 13651 bp, 11 predicted proteins | sample CB27_AW_983_MG_FD_203506 | JGI IMG/M metagenome (GOLD analysis project Ga0310120, IMG submission 203506) | Marine microbial communities from Western Arctic Ocean, Canada - CB27_AW_983 | ecosystem: Environmental > Aquatic > Marine > Oceanic | place: Canada: Western Arctic Ocean | collected... | reverse complement strand
GCCCTGCCAGTCACCAGTAGAGCGTTAATGACCGGCGCGAGAGGCACATCGAGCATGTGCGGTGCTGAGCGATAATATTGCACCAACATCACTGCGTAAGGCGGTAGTGGATACGCATTGATTAGACCGGTATTTAAGCCCATCGCAACGTCCGTCACTGCCAGTGGAACTGGATCAAATCCATTCTCCTTATACCACTGCACCATTGCGTCGTCTCCTGACGACGTAAAGATCTTGGCGCGTCTCAAATCTTCAAGAGTGGACACAGGCTCAGCCGTAAAGAAATGTGCCCACCCCGTGTGACCCCAGCCAATCAGCACAAATCCCTGATCAGCCAGAGCGTCTTCAAACGTCGACCTGAGCGCTGACAGGACGTGGCGAGCTTCGTCATCAGATTGAAAGAAAAACGGCATGCCCAAGACATTAAATACCGGATCGATTTCGGCGAGGGCCGTTTGTGAAAGAAGTGCTGCCTGGGTCGAATTTAGTTTCAGGCGTCGTACGATAGTAGCCTCGTCTCCCTGGGAACCCGAGGCAACGCGCAACCGTACTCTTCGATTCGTGACTTGCTGAAGATCAGCCGCCATCTCCTTCAGCGCCCTGTCCCACAAAGAGTTTGGTGGGGCAATCGATCCAAGGGTGATTGGCCTCTGAGCAAGAAGGAAAGCCGGACTGACCAACAGGGATACAGCGATGGCAATTCGAAGCAACCTCATCGTTAATTTTCTTCCTCCCTAATTGGCTCCTCAAACAGCTCATCGACATGATCGAGAAGCAGACGGGCCCGTTTCTGATTCACCAGATTCACCAGTCGGAGGCTGATATCAGCCTCCGGGTCAACAGCAAGCGCGGAACCAAGCAACGACTCAAACTCCGCGCGGTCCTGCGCCGCCAACGATACCCCAGTTGCCAAGGCAAGATAGGGTGAGGCATCAAGACCATTTGACAACTCTACCGCACGCTCAAAGTGAACACGTGCACGGCTGGAAGACCCCCCGAGTAACTCTGGAACCGATTCAAGTGCAATGGACGCTGAATGCAGCGCTCCACGATTGTAGTCTTCGTCTAGTGCAAGTGCACGACCCAACAACGCTCTCACAACCGGTAGATCCGCGGCAAGTTCCGGGTTATCAAGCCCAAGTGAAGTAGCGAAACCCCACGACCCAGCTAGCCAATAGATTGTCTCAACGTCATCGACACGAAATGTAGCAACTGCCCTCTCCGGATCCAGACGTAGCGTTTCTGAAAGGCCTACATAATTAACTTCTACACGGCGGAGACAGTAGTCGCGTGCTCTAACATACATATCGAGAGCACGACGCTCACCAATCTCAGCGGTCGCGTAATCGAAATCTTCCCATTCTGCAACTTCTGCATCGGGTTGAATGAACAGTGCTGCATAAATAGTAAAAGTACTACAAGCGCTCAGGAGAAGGCCCGGATGATCAGGTGACGATTCCAATAGTGTCTCAAGAGTCTTCAGGTTGAACGGTAAAGCCTCACGCACCAGCTGCGGATCTTCATCAGATGCGTAAATATCGGCACCTCCAGTAAGGGTATCCGAAAGGGCGTTAACCGCCATCGATTTCACCGAGCAGCCACTGCTTACAACGACCGCAAGAATCACCGCTCTCTGACAGAGAGAAATGAAGCCAGATTTGGTGTCGAATCGCATCATTGACGTTCCAGGCTCACAAAACCATTTTTGATCATACCAGCCCTCACGTAATACGCCAGGTTGGTTCCACACAGAAAGTGATTCCGTGCCATGATCATCTCGGTGAAAACATTCGTCACAATTCCATCCGGTTGGTTCGATATGGGAAGTGAAACGGGTCAGCGCGACGAATCGCCGGTCCACCGAGTCTGGGTCGACTCCTTCCAGATGGCTATTTACCCGGTCACGCGATCTGAATATCAGCACTTTCTAGAAGACACCAATCGTGAACATCCCCGTGACTGGGACAATCCACTATTTTGGAATTCTGCTTATCCAGTTGTTGGAGTTAGCTGGAATGACGCAACTGTCTACTGTTTGTGGCGATCTTCAAATGGCGACCTAGTCCGACTACCAACCGAGGCAGAGTGGGAACGGGCAGCTCGAGGTCAGCAAGCCGCGCTCGACTACCCCTCAGGAAACGAGATCCCGAAATGGATTCCTGCTGGAGGTCGCGGCCCACTAGATGGACCGTGGGAAGTTAGACTTGGCAAAGCATCCGATTTTGGTCTCTATGGTATCGCTGCAAACATTCATGAGTGGTGTGCTGACTGGCATTCGCGAACTTACTATCGTGACTCACCGAGGCGAAACCCACCGGGCCCGTCGTCTGGTGTTCGACGTAGCTCTCGAGGTGGATCGTGGCGCCACGCCTTAACCATTAGTCGCGTCTCTGCGAGGAGTAAGCTCGACCCTTCATTTCGGTACACAGACTATGGTTTCCGCCTCGCACGCTAACCCGAGCAATCCAGAGTTCGTGCAAGCTCTTGAAATTGCGCGATCGGTTCAGGCAGCCAAGGGCCATGCGTTGTTCGTAGGAGGCTGGGTTCGTGACCGTCTCGCCGGATGGAAATCAAAAGACATCGACGTCGAGGTTTACGGTGTAACCGCAGAACACCTCAGATCATTACTGGAGAAAATCGACCGCGTCGACCTCGTAGGAGAAAGCTTTACGGTATACAAAGTAGGCAAGGTTGATGTTTCCCTGCCCAGACGAGAATCTAAAACAGGGCGAGGTCACCGCGGATTCAAAATCGAAGGCGACCCGAACCTTTCATTCAAAGAAGCTGCCAGGCGCCGGGACTTCACAATCAACGCCATTGCTTGGAATCCACTTACAAACCAATATTTCGACCCATACCACGGACAAAATGATCTAGAACAAGGCATCTTGAAGATGGTTGACTCCAAAACATTTTCGGATGACAGCCTTCGCGTACTGCGAGCCATTCAATTCGCCGCTCGTTTCGGTTTAAAACTAGACGAAGCCACTAGAACAATTTGCCGATCCATTACGTTGGACGACCTACCACCAGAACGCATCTGGGGAGAATTCGAAAAACTTCTGTTGGGGTCACCTCGACCATCTGTCGGTTTAACACTTGCTCTGGAACTCGGCGTGATCGAACGGCTTTTCCCTGAACTTGCAGCACTGATTGGATGCGAACAAGAACCAGAGTGGCATCCCGAAGGTGATGTGTGGACTCACAGTCTCCTAGTGGTTGATAAAGCAGCCGCTAGCCTCAAAGAGCTCTCGTATCCCAAACAGACGGCACTGATGCTCGCCGCAGTCAGCCACGACTTTGGCAAACCGATTACAACAGAATTTATCGATGGTCGGATTCGTTCGCGTAACCATGAAGAAGCAGGAATCAAACCAACGGAAACTTTCCTTGATCGCATCAACATTCACTCCCTCCGTGGATACGACGTACGTCGACAGGTCCTCGAACTCGTCGCTCATCATCTAACGCCAGGAATGTGGCATAAAGCTCCGGATGGCGTCACTGATGGAGCATTTCGACGACTGGCTCGAAGGGTCGACCTTGAACTACTGGCACTGCTGGCGAAGGCCGACTGTCGAGGACGAACAGGAAGATTTAACTGTTCCGCCATGGATTGGTTCCTAGAACGTGCACAGTCGCTAGGTATAGAACACGAGGCGCCTGCACCGCTTCTTTTAGGCCGTCACCTACTTCAGCTTGGACTGCTTCCTGGACCTGAGGTTGGCAAGATTCTAAAGCACATCTACGACCGCCAACTGGACGGCACGGTGCGAACAGTTAATCAAGCGATCTCTGAAGCAGAATCGTTCATCAAGAAAAAGACGACACCACACTTTGAGAACTCAGACAAAACCAGTGAAGTGTGATCTTCTAGAGTCCATAGGCTTAATATTTTTCGGCCTTAACATCTATTGAGGCGCGGGTCTGGTCGCGAGAAAAATTGGAAGCTTCGCTGCTTTCGTTCTTGTTCAGTATCTTATTCAGTGCAGAACCTGCAATATTTCCTCCGCTGACGACCGCAACGCAAGTTTCGTAGTTACTCGACGAGGTCGCAGTAAGGGCGGCGGCCACACTTGCCGCACCACTCGGCTCAACCACAAGTTTTGCAGACCGAAATAGCCAGGCTACTGCGCGTTCGATTACATCGTCTTTTACCGTAACTATTGTGTCAACAAATTCTTGAACGTGTAAGAAAGTAAGGTTACCTGGTCGCACGGGTAGAAGGCCGTCGGCCACGCTATTCACAGAACTAAGCGTTTTAGGCCGTCCTTCATGAAGTGAAGCCAACATCTTCGCCGCCCCAGCTGGTTCGACGCCAATAACACGTGCACGTGGACATGTTTGCTTCACTGCCGCCGACACACCGGCGATAAGTCCACCACCACCAATTGGCACATATACGCAGTCGACGTCTGGACAATCTTCGACGATTTCCCATCCGACCGTAGCCTGTCCCTCAATGATCTTGGGATGGTCAAAAGGTGGCACAACCGTCAGCCCTCGAACACCAGCTTCGTATTCCGCTCTCGCTTTTCGTTCCGCCGAAGTTGTCCCTTCCATAACCACTTCTGCGCCGAAGGATTTCGTCCCAAGAACTTTCACATCCGGTGCCGTAACCGGCATTACAACCAGAGCCGGAATACCCAGTAGCCGTGCCGAGTAGGCGACCGCCTGAGCGTGGTTGCCAGATGAATAGGTGACCACACCACACTGCCGTTCCTTAGATGAAAGTCCAAGCATCATGTTTGACGCGCCCCGCAACTTGAATGAACCTGTCATTTGGAGATTTTCAGCTTTGAGTCGAAATGAGCGATCCACGTGCCGTGACACGTCGACGAGAGGCGTCCGAACCACCGTCCCACGGATCCGATTGACGGCTCGTTCAATATCCCTGAGATTCGTAAGAGGCAAAGCGACAGAAGTCACCCTGTACCAAAGCATATACTGATGGCTATGGTTAACCGGAATGGGTTTGCTCGGACCATCTGTACCGCTGTTCTAATAGGAACGTGGTTCTTAAGTTCGAAACCGGTTCTGGCCCAAGAAGGAATCGAGTTGCCGATCGACCGGTTTGTGACCGATATCCGAGGTTCACTCACGTTGTTTGGTCAAAATCGACAGTTTGCGACTGGTCGAGGTCTCAACACGTCTATGACCCCTCGGATAGGTCTTGGATTTGAAGTTGGGGCTCACGCTTATCTATATCGCTGGCGCGTTATAACAATCGGCGTAGGAGGAACTGTCCATAAATCACTTGGAACTAAGGGCGCGGCCCAAGCTGAATCTCAGAGCAAAGCACCTGCCATTGGGGCCAAGTTCTTTGCAATTTCACCACAGTTATCACTGAACTTCGGCACCCGTGACGGGTGGAGCTACTTAAGCGGTGGTCTCGGTAGCTCGGCCCTAGGCCTATACCCAGCAGGAACTGCACACAATACTCGGTATACACGTACACTAAATTACGGTGGCGGCGCACGCTGGTTTACCAGTGACCATATCGCCTTCACCCTAGACCTGAGATTCTACGCACTTACCCCGCTACCCCGAACGAACTTACAACCTAGTTCTCCGCGTATGACATTGGCAATCTTCAACATCGGTGCATCCTTCCGATGAATGGAGTCACGAACACTGCTTGAGATACTCTGATGAAACGGGAGAACTTACTTAATTTTTTCGATGACCGCATTCGGTCAGAACACAACTTCTTCGTCTATGACGACGGCTACCGGTCGTATACATACAGCTACGAAGAAATTCGTCAGGCGGCTTACGACTTTTCACACCGCCTTGCGGATGCTGGTTTCCACCAAGAAGACAAAGTGATCATATGGAGTGAAAACCGACCAGAATGGGTCGTGGCCCTGTGGGGCTCTTGGCTCGCTCAGTGTGTGGTCGTTCCGGTCGATTACCGTGCTTCCAAAGACTTATTGTCAAAAATTGTTTCAATCGTTGAAAGTAATGTTGTACTCGTTGGCGATGAGGTCCCATCGCCGAACGGCAATGTCGAAGCATGGCCACTCAAAGACCTCTTGGCAACAAACCGAATCAACGCCGGGTCATCACTGCCGGTGACCGGCGCCGAAAACTCTCCTGCCCTCGCCGAAATCATTTTTACTTCGGGAGCCACCGCGGACCCGAAGGGCGTTCAATTAACTCATCAAAACATCCTCGCCAACATTGTACCGGTGGAACGAGAAGTCCTGAAATACAGAAAATACGCCAAGCCATTCTCTCCAATTCGGTTCCTCAACCTCCTTCCCCTCAGCCATATGTTCGGACAAGCCATGGCGACCTTTATCCCTCCGATGCTTTCCGGTGTCACAGTATTCATGCATGGCTACAACCCTTCTGAGATTGTCAGTCAAATCCGGAAACGTCGCGTGTCAGTTTTGGTCTGTGTCCCGAAGATGCTGGAGGTTCTCCGAGAGCACATAGAATATCTTGCTCCAGAAGTTCTTGAACCGCTCGAGCAGAAGACTTCGGTCGCCCTACGATGGTGGCGCTACCGTAGAGTCCATCGATTATTCGGAATGAAATTCTGGACATTTGTCGTTGGAGCCGCAGCCCTCGACACACGCCTGGAACAATTCTGGTCAAATCTTGGTTTCTTAGTAATTCAGGGATACGGTCTCACAGAAACTGCGCCTATCGTGACACTCAATCATCCTTTTCATACACGCCACGGAAGTGTCGGTAAACCCATTGGCGGTGTTGAAGTAAAAATTGCGTCGGACGGCGAAATCCTAGTGCGGGGCAAGAATGTAACCTCTGGCTATTTCAAGTCTCCGACGGCTACCAGAGCAGCGTTTCAAGATGGATGGTTTCACACTGGTGACATCGGCACCCTTGACGCCAGTGGCCGGCTCACGGTACGAGGTCGAAAAAAGGAAACCATCGTTACCTCGGACGGATTAAACGTTTTCCCTGACGACGTCGAACAAGTGCTTCGGAATATCGCAGGTGTTCGGGATGCGGCCGTTGTTGGATCGACCGTTGAGGGAACTGAGAAAGTCCATGCTGTCCTAATACTGCAACCCGGAACCGCCCCGTCAACGGTATTGAAATATACCAATGCAAAGCTCGAGGAGCATCAAATGGTGAAAGGCTACAGCCTGTGGCCTAGCGATGAGTTTCCAAGGACAGAAGGCACACAAAAATTAAAACGGAACGAAATACGTCGATGGATCGAGAATAAAGGAACTTTCGAGAGTCAGCCACCGCGCACAACTCGAACAACGCGGTCGATCATCCAGGACATTTCCGGTCAACGGCAAATCGGCGCAAATACCACCATTGAAGAACTCGGTTTCAGTTCAATCGAACGAATCGAACTAATGATGGCCATCGAACAACAACTTGATCGCTCACTTGATGAGCAAACCCTAACAGACGCGAGGACCGTCGCCGGTCTTGAAGCGATCTTGAACTCAGACGATCCGTCTAACCAAACTAAAAAAGACCGAGTCTCAGCTGCGCCACCTTTACCGTTTCCAAAATGGAACAGAAGTTTAGCGGCCAAGATCATTCGACGAGTTAGCCTCAGCGCTTTTCTTTTACCACTGACGCGGCTTTTCGCGTGGATCAAAGTTGAAGGACTTCAACATCTCCACTCTACGTCTGACCCAGTTGTGTACGCAGCCAATCACCAGAGCCACATGGATGGCCCGGTTATCTTGGCGGCGCTGCCAGCAAATCGAAGAACACAGGTGGCAACGGCGGCTGCAAAAGAGTTCTTCTCGGCTCACTTTCATCCTGAACAGCATTCCTGGCGAGAGCAACTGACAAGTTCGTTTAATTACTATCTAGGAAGTCTCCTATTCAACATTTTTCCTCTGCCCCAACGTGAAGCCGGTACTCGTGAAGCTATTCGGTATCTAGGCGAACTACTTAGCGAAGGAAATTCAGTCCTCATTTTTCCAGAGGGACGTCGAACTACCACTGGTAAAATCGACCGCTTTCAGCCAGGAATCGGTATGATTGCTAGTCGTCTGAATATACCTATCGTTCCCGTTCGTGTAGAAGGCCTCGATCGAATTCTCCATCAATCCTGGCGTATGGCTCGGCCTGGTCCAGCTAGAGTTACGTTTGGTAAGCCATTGAATCTGTCAGGTGACGATTATCGCAACTTAGCAAAACAAGTCGAAGATGCTGTGCGTAAACTTTGAGTGACGACATCGTCGTTAAGCTCGTAACCAACAGACGTTTAAGCTGCTATACTTCCCGGCTCAGGAGCTAGATGGCAAAAGACGATCTCATTGACGTCCAGGGAACTATAGTGGCCGTTCACAGCGGCGGACTCTACCGGGTCGAATGTGACCCCGGCCACGAAGTTTTGGCACAATTAAGTGGTCGAATGAGACGTTTTCGGATCAAAGTGGTACCTGGAGATCGCGTTACAGTTGGAGTCTCACCCTACGATCCGGCCCGCGGGATCATCACGTTCCGAGCTCGCTAACAATTGGGCTTTGGAGAAACGGCTTTTTGCTCTGTGAGGCATTTCACTCAGGATTCGACAACACACCCGCTGCAAACGTCGAGCCCCGGCTACCAAGAACCATTTTTATCTAGATTCCGTGGAAATCACAAAGCCAGAAATCGCTAAAGAATCCGCTTCTGACCGCAAGGAAACGACGCAGCAAGAAAACACCGCTTTAAAGAGGTTCAAAGAGTGCCGCTGGCACGAAAATCAGAGCGTTGGAGCCTCCTACTGTTCCCATGGGGAAGTGGTTCCTTTCACCGGTAAGAACGGTTTTAAACCCGAGGCATGGTGTGTCGAATGTTCATTCTTTAAATCCAAACGAACTATCACGCAACAACAAGTCAACCATCACTGAGAAGCACCTCTGGACCCTAAGACAAGTTTCGAAGTCTACTCGCTAAATTCCTTGGCGAGATCAAACCACTCACCATCGGGTGCCAGTTCTTGATACAAACGCCAGTGTTCCTTGGCTTCTTCTGACCGCCCCATCTTCTCCAGTGTGACCGCCACATAAAAATGGCCGTCAGCATATTGAGGATTGAGCTGCAACGCTCCATCATAGTAGGTCATTGCTTCCTGAAGCCGGCCAAGATCATGGTGAATGTTTCCAAGGTTGAAATGAGCTTCAAAACAAGAAGAGTCGAGTAACAACGCCCGACTGTAGAGAGCCTGCGCTTCAACAAGATCATCGTGTGCGTAGTGAAGATTCGCCAGGTTCACAATCGCGGGCACAAGAGTCGGGTCTAGAAGGAGAGCCTTCCGATAGGCTATCAGCGCCCGCTCACGGTCTTGCTCGCCCCCTTCATCAAGCTCTGAACCTTCAAGAAAGAAACGTGCAGCCAGCTCAATTTTCTCTCCACCCTGTTCCGGAGTTAAAGGTAACGAAATCGTCACTTTCGTCGCCTCTCTTCGTCTCAAAACTACAACTTTTGCTACTGGTACTGCACCGCGAGCAGTATTGAAATTCAGTGCCAATTGACCTTCTCTAGCAGCCAATCTACGCCGTACTGCACCACGAAATGAACCGTTCTGCTCAAGTTCATCATGAATCTGCTTCAGCATCGAAACATCACTAAAACTGTAGTAGGTGTCGGTGTTAGTGCGAGCCACTGGCTGCAGTAAACCGCATTTTTCAAGATAGCGTAACTGGGCTTCTCGAATACGAGGATATCGACTTCTGAACTGACTGACACTATGGTAAAGCTGGTTCAACAACTCGCTGGACTGAAGTGCGGCGAGGCGGCAAAATTCGTCTTCACTCAAAATCTGAATACTGCCAGGAGAGCGGGTATTAATCGCCGCTGCTTTTCTAAGCTTGTTACTCTTTCCACTGGCCAGACTCGAAGCACCATCACCAATCACAAGAATGGTCGTCCGTGCCGTGACCTGGTCACACGCCACGCCACCCTGTCGCTCAACAACTGCATACACTTCCCGATGCCCAATAGAAGCCAGCTTTCCGGCGAAGACAACGACCTGATCGAGGAACGGGGACCGTGCTGATAGTTTGTCGCGGAGCGGAGACACCTGCGTCATGTTCGTGGTAATTGTAAGTGCACCAAATACCGATCGCTGGAAAGATGATTGAGAATGACAATAAAGTCAAGTCGTTCTGGACTGTAATCGCATGGGAATCCCATTAGCTGGCGATCTCGATTGAACCAATCCATGACGGCAGCGAGTGTCTACGTAGAAGGTTGGATACCTCAACAGATCTTTCCAAAACTCCGGGTTTTCTCCTCAAGTTCCCCTCTTCTGCATGTCAGTCGACACTTAGCAGAAGGACAAGAGCCTCAATTAACCTTCCAAGCAATTCGATGATACAGTGTTGTTTCGCGACAACTCAATCAAGAAAGCCCTACATTGACCGTCAGGCATCTAATCCTTTTCATACTCGTCTTGGCAGTGACCAACCCTCTTGTGGTCAGGGCTCAATCCCGCGAACCTATTTCTTACACTCTCAGATTCCCAGAACCACACAGTCACTACATCGAGGTCGAGGCACTCATTCCATCTACAGATCAGGCGACGATTGACCTCATGATGCCAATATGGACACCCGGGTCATATTTTGTTCGGGAATTCGCCAAAAACGTGGAGAACATCACGGCACGCACTCCGAGCGGCTCTGAATTAATTATCAAAAGCACTCGCAAGAATCGCTGGGTGGTTGAGGCCAGTGGATCCGAACCAATTATCCTGTCGTATCGAGTCTACAGCCACGAAATGTCAGTTCGTACCAACTGGGTGGACAGCGACTTTGCCTTGGTCAACGGAGCACCGACATTCATCACTACTGCCGATTTAAAGCCACGGCCCCACGATGTCACAGTGGAACTACCACCAGGGTGGAGTCGGAGTGTAACGGCATTGCCTCCGACCCCTAGCGACCAGCCGCATAGCTACCGTGCCGTCAATTTTGACACGCTGATAGATTCACCGATCGTGGTAGGAAATCCAGACATTTATGAATTCACCGTCGACGACACGCCACATTATCTAGTTAATGTCGGCGACCATGGAATATGGGACGGAACACGTTCTGCTCATGACGTGGAACTCATCGTCCGCCAACAACACGAGTTATGGGGATCGATTCCGTACGATCGTTACGTCATTTTAAATCTCATCACCGAATCAGGTGGAGGACTGGAACACAAGGATTCGACTGTCGTCATGAGCAGTCGCTGGCAAATGCAGGACCGACAAGATTATCTGGATTGGTTAACGCTCGTTAGTCATGAAATCTTTCATGCGTGGAACGTGAAACGTCTGAGACCAATCGAACTTGGTCCCTTCGACTACGAACAAGAGGTACACACTAGAAGCCTATGGGCTGTCGAGGGTTTGGCCGTCTATTATGGAGCACTCTTGGTCCATCGCGCAGGTTTGTCATCACGTGACGAGTACTTCACCTCACTCTCTAACGAGATACGTCGCCTTCAGACCACTCCGGGTCGATTGGTCCAAACGCTCGAACAAGCATCGTACGATGCATGGATCAAGTTTTATAGACCAAACGAGAATAGTCGCAACACAACGGTGAGCTACTACACGAAAGGGGCTGTGATCAGCTTCCTCCTCGACGCTAAAATACGGCGCATGACAGGCGGAACTCGCACTCTTGACGACGTAATGCGACTAGCTTACGGGCGCTATTCTGGAACCCACGGGTACACGCCTGAGCAATTACGTGCAACTACTGAAGACGCCCTTGGGATCGACGTTGATCTAAATCCTTGGTTCGATCAGGTATTAGATAGTGTCGACGAACTGGACTACTCCGAGGCGCTCGATTGGTTCGGATTAAACCTAACTACCTCCGATTCGATGGAAACGTCAACGGCCGAAGAGAGAATTCCTGGATGGATTGGCCTCACCCCACGTATGAGTGACGATGATTTAATCGTTACGCAGGTAACACGAGGAACTCCAGGATTCGAAGCGGGATTCAACGTTGGCGATGAAATTTTAGCGATCGACGGCTATCGAGTCCGGGCAAACAGTTGGAATAGCCGCTTACAGCAGTATGGGGTGGGTGACGAAGCTTCAGTTCTCGTCGCCAGAAGAGAACGGCTTCTTCCTCTGCGGGTCGTCTTTGGCAAGAAGCCAGACACTCTGTGGAAACTTGAACCACGGACCGTTCAGACAAACTCACAAGGCTACCGAGTTGATTCATGGCTCGGAGAAAGACCTTAGTGAAGCCCCAACTACTCAACTCCGACTGGAGGCAACGACAAAATGGAAGGGCTCGTTTTTTTTACAACCACTTTCGACCTAACCGAAGGATGTTCACGCTCGCTTTATTGACCTGGTTCTCGTTGACGTCAATGCCTAGCTCGCTACCACCCTCGATATCGCTTGAAATAAGAGTTCGAGCAAATTCAAATGATCGGGCGACTGAAAGACACGATATGGTGGTGCAGCAAATTCGGAGGCGTGACGTCACGAATCCACTGGTCCTTTCCGCCATGGAAACGGTCCCCCGTCATAGATTTGTACCGAACGATGCTTCGCTTCAAAGTCTCGCGTACGCTGATACACCTTTACCAATCGACAAAGGCCAGACGATCTCACAACCATATATCGTCGCCTACATGACCGAATCCCTCCAGCTGCCACCCAACGCAAGAGTGTTAGAGATCGGGACGGGGTCCGGGTATCAAGCTGCGATTCTCGCAGAAATTGCAAACAAGGTTTACTCAGTCGAGATCATCTCTGAACTTGCAACCAAGTCACGCCAACTACTAAATGAGCTGGGCTACAACAACGTACACGTTAGGATGGGAGATGGCTACGGAGGTTGGCCAGAGGAAGCTCCATTTGACGGCATCATCGTCACAGCCGCACCTGACCATATCCCTCCCGCGCTTGTCGAGCAGCTGGCAGAAGGTGCCCGTCTCGTGATTCCCGTCGGTGAGGCCTCCCAAGCCATTACGATCGTAACCAAACAGTCTGCCGGTTCCACCAGTGAAGTAACTCTCCCGGTACGTTTTGTACCAATGACGGGTAAAGCGACAAGGTAAGAAGGCACCGCACAGAAACCGTGGTGTCTTAACCACCTCAGCAGGCGGTCCCTCCTCGTCGTCAGCGGTAATGTCAGGGTTGTCTTTTTGGGCTTCTGTTAAAAACCACTACCTGGCGTCTTCTTCGGTCTCGAAGTCACGGAGCCGCTTACGGTCTTTGACAACTTGTTCACGGGTGGGGCCGGCTCCCTCAACTTCCTCGTCTTCCTCGAGCGTGCCAGTTCTGAGATCCCTGTCTCCAGGAACCGCTTCAGCTCGGTCTAAAGGTCTTCTCTGAGTCGGCGTTGGGCGTACGCGTGGGCCACCTTCACCGATTCCTTCATCGACAGGCCGTACCGCCACAGACTCAGGGCGTTCCGTTGGACGCTCGACGGGCTCTGGTTCAGAAACAGCGGCGGAGCGGGCGGAGCGGGCGGTCGTCGAGGGCCATCAGCGGAAAATACTACATTACCTACGGATCATGGCGGACAACCGGTTTGCTCCTAGTAAACCAGATCAAATGACATGCTAACTGGTTTGAACATTAGTCGGCGCCGCGGCGGATAGCGTCTCATGGCCCGCCACTACAACCTGGGCGGCCATCCGTTCGGACGCATCAAGAAACGCCTTCGTTGCAGGCGAATCCTCTTCGGAGATAACA
>Ga0310120_10002423_pt1 | contig 13652 bp, 10 predicted proteins | sample CB27_AW_983_MG_FD_203506 | JGI IMG/M metagenome (GOLD analysis project Ga0310120, IMG submission 203506) | Marine microbial communities from Western Arctic Ocean, Canada - CB27_AW_983 | ecosystem: Environmental > Aquatic > Marine > Oceanic | place: Canada: Western Arctic Ocean | collected... | reverse complement strand
AAGGAGTTAGGAGTAGTGGGCGGGTACCCGAGCTTAAAGCCAAAATCGGCCCTCGACTAGGTGGCCGCCGCCGCGGCCGCTTGCATGCGCTGGCGAACCAGCAGCTGGTGCCCAATACCCAACATGTTGCTTACCAGCCAGTAAAGCACGAGCCCAGAAGGAAACGTATACGAAATGAAGAGCATCATCCCCGGCATCATGATGAGCATCATGCGCGCCTGGGTGGGGTCCATGCCCGTCTGGGGCATCATCTTCTGTTGCCCATACATCGAGGCAGCCATCAGGATCGGAAGAATCCGGACCGGAAGATCCAGGCCCGGCAAAGTAAAGAGAGTCGCCGGTGCCGACAGATCATTGATCCACAACATGAAAGGTGCATGGCGAAGGTCAATTGAACTCTGAAGTGCGTAAAACAGGCCAATAAAAACAGGCAGTTGGAGAATCATCGGCAAGCACCCACCGAGGGGATTTACACCCGTTTCTCGATAGAGCTTGAACGTCTCCTCGGACTGCTTCTGCTTGTCATCCTTGAACTTCTCCTGGAGCTCCTTGATGCGAGGCATCAACTCCCGCATCCGCTCGGACGATTTCATTTGTCGGGCCATGATCGGCCAAGTCGCCAGCCGAACCAGAATGGTCAAAACGATAATCGCCAGCCCATAGTTGGGCACGACCTCGTGGACCATCTTCAAGGCCCAGCCGAAGAAAGCGGTCAACGGGGCTACCCATGACCAACCCTGGCTGATTGTCAGGCTCAGGCTATTGCCCGCTGCTTTAAGGAGTTCCGGCTCCTTGGGGCCCAAGAAAACCTGATACCGCTGGACGTCGCTTTGTCCCGAAGCCAGGCGAGAACCGCGAGTCGTAAGACGGGTCGCCGCCCACTTGCCTTGATCGATGGATACGAATTCCGCCCCACTCGACTCGGCATCGTCGGGGATCACGACGCCCGCGAAGTAGTGAAGATCCATTCCCGCCCATTGCACGCCCGACTCCACCGAGTACGGGCCGTCATCGCCTCCGAAAAGTCCACCAAAGAAACTTCCGCCGCCCACCGAGGCAAGTAGTTCGCGTTCTACCTCCCCGTTGGCCAAAACGATCAAAGAAACCTCCTTGTAGTCCGGCCGGTCATTGGTGGCGGCCGGAATCATTAAGGTCACTTCGGGTTCGAGGGTCGACTCTCCGCGATTGATAATCTCGATCGTCAATTCCATCGCGTACGCGTCGCTTGAACGCGTGTAGGTTTTGCGAATCTCAACACCGCCCCGGCGCAGAAGAAAAATAATCTCGTCGCTGTCTGCCCTTTCAACGGTGTAGACCGCATCGCTTAAATCGCCATAGCCGAGGCTCTCGAACGGCGTGGATAGCGCCCCCAATGCGCCTCGCGGAAGATCGATCAAATCAACGTGGACTTCGCCGCGCGGCGTCTCGTAGTAATCCTTGATCCGCCAATCGGTCAGCACCCCGCCCCGATTGTTGAACTCGGCCCGGACCCAATCGGATTCGAGAACACCCTCCCAGGGTTCCACGGCCACCGAGTCCTCGGCGGTAAAACCCGCTTCCCCCCTGCCAAGAGACCCACCGGGCTGCGCGGAGTCATCAATGCGAACTGGTTCGCTTTCTCGATCGAACGGGCTCGACGCGTAGGAATCCCCAGTCTCTCCCTGGCCTTCCTCGGCCTCGGCCGCAGCGCGTGCGGCTTCGGCGATTGCCCGGCGTTCGGGGCCGCGGGTTTGCTCCTGCCAAGCCAACCAAGCCGAAAATACCGCCATGGAGAGCGCGAACGCGAGAATCAAGTTGCGGTCCAAGGGTCAGCCTCGCGGAACCGGGTCGTAGCCACCGGGGTTGAGGGGATGACAACGGCCGAGCCGACGCAGCCCCAACCACACGCCGCGTGCGGGACCATGGGCCTCGATGGCCTGCCCCGCATAGCAGGAGCAACTGGGCTCGAAGCGACACCCGGGGCCAAACCAGGGCGAGATCCATGCGTGCCAGAAATCAAGCAGGGCCACCAGCCCCTTCGCAAACCACACCCGGACGCCAACCCCATCGACGAGGTAATTCGAGGAGGGCCCGGGGGTTCCGGAAGAGGAGTGGGAATGCTTGGTCAAGGAGTGGCTTTCCATTGCTGCTTCGCCCGGGCTAAAGTTTTGTCCAGCGCCATTGCTACCGAACCTTTTTCCGTCAGCCGGCTCGCTTTACTGCGGGCAATCACCACGAGATCAACGTTTCCGGGCAGCGATTCACGCTCTCGCCGAAACCAATCTCGAACGCGCCTTTTGATGCGATTGCGGACCACCGCGTTTCCCACTCGGCGACTTGCGCTGATCCCCACCCGACTCCGGTCCCCGCAAGCACTCGGCGTGATGAGCATGACAAACTCCGCGCTCACAGCGCGGCGCCCCTCCCGAGAGATACGTTGAAAATCTCTCGAATCAAGCAGACGATCGGCCCGCTCAAAGCGGCCGGTCCGCCCAATCACGGCTACTTGGAAGCCACACTGGTGGCCAAACGCTTACGTCCCTTTGCGCGTCGCCGATTCAGAATGGCTCGACCCGAGCGGGTCTTCATGCGTTCGCGGAATCCGTGCTTCCGAAGCCGTTTGATCCGACTTGGCTGATACGTTCTCTTCATGCTGGGAAACTTTCACTTGGTAGAGTTGACCAGGTAGCTGGGCTCGATGGATATCTGAGCACGAGATTCGCGCAATCATCCTGTCGACAGTGGCAACCCGGAGCTGCCCCCTGGTTTGCGGGGACGCGATCCTAGCCAGCCCCCCCCAGTCTTGCCAACCAACCCGTCGATCAATCACCTCTGCGGCCTAGATTCCCCTACTCAATGAGTTATCCACATCCAAAGGTCCCGTCTCCTCCGCAGGCAGGCGGGTAGTAAAGGACCGTTCACTCTGGCACACGCTCATGGTAAGATGGCGACAAGGTTTTGATCTTTGTCGAGACCCCCCGGCCGCAAGCGATGCGCTAACGCCTTCCGACAAACCCAAAACAAGAAGAAAGATTATAATAAACAGGCACTTAAATCGTTTTTGTCCGACTTCTTGACCATTACTAATACAACTTATTTAAAAAAATCAAAAAACAGAGAAGAGGTTGAGGATGAAACTGTCCATAGAAAAGAGCGAGCTCCTCAAGGCCCTTGGTCGCATCCAGGCAATTGTAGAAAAGCGAAACTCGATGCCGATCCTCGCCAATGTCCTCATCGAAGCCGAAAACCGGAACGGGAAGGACTCCCTCCAATTTTCCGCCACCGACTTGGAAGTTGGAATTCGTGCTCTTCAGTCCATTGAGATGGAAAAATCCGGCGCGTTGACCGTCGCGGCGAAGAAATTCTTTGAAATCGCCCGAGAACTGCCTGACGAGAAGGTTCTGCTCGAATCCACCGCGAATTCCTACCTCGATATTCGTTGCGGTCGCTCTCACTTCACTCTCGCCGGGACTGCCCCCGAGGAGTATCCGACCCTTCCGGAGTTTACTCCCGAGCAGACGGTCAGCCTCCCCTCGGAACTGCTTTCTGGGATGATCGAGAGGACGATGTACGCCGCCTCAGTGGACGAGACCCGATACAACTTGAACGGGGTTTATTTCGAAGTCCAGCAGGAGTTGGGGAAAATTCGCATGGTCGCGACCGATGGTCATCGTCTCGCCATGGTCGACCGGGCAGTCGACGTCGATCTGAAGGGACTCAAGGGTGGGGTAATTATACCCCGAAAGGGGTTGGGTGAGCTCAAACGCCTCCTGGACGAGGACGACACCCAAGAAGTCGAGATCGCATTCGAGGGCAATAATGGCTTTGCCCGCAAGGGGGATGTCACCCTGGCCATGCGGCTGATCGAAGGTGAATTTCCCGACTACAACCAGGTGGTCCCTTCGAAGCCCGCAATTCAGTTGATTCTGGATACCGAGCGTATCTCCAGGGCCCTGCGACGGGTCGTGCTTCTGTCCTCCGAGAGAAGTCGAGCCGTGAAGCTCGAAATATCCGACGGGGAGGCCGTTTTGACCTCAAATAACCCGGATTTGGGCGACGCCCGGGACGAACTCGACATCGACTACTCGGGAGACGGAGTCTCCATCGGGTTCAATGCGCGCTACGTCCTCGATGCTTTGAGCTCACTCCATACGAAGGAAATTCGCTTGGGCCTTCAGGGAGATCTTTCCCCCGCTGTCCTAGTTCCCACCAACGACGAAGACGCCCTCGCCGTGGTGATGCCCATGCGAATTTGAAGGGATAAAAGAGCGCCGGTCGCCCCCGGGCCCCAGCTCATTTTATTCGGAGTGCTTTAGCCCCATACCGAACTTTCCGAACCCTTTCGAAAAAGTGCTTTCCGGCCGCGTGGCTTGCGCGACAAAGAGCGAAAGCAGGGGCTTGGATCGCTTTACTACCGGACGCGCTTTCTGTACCCTCAGGCGGAATGTGGGGCGGGAGGCGCGATCAGGTTCGGAGAGTCCTCGAACGCCTTCTGGTTCACCGGTGGGAACGCCTGAAAGGCTCTCGACACTCGACGATCACATCGAGTTCAGGGGCGTCTCGACCGAGGCGGCCCGAACCGGAAGCCAATCACGCTGAATAGTTTTCATACCGGTTCCTTTGGGGAAGAAGCGCAAAAAATCAGAGGGAACTGGTCGAACGCAAAACCGACCTCCGGGCAGGGGAAGAACATTTCGTGAGCTACGACGCAAGTTCGATTGAAGTCCTCGAAGGACTTGAACCCGTACGTAAACGACCCGCCATGTACATCGGAACGACGGGTCCCGCTGGACTTCACCACTTGGTGTACGAAGTCGTGGACAATTCCATCGACGAAGCACTGGCTGGTTACTGCACCGAGATCCAAATCGAAATCCACCCTGACAACAGCGTGACGGTTAGGGATAACGGCCGAGGTATTCCGACGGGGATGCATCGCGTCGAGGGACGATCCGCATGCGAGGTCGTCATGACGACGCTTCATGCCGGCGGTAAGTTCGACGAGAACAGCTACAAGGTCTCCGGTGGTTTGCATGGCGTCGGTATCTCCGTCGTGAATGCGCTCTCCTCTCGTCTTGAGCTTGAAATTCGCCGCGAAAATAAAATCTGGTTTCAGGCCTATGTACGAGGTGATCCCCAAGGACCGTTAGAAGAACGTGGCGAGACGACCGAGACCGGCACCACGATCACCTTCCACCCCGACCACGAAATTTTTAATGAGACCGAGTTTTCCTTCGACACGCTCTCCCAGCGCTTACGTGAACTGTCTTTTCTCAACGCTGGCGTCCGTATTATCATCCACGACGAGCGCAATGATAAGCATCACAATTTCTGTTATCAGGGCGGCATCGTTTCATTTGTAAAGCACCTCAATAAGGCACGCTCTCCGCTTCATGAAGAGCCGATCTTTATTTCCGATACGCGCCCTCTTACCGAACGGGGTTCGGGCGAAGTTTCCGTGGAGATCGCGCTTCAGTACAACGATTCGTACAACGAGGCCGTCTTTTCGTTTGCCAATAATATCAATACCGTGGAGGGGGGGAGCCATCTCATTGGTTTCCGCACGGCCCTGACCCGAACGATCAACCGTTATATCCAGGGCAAAGCCAAGGGCAGTCCTAAAGGCAATTCCAAGGGAGAGAAATTTTCGGTGACCGGCGATGACCTGCGTGAAGGTCTCACCGCCGTCATTTCCGTCAAACTGCCTCAGCCTGAATTCGAGGGTCAAACTAAAACCAAGCTTGGGACTGGCGAAGTACGAGGCTTGGTGGAGTCAATTCTTTACAAGGAATTATCCAGGGTCCTCGAGGAAAACCCCAAGATCGCCCGGCCCATCGTGGACAAGGTTGTTGATGCAGCCAAGGCCCGTGACGCCGCGCGCAAAGCCCGAGACCTTGCACGAAGAAAGGGAGCCCTCTCTGATTTCAGTTTGCCTGGCAAGTTGGCGGATTGTCAGGAGCGCGACCCAGCACTCAGCGAAATTTTTATTGTCGAGGGCGAGTCCGCTGGGGGCACCGCGAGGCAAGGACGCCTGCGAGCGACCCAGGCCATCCTTCCGATTCGCGGAAAAATTCTCAATGTCGAACGCGCGCGCCTGGATCGAATGCTTGCAAGCGTCGAGATCCAAGCCATCATCGCCGCTCTGGGTTGCGGAATCGGTCCGGAGTTGAACATCGAGAAAGCCCGTTATCACAAGGTCATCATCATGACCGATGCTGATGTGGATGGTTCGCACATCCGCACATTGCTTCTGACCTTCTTTTACCGTCAAATGCGCCCGCTGATCGAGGCCGGCTATCTCTACATTGCGTTGCCTCCGCTCTACAAGGCCAAGAAGGGCAAGCAGAGTCGTTACATTAAGGACGACGCATCTCTGGACGACTACCTCTTCGATCTGGGTCTAGCCGAGGCGGTCGTGGAAATCGGTAGCGAGATCGTAGAGAGTGAAACCTTGGTGGACTTGCTTCGCTCGGCCAGCGTCCGCAAGAAGATGCTCGATCGTTTTCGCGTCCGTCTGTTCGACGAACGGATCATTGATTCCGCAGGGACGGTGGGTTTACCGGATGCATCCGCTCTGGCAGACGAGCAGCAACTGCTTGAACAGGTCGGTCCAAGGATCCAGGAGGAGTTGATCCGCGCTTACGGGGAAGACGTCGGCGTAATCCAATGGACAGTCGAGGAAGATCGCGAGAACGATGCTTTTCGTTTGGTGGCCAAGATGCGAAGGGGCGGGCAGGAACTCCGGACGGTGCTTGATCTCGCGACAATCCAGTCCGTTGATTTTCAGCGCATCCTCCGTTGTCAATCCGATTTCGACGCGATTGGTTCAGCCCCCTACCGACTCGCCCTGAGCGGCGAAGAGCCCCTCATCCTGTCGAGTGCCGTGGATTTGCTCGCGCGTGTCCTTGAACGCGGGGGCAAAGGAGTCTCAGTCCAACGCTACAAGGGCTTGGGTGAGATGAACGCTGAGCAGTTGGAAGAAACCACGATGAAGCCGGAGAATCGGGTTCTTCTGCAAGTGCGTGTGGAAGACATTGTCGAGGCCGACGATGTCTTCACGACCCTGATGGGGGAGGTGGTCGAACCCCGCCGCCGATTTATTGAAGAGAATGCGCTCAACGTCGAAAATCTTGACGTTTAGGGAAGAGCATGGCTGACGAACCCGTAGACGGAGAAATTGAAAACCCCGAAGGCGAGCCCCCTGGCGGCTCGATCGACGGGATCAATATTGAAGACGAGGTCCGGAGTTCGTTTCTCGCCTACTCCATGTCCGTCATCATTAGCCGGGCCCTGCCCGATGTTCGCGACGGACTGAAGCCGGTTCATCGGCGAATTCTCTACGCGATGAACCAGGAAGGGCTGCTCCCCACGCGCCCCCACAAGAAATCAGTGGGCGTAGTGGGTGAGGTCCTCAAGCATTACCACCCCCATGGCGACTCGGCGGTATACGAGGCGATGGTGCGCATGGCCCAGGATTTTTCCCTCCGTTACCCCCTGGTGGATGGGCAAGGCAATTTCGGGTCCATCGACGGAGATTCCGCAGCGGCCTATCGCTATACCGAGGCGCGACTGGATGCCCTTGCCGTGGAAATGCTCCGGGACATCGACAGTGAAACGGTGGACTTCGCCGAAAACTTCGATGGCCAGATGGAAGAGCCTGTGGTTCTCCCGGCGCGCTTTCCCAACCTGCTTGCCAATGGTTCGGCAGGAATCGCGGTGGGCATGGCGACGAATGTCCCGCCCCATAACCTGACGGAGCTCAGTGAAGCGCTGATGCTCGAGGCGGAAAATCCGGACTGTACCCTGGACGATCTGCTCGAAAAGATGCCGGGGCCTGATTTTCCCACAGGCGCGATGCTTTGCGGGGTCGATGGTATTCGCAGTTACTTCGCGACCGGCCGGGGACATCTCACCTTGCGCGCGAAGGCTGGCTTCGAAGAGACCAAGCGCGGGATGCGAATCGTTGTCACGGAAATTCCCTACCAGGTCAACAAGTCCGTGCTCCTGGAGAGAATGGCCGACCTCGTGCGGGATGGTCGTATTCAGGGCATTTCCGACCTGCGTGACGAATCCAATCGTGAGGGAATGCGCATTGTCGTTGAACTCAAGCGCGACACGTCGGAAGACATAGTCCTCAACCAGCTCTACAAGATGACTCCCCTGCAGACGACGTTCGCCGTGAACCTGTTGGCTCTCGTCGGCGGTCGTCCCCAAACGCTCTCCATCAAGCAGGCCCTGCGTCATTTTATCGAGTTCCGCAAGGAAGTCGTGATTCGCCGGGCGATCTACGATCTGGCCCGGGCCGAGGAACGCGCGCACATCCTCGAGGGCTTCATGGTGGCCCTGGACAACCTGGACGAGATCATCGCGCTGATTCGGGCTTCGGCGGATACCGCTACGGCGCGCGCCCAGCTCGAAGAGCGTTTTGGGCTTTCCCAGCGCCAGGCTCAGGCGATTCTCGAAATGCGCCTGCGCTCCCTGACCGCCATGGAGCGGCAGAAGGTCGTCGAGGAGTTGGAAGAGTTGAGGCTCAAGATCGCCGACCTGAAAGATTTGCTGGGCAGTGATGCCAGGATTCTTGCAGTGGTCGTGGATGAGTTGCGTCAAGTGGTGGAACGATTTGGCGACGCCCGACGAACGCAAATTGTCGAAGCAGTGGATGGGATTACCAACGAAGACCTCATCGTCGAAGAGGATATGGTCGTCACTCTTTCCCACCTTGGGTACATCAAGCGCAATCCCCTTACCCTTTACCGTGCCCAGCGCCGGGGGGGCAAGGGAGCCCGGGGGATGGAGACTCGGAGTGAGGATTTCGTGCGCCACCTAGGTGTGGCCTCGACCCACGCGTATCTGCTTTTCTTCACCAATCGGGGCCGCTTGCATTGGCTCAAGGTGCACGCTCTGCCCCAATTGGGCCGGGCAGCCAAGGGCAAGGCGATCGTAAATGCGCTGCAACTCGGCGAGGGGGAAGTGGTTCAGACCATGCTCCCGGTACGAAGCTTCGACGAAGTGGGTGCAGACGAGTGTGTGGTCCTGTGTACGCGCAAGGGCGTAGTCAAAAAAACTGCGCTGAGCGCGTATTCGAACCCGCGCCGTGGAGGCATTATCGCCGTTGGTCTAAGTGAGGGAGACGAGTTGATCGCGGCCGAGCGTTCCAAGGGCGACAGCTCGATCCTGGTCGCGAGCCAGAGCGGAAAAGCGATTCTTTTCGAAGAAGGCGATATTCGCCCCATGGGCCGCACGGCGGTGGGTGTGCGCGGCATTGCCCTGGGCCAGGGGGATGCGGTGGTGGGCATGAAGGTGCTCTCTCCGGGAGCCACGATTCTTACGCTCACCGCCAACGGTTACGGCAAGCGAACGCGCCTAGAGAATTACCGGGTGCAGCGGCGGGGAGGCCAGGGGATCATCAACATCAAGGCAACGCCGCGCAACGGCAATGTCGTCGGTGTAGCCCAGGTGGGGGACGGGGATCACGTCATGCTGATTACGGACGGTGGCAAGATGCTTCGTTGTCCCGTCTCGGGTATTTCCATCATGGGACGCGCAACCCAAGGCGTCCGAGTCATGAAGCTTGGCTCCCAGGAAAGACTTGTCGCTCTGGCGCGCCTGGCTGAGGGTGACGCGGCGACCGCGGACGCCACCGCCACCGATCCCGCCACCGATCCCGATACCGCCACTGATACTGGTGACGATCCCGCCACCGAGGAGTAGAGGACTCTGGCCGCGAAGAAAAAGTCGAAGACGGGTTCAGACCTCAAGGCATCCCGCGAGGCATTCAAGTCGGCCAAGCGCGTGATTCCGGGAGGGGTCAACAGCCCGGTTCGCGGCTTCGGCTCCGTGGGGGGGACGCCGCTTTTCATCGACCGGGGCAAGGGCTCTCGGATCTGGGATCTCGATGGCAACGAATACATCGATTACGTGGGCTCGTGGGGTCCGCTGATCCTGGGGCATGCCGCTCCGCCGATACTCAAGGCCATGCGCGAGGTCATGAAGCGCGGCACAAGTTTTGGGGCCCCCACGGAAATCGAAACCCAGCTTGCGGAAGCGATCTGCCGCGCCCTGCCCTCGGTCAAAAAAGTCAGGATGGTGTCATCGGGGACCGAGGCCACCATGAGCGCCATTCGCCTGGCGCGGGGTTGCACGGGCAGGGATCGTGTCCTGAAGTTCGAGGGGTGTTATCACGGGCACTCGGATGGGCTGCTTGTGGGTGCCGGGAGCGGTGTGGCGACCTTGGGCATTCCGGGTTCGCCGGGTGTGCCGGCGGCGATGACCGAGCTCACCGTCCAGGCGCCCTACAACAACCTCGAAGCCGTGGCCGAGGCCTTTGCGCGTTGGCCGGGCGAGATTGCGTGCATCATCGTTGAGCCCATCGCGGGCAATATGGGCTGCGTCCCCCCGCGCCCGGGTTTTCTCAAGGGGCTGCGTACTCTCTGCGATGCCGAGGGTGCGCTGTTAATTTTCGACGAGGTCATGACCGGCTTTCGGGTGGCGAAGGGAAGCGCGCAAGGCCTCTATGGAGTGCGGCCAGACCTGACCTGCCTGGGCAAAATCGTGGGCGGGGGAATGCCAGCAGCGGCCTACGGAGGGCGCAACGATTTGATGCGCCAGGTGGCCCCGGCCGGCGACGTGTATCAAGCGGGCACTCTTTCGGGCAATCCCGTCGCCATGGCGGCGGGCCTGGCGACCCTCGAACGCCTGGAGGAGCCGGGAGTCTATGAGCAGCTGGGAGCCCGATCCCAGGCCCTAGCCCAGGGGCTTCAACGCCACGGCGACGAGGTGGGGGTGGAGCTAACCACCACATCCGTGGGTGGAATGTTCGGGTTCTCCTTCCATCCAGGACCCATTGAGTGCTTCGCCCAAGCCCAGGAAAACCACGAAGGGCGCTTTCGTCGATTCTTCACCCGGATGATGCAGGGCGGAATCAACCTTGCCCCCTCGGCGTATGAGACCGGATTCGTCTCCCTGGCCCACACCCCGTCGGATATTCAGCGAACCCTTGAAGTCGCTCGAAAAGCGCTGGAAGCGGCTGCTCGAATCCGTTGAGGCCCCCTCGCCGTTCGGCTATGCTGCGCGCCGTTTCGGGGGCCGTCATTGAGACCACTGCGGCGCCAGGTGAGAGAGGCCCTTGGGATTCTTCGCGGTGTTCGTCCCAGTGCTCGTCGCGGTAGAACTGGAACTTGAACCCGAACCGCTTTGATCGAAGTTGCTCTAGGTCGAGACGCTCCACGGCGACCCGGGTGGACATTGCTCTCAGAATGAATTTACGCACGGTCGGGCGAACGGCTCGCCGAAACTTGTCCTCGTGACCGCGCCTGGAGAATCGAGCGAATACAAAGAACTCAGAGAATCGAAAGAAGCGAGGATGAAAAACGGCGAACCCGGAAAATCGACCCAACCCTTGAGTGGTCGCTCCAAGGCCGGGATGGGCGCCAAGTATCAGGGCGCGATGGAAGCCGTACTGGCGATTCCCGTCGGAGCTGGATTCGGGTACCTCGCGGATCATCAGTGGGAGTCGGCACCCGTCGGACTTCTGATCGGGTTCGCACTGGGTTTTGGAGCTTTCATTTTGCGGTTGGTTCGGATGCGGCCCCCGGTCGATGGGGATTCGGATCCGACCAATACATCGGACAACAAAAGCGAGCGATAGAGAACATCGGAAAGATCAACACGGAGACCTTTTCAGTTGCATCAAGATTCCGCCATAAAACTCATGATCGGATTGGGGCTTCTCACAGCGGCCCTTTTTGCGGTAGTGGGTTCGGCCGATCAGGGCATCGCCGTGATCGCTGGCGCTGGGCTTGGGCTCTTCAATTACCACTGGCTCTATCAGGGCGCCGTTCGGTTTTTTGAAGCCGCGGAGTCCGGCGGCGTTAAGGGCGGCTCTTGGATGATCATGGCCGTTCTTCGACTTGGTTTTCTTGGGGCGGGCCTTGCCTTGCTGACTCGTATGGGCCTCGCGCCCGTCGGGTTGGTAGCCGGACTTTCTGTTCCGGTGATCTCTCAAGTAATTTGGACCACGCGTAAAGCGTTCAATCGATCCGCACAGGTGCGGGGTTAGGAACTGGGCATGAATCTCTACAGCTTCATGGAAGGTCAGGTTCAGGTTCCCCCGGTCATTCAGGCGACTGCGTTGGTGGTCATCCTGCTTCTGACGGCCGGGGTAATCGTGAGGAGCCGCCTGGCGGCCGCCGGTGGAGGCGCCATTCCGGATGAAGGATTTTCTCTGCGCAATGCCGTCGAAATTCTTGTTGAAGCCCTTGCCGACCAGGGGCGATCCATCATCGGCGAGAAATACCGATCGTATTTCCCCCTGGTGGGAGCAATCTTTTTCTTTATTTTGATTGGGAACGTCACGGGTCTGATCCCTGGCCTCGGAGAGCCCACGACAGGCAACGTGAACACCGCTGCGGCTTGGGCGCTGATTTCCTTTGGGGCCTATAACTACGTGGGGGTCCGTCAGCACGGATGGAAGTACATCTATCAGTTCATGGGCCCGGCGCTGATGAATCTGAACATGGGGGGCAAGGAGTATCATGTCCGTGTTCTGACCCCGGTGTTCCTGCCCCTTGAACTGATTCTGCACGTTGCACGCATCATCACTCTGACGGTCCGCTTGATCGCGAATATGTTCGCCGACCACGCGGTGGTGGGTGTTTGGATCGGGATCGTCCCCGTGGTGATCCCCGCCGTTTTCATGGGCTTGGGTCTCTTTGTCGCTTTCCTGCAGGCCTTCGTCTTTGCGCTCTTGACCATGATCTACATCGGCCAGGCCTTGGAAGAACCCCACTAGGGGTGAATTGAATTTTTCATCGTCCGGGAGAAAACCCGGCGCACAGCTCGGAAGGAGAAGAACTTGAAGATTATGATTCGTACGTTGTTTTGGATGCTCGTGATGGTTGCGTTCCCGGCCCTCGCCCTCGCGGCGGATGGGGCTGCAGCCGGTGGAGCCGAGACGGCGATGAATGCCGGCAAGGCCATCGGCGCGGGCGTTGCGATTGGTGCGGCCGGCCTCGGTTGCGGAATCGGGATGGGTATCACCGCGGGCAACACGACCGCGGGCATCGCCCGAAACCCGGGTGCTGCGGGCGCAATGTTCACCAACTTCATTCTTGGCATGGTGCTCATCGAGTCCATCGCCATCTATGGGCTGCTGATTGCGTTCATGCTCATGCCCTAAGTGGGTTGGCTTCGCACTGAACCGACCTTTTGGCCGGTTCGGTGCGGGGATGTTCGAGATTTCCAAAGGAGTCGGTTGAGGCGCATATAGCCGCGCTTAAACCGTCCTTTGCGAATACCGGGCGGTATAAATTCAGATCAAAAACACCCCAAAGCCGGGCTCTCAAGCTCGGAGGTTGGGGTGTTTTTTGTTGAGGGCCTGTGTGACCTCCCCGTGCCCGACTCTCATCCACTCCCACCGACTCTCATTAAGTCCCATCCACTCTCATTAAGTCCCATCCACTCCCATCCACTCCCACCGACTCTCATCGACCATCAACTCCCGTCCACTCTCATCAACTCCCGTCCACCCTCATCAACTCCCGTCCACTCTCATCAACTCCCGTCCACTCTCATCAACTCCCGTCCACCCTGGGTGGTTCTTGGTGGCATTGCCTCTCTCCTTCTTCTCCCTCTCTCCCTCTGATTCTGCTTCTCTCTCTTCTCCCTCTCTCCCT